>Ga0210050_1001897_pt1 | contig 21286 bp, 20 predicted proteins | sample CryGey132114_all_FD_185463 | JGI IMG/M metagenome (GOLD analysis project Ga0210050, IMG submission 185463) | Groundwater microbial communities from aquifer - Crystal Geyser CG22_combo_CG10-13_8/21/14_all (SPAdes) (version 2) | ecosystem: Environmental > Aquatic > Deep subsurface > Groundwater ... | reverse complement strand
AAATAGTCGTGGGGCCCCAGTTAAGGCACGCAGAATTACTTTCTGAAATGCTATGACCGGCTGTGCCGACCCACTGATGGCATGATGAAGTTGGCCGTGGGCTTGAATTAAAAACCTAGTTTACCTGGCACTTAACCGCCCTGACCCCAAAAACAAGCGGGGGATCGTATGATCCCCCGCTCAGCTTTCGCTTCTTAAATGAATAAGATTAGAAGCTCAAAGTTCCTTGAAGATAAACATCATGGAAGACCTTGTTAGCGCCGGCAGTGTCAAATCCACCTTGTGGTTTGAACATGTCGTAGCCAAAGTCAAATACCAACATTTCTTCAGGTTGGTAAGCCAAGCTAAGATCCAACTCTAAGCCCAATGGTCGGTCAGTTCCTGCAGTTGCAGCACCGTTAAGACCAGTATGGCCAACATCTGTATTAGCTCTCATGAAGTAGTAGCCATCGATTCCAGCACTGAATTCATCAGTAAGACCGAAATCTGCCATCAAACCAAGAGCGTAAAGATTGTTACGAGCAATCACGTCAGCATTTCCAAGGAATTGATGAGTGTCACCGTATACGTTTACATACTCAGAGTTGGCGTAAGCTACATTAACTGCAAAATGGTGTTTTTCCATAACGTCAGCTCCAACAGTCAAATCAGCTGACAAGCCTTTTTGAGAGTCAGTTCCAGCAACTTCACCAAACTGAGTTGTTAGCTCAATTTCGTAGTCAAGCATCTGAATATCGCCAGTAGCCCGAGCACCAAGAAAGAAAAACTTCGTAGCGACGCCAGCAACACCACCCACATCAGAATCCCATGCATAAAGAGCATAAAGATCCAAAGCGTTCATGAACTCAACTTTGTCACTCATATTGAACGCATTGTAGAGACCGAAAAGGTTGTTATCAGTAACCGCGCTAGGAGCCGCGTTTCGCTCATTTTGCTTAGCCCAGAAGAAATCGGTTTTGCAGAGATCATAGCTAACAACCATTCGAGCAGCGTCAAAAGTTGGAGATACACCAGTCATATCCCAATCTTCAGTGCCAATTACTCGGCCACTACCATAGCTTAAAGCTTGGCGACCAACATAAAGGCTCATCATATCGGTAGGCATCCATGCCATCCAAGTTTCATACATTGCAACATTAGGTCGAGCGGTGTCTAAAGAACCCCAAGTCCAGATGGTCTCAGGAGTAATTCGAACTTTCAATGTATCCGTAGGGGTGACATCAAAGTTCAATCGAGCGCGGTTATAGAAAGCTTCAATATAATTCGTGTCCGTAAGGGCCGCATTATCTTGAAGCACAAAGCGTGTCCGCACGTGTCCCGATACAGTGTGCATCGAGCCTCCGTGGTTATCTGCTAGTGCAAAGCTCGCAAAAGCTGCTACACCAGCAATAGTCGTCATGAAGAAGCGTAAAACTGTTTTCATAAAGCAAAATACCTCCAAATCAAATGAAACATTAAAACGCAGGCAGAGGTCGAGCAAAAAAACCCAAAAAAATCATATGACTCTCCTGGGTTGGATTGCTCGGCAACCTCGCCGTCGCCAATCCTATGTGGTCGTTCCGTTTCACCAGTCCGTCCACGATCGTATTTTTATAGAAAACTCAGAAATTCAAAAGTTCGACTGTGATTTGCACACAATTGTGCGGGTTGAGCTAAGACGACAAAGGGGTTGTCAGCTATCTGCACGTATCGTTGAAGTGCTTCCTTCCATCGATTCGCCCGAGACAGAATTGCAAATTTTGGCTGAGCGTCATGGCTTCCCAACTCAGTTCAGCGCGCGCTGCATCAATTCGAGCCAGAACCCCAATCCCTTACCCACAAAGCATCGTCAGGATCTACGTCAACATAACTTTGTAACAATAGACGGGGAGGACGCAAAGGACTTCGACGATGCTATTTGTGTTGAAAAGCAAAAAGATGGAAGTTTTTATCTTTTTGTAAGTATTGCGGACGTTTCTGCCTTTGTACACGAACGAAGCGCAATCGAAGAAGGGGCCTACGAACGAGGAACATCGATTTATTTTCCGGGCTTTGCGATCCCCATGCTACCCGAGAGCCTCTCGAACGATGCCTGTAGCTTGGTACCCAATCAGGAGAGGTTATGCCTCACCAACCTGATTAAGATTTCGAAAGACGGAGAGATCATCCAATCTCAAATTTTTCCATCTCGAATCCAGAGCAAGGCTAGACTGACTTACAATAGAGTTTTCGAATCGATTTTTAAATCGAACCCTAAACAGGAAGATCCTACCACCTTAAGAATGCTGGAAGCTGGTTTTGAACTTTTTGACATCCTCGTCAAACGACGCAAATCCTTGGGTAGCATCGAGTTGGAGCTTCCGGAAACTAAAATCGAAGTCGACAAATGGGGCGCCGTCAAATCGATTAAACCCCTACATCGCAATAAGGCTCATATGCTGATCGAACAGTTTATGATCCTTTCTAACGAAATGGTTTCGGAAGCCATCGAGGCCAAAGGCTACCCCTCCATCTATCGAGTGCACGAAAGCCCCGATCCCGAAAAGCTTCAGCGCTTTATGATGATTATGAAAGCCTTGGGAATCGACAAGTCTAAGGAGCTTCGAGCTCCGATCCGGGCCTCGCAGGTCCAAAACCTCAAAAGAGTTTTTGATAACCACCCGCAAGCTGATCTTTTAAATATGGCGCTACTGCGATCATTTAAGCAAGCCAACTATTCGGCTTCGAATGTGGGGCACTTCGGCCTGGCTTCACCCAGCTACTGCCACTTTACTTCACCCATTCGTCGATATCCGGATTTGACGATTCATCGGATCTTAAGAAATTCACTATTCTTAACCGAAAAGCGCCCCCCATTTCGCTTTGAACAGCTTGAGAAAATCGCCATGGAATCTTCCGAAAGGGAACAGCGCGCCAATCTTGCGGAGCGCGATATGGAAGATTTTAAAAAATCCCGATTTATGGAAGGCAAAGAAGGCAACGAATATGATGCCGTTATCGTAAACGTCAAAGAGTTTGGATTTTTTGTACAACTTTTAGATCCTTGCGTCGAAGGCCTAGTACCCATGCGCACGCTACCCAATGACTACTGGCAAATCGATGAACATGAATTTGAGCTTCAGGGTCGTAAATCTCATCGGGGATTTCGACTGGGAGATCGCATCAAAGTTCAATTAATGGAAGTAAACCGCTATAAAGCACAATTGAGCTTTCGTTATGTATCTCATTTATAAAATCTCTGCTAATACAGTCTTATGTCCATCGGCCACCGAATCAAGCAAAGCCTGAGCAACTGGGGGCGTATCCAGGAGATTCTCCGGATTTTTGCTAAATATGGCTTTGCCAATCTTATCCGAGAGATGGGTCTTAGTTCCGATCAGTCTGGTGATGAGGCTACTCACGCAAAATCAATGCCCTGGCAACTTCGAAAGGCCTTTGAAGAACTCGGGCCAACCTTTATTAAGCTTGGTCAGATTATGAGCACGCGCCCGGACCTCTTGCCCCCCGAGTACATCGCAGAATTCTCTAAGCTCAGAGATGATGTCCCTCCTTTTTCTTTTATTGAAGTAGAAACGATCATTGAAGAGGAGTTTGGACGAAGTCTTGGCGAAATATATGAGAGCTTTGAGACCACCCCTATAGCCGCCGCAAGCGTATCGCAAGTTCATCGCGCCAAACTTCAAGAGCCAGAAGCTGGCTTGCTTGAAGTTGTTGTCAAAGTTCAGAGACCACATATCACCGAAAAAATTCAAGCCGACATTCAAATCCTTTATTTCCTCGCTCGAACCCTAAAGAAAGTTCGTAAGGATTTTAGACTCTTTAATTTAACCGGCATCGTTCGCGAATTTCAAAAGAGCATTTCAGAAGAGTTGGACTTTGGATTGGAGGCCAAGAACATAGAAGAGATCGGAAGAAATTCTCAAGAAAATGAGGTCGTCGTTTTTCCGCAAGTGGTTTGGAGTTCCTCCTCCAAACGAGTGCTTACAATGTCTGAATTAAAAGGGCAGGTCTTATCGCAGGTTAAAGAATATCCAGTGTCCATTGACCGCCCTTACTTGGCGGATTCGTTGGCAGAGTTTTTTTTGGAAAGCATCTTTTTCCATGGCCACTTTCATTGCGACGCGCATCCTGGCAACTTGATCTTAATTGAAGAGGGTCGAGGGAAAATTGGATTGGTTGATTTTGGAATGGTCGGCCGATTGAGTCCGGATCTTCGAGATAAGATGAGTCGAATATTTTTGGCGTTGGTCTCTCAGGATTTTACAAGTCTGGCCAGTCTCTATACGGAAGTCGCGACCTTCAATAGAAGATTTTCGTTAAAGGAGTTTCGCTTGGATCTTGAAAGATTGCTTGAACCCAACCTCAACAAACCCCTCAGTCAAGTGGACGTGGGAGCCATGATGTTAGACTCGATTCAGATTGCACGTAAATACGAGGTGAAACTTCCTCGTGATTTGATTTTATTCTACCGTGCTGTAGTTACCCTAGAGTTTTTGGGTCGAAGCATAGATCCAGAATTTACGTTTTTAAAGTTTGGAACACGCTTTTCCAAAAAGCTAATTCAGCGCAAACTGAGCACGGAAAATGTGATGCGGGATCTCTTTCGATTTGTCGAAGGCCTGCGCAGCCTAAGCACAGATATCCCTAGTCAGCTTAAAATTATTTTAAACCGCCTCGAAACGGATGGCGGCCTGGATCGCTACAGCGAAGGCATTCAAGCTTTTAAGCGAACGAATAAGATCTTGGCGCTCTCCATTATTCTTTTCGGCTTGATCATTGGTGCAAGCATTATCTCGAGCTTCCAACCGCAGCATTTTGCTGTGCTGCCGCTTTGGATCGCGGCTGGATTTTCATTTTTATTATTGCTTACTCAGATCTTTAGAAAATAAGCGGAAGCTAACGCGTTGCGCGGAAGCATCAAATAACTTAAATCCTCTAGATTTCTCAATTAGAAGCTACATTCGGAACCAGGCCTAGTTTATCATGGAGATAAGATGCAAGTTCTTAGAATTCTTAGCTTCTTAGCTTTGATCCATTTTTGTTTTATAAGCCCTTCTTTGGCCAATCAAATTTTTACGGACAAGGAAGAACTTGGATGGGGTCTTCCGAATCAAACTAAGTTGTTCTTTCACTTTCCACCCGACCCCGTAAATGTTCGTACGCTCAATTTTTTCTTGCCGGTCGTACATTTTACTCTACCCTGCTTCTTCCCGATCGAAATCAAAGCCGCCTACAATTCCTACTCTGGCGATTCGTCACTATTTGGATATAAGTGGACGTTCAATCACAATATTCAAGTACGCCCCGCCGTAACTCACTTTGAAGTTGTCGAAGGCGACGGCTTTGTTAACAAATACACCCGCGAACGAAATTTGGAAGATTCGACAAAAGCACTCGTTTCTGGAATTATTATCGAAATCAAGAAAAGTGATATACTCGAAAAAAAGCAAAAAGACGAAAAGGAATATAAAGCACTCGAAAAAAGACTGTTGGAAGACAAAATTTACCGCGAACAAACTGCGAAGAAATTAATTAAAGTTGCGAGACCCCTGGGCGTTGGAACCTACTACAGCTTAGCTAGAGGACAATCGCAATTGGAGAAAAAGACCGATGGCAGTTTTGTCCGAACCTATCAGAACGGATCCAAAGAATATTTCAATGCCGATGGAAATCTAACTCGATCCGAGGATAGAAACTCAAATTATTTGAACTATGTGTATCAAAGCGGAAATTTGATTCGAATCACCGATATGTGCAAACGCAGGGTGGAGTTCGCCTATCAATCTGACCCGGCGCTTAAGGGTCTCGTAAGAAATATTCAAGATGGCCTTGGTCGAAACTTTGAGTATGTCTTCGACAAGCAACGACGTCTTTTGAGCTATGAAGAAAAAACTTCAAAAAGAAAAACTGCCTATCGCTACGACAAGAATGGCAATATTGTAGAAATTAAAGACAGTGGCGACCCTAGAAATAACATTAGCCTGACTTTCAATGATAAATTTGAAGTGTCGAGCCAAACTGGACCAGGGGACGATCGAACAGTATTCAAACGATCTTTCGTGGGAAACAACCCTAATCATTCGATCACTGAAATTACCAAATTCAAATCCAAACTACCCAATGGGCGCGAAGTTCAAGAATTTAAACTCGGCGATTTTGAAGTAACAACTGTTTCCGATAAATCCGGTAAAGAGGTTTCGCGAAAGACCAAAAAGTTTTCGACTGAAACTGGTTACCCAAGTTCCATCTTGGATGGTGCCGGCCGAGGCGACCTCTTCAAGTATGACCGAATTACAGGAAACCTACTCGAGCGTGAGAGCGTTCCTGCAGGAGAGAAGGTAAAATTTTCGTATGAAGAAAAATGTAATCAAGTCAAATATGTTGAAGTTCAGCAGGCCCAACAACCGACAAAGAAGACAAATTATAAGTTTGATGCCAAATGCAATGTCATCGAAGCTAAAGAGATGGTTGGTGAAAAACTAACCGGCCACATAACAGTAGAATACACCGATCAGGGAAAAACTAAGTTTATGAGAGATCTCATTGGTAAGCAGGACCTTGCGCTTACTTACTGGCAATATGGAAAGCCCGAAAGTATCACTCTAAAAGATTCCGGGACCCTTTTGGTCTCCTATCGTCCCACAGGCGAAATCGATGGAGTTAAGACTTTTCCAAATGGAAAAGGTAAAGAAAGACTAAAGGAATACGACGACAGCACGATGCAACGAGCTATCTTAAAAGAAGTTCGCAGCGCTCTCGATCAAGTACTCTCTTATCTTCGACCAGCCGGACTCAATATTGGACTTTGAGTTTATGGCTTCGACGGTGTCGCGGAATCTTCACACTTCGATTTATCAGCCATCGAGTCCGGCGCGCAATTTTCGAGATGCACCGGCGGTTTCGCATTTGATTTCGGGCAGGCCTTAAACTTACACTGATTCTTAGGATCACGAGCGACATAGCTTCCATCAGCACAGGCCTCGACATCCGCCGCACAAATGATCTCTTCCCCTGCGGACTTGTGACCTAAAGTTACTAGATTTGAACTCAAACTAACAATGACCCAAAACCCAAACATTTCTCTTCAATTTGAAGAAGCTGCAGGAAATTGTCCATCATTTCGAAGAGAGTTCAAATCGACGGCCCGAAGGCAGGCAACCTCCAAGACAGGCAAGCAGGCTACGCCCACGAATGGCACAGACGCACTTAGCGCGGGGATCAAGCCCAGGCCAAGTTTATAAGTAAAGCCTCGTTTACCAAGCCGATAATTAGGGATCGCATCTGAAATCGTCCAAATCCAATCTTGGCTAAGACTATAGCTCGCCACGAGGATCGGAATGAAAATTAAGTATGGTACAAAAGAGACAAGGGCGGAAAGTAAGACAAGCACACTCAATAGAGCGGCTCTCATGATTGATCTGAAGAGAAATCCTAGTTGTAAGGAATCCTGAACGCGCAAAAGTGGTAAGCCCAAAAGGCTTTTCATTTTATTCCAATCCGTAATCTGCATAAAATAAACATTCATCATCAACATAATGATGGGCCCAGCTGTGAAAATCAAAACGACTGCCCAAATGATCGCCAGCAAAACAAGTGAGCCCCAGTCAAACCATCCCCAGGGCGTCCATAATACTAACTGTTCATGAAAGAGTTTCAGACCGAAAGCAAAACTCCCAAAAACGCTAATTAATAAAAACAAACTGATGACAAAAGCAAAAAGCAAATGGCGAAAATACCAGCGACGCAGCTCGATACTTGTCAAAATTCCTCTGAGCGCCGCAATAAAATCTCGAATTCCAAGATAAAAATTCTTGAACATGATCCCTGCCGATTAGCATTTAGTTTGAAAAAATCAAGAGCCAAAGATTTGCCGCCAGAGTGACTTTGATTCGGGGGACTTAGCTCGAAAAAACTCCTCGTTCAAACTCGGATCCAAAGTTTTATAGAAAAAAATTACTAGCCGAACCTTCTGTTTCAAGAGAGGAAACGAATCCAATCGATCCCAAGGAATCAAACCCGCAAACATGGCTTCAACCGTCTCCGCAAAATCCTCGTCAAAATTCCTCTGAGCGTAGGTGCTCACAAAGCCCTCTCGGTAGAGTCGATCCGAATTTTCTTCATGTGCCCCTGGCGATTTCAGATAGTCGTTGTAACTCAAATTCGTATAACTGGAGTTCCTCGTCCAAACCTCCTTGAATTCCCGAGATCCTTGCTGATGCTCGAGCAAATGAGCAAACTCATGATGAAGCGTCGAGCGATCAAAATCCATTTTTGAATGGTTGATATACAATGTTGTGGATTGCATGGGCGTAAAAAAGCCTCCGACATCAGCCTGCCCCTTCCCGGATCTATAGCATCGATCGCCAAAGCATATTCGATCCACATATCGATCTACAAAACCCTCCGGGTAGGTATTGATAAACTCCCTCGCTACTTGCCGTACTTCAACAAGCGACGAATTTTTTAGAGGATCTACCCGTATACCTGATGCAAATCCCGTCCAACCACCTGGACTTGCAGTCGTAACCAAGTCCATGTTCTGGGGCCTTCCAATCAATACATAGGAATTACAACCTGCCAGAACGCTAAGGGTGAGCGCGCATGTAAATCTACCAATCTTAGTCGGCGCCGCCAGAGCCGCACTTGGCTGCATATTTACGCTCGAAGTTAACGCGCCAGCAAAGATATATACAAAAAATTTTCCCCTCATCTCAAAATCCCCTCCTCTATGAAAGCTACAAGCTAGAAAGTCTGGCATCTCGCAGTCAAGAGCTTTGGAAATCTCCAATTCGCTATCCTTCGTACAAAATGAGTGCTCTCCTCAATAGGATGTTGGAATTATTTGAGTTTTTTTCAAGTGTGGCAACGGACGGCTAAGTACACGAACTGTGCTATAAAATAAGGCTCGTGAATTTAGTTAGGAACAATAGACTAAAAGCCCTTTGCTTTTTGGCGGCCTTAATTTTCTGGCCTTCAGAATCGGCATATTCGTTGGGTTATCGAGAACTTCGATCTTTGGACCTCAATGATTTTGACGACCAAGCACAAGCCTCGAAATACGGCCAACGCCATCGGGCTTCCTTCTATCGCCTGACGAACAGGTTTTTTCCACTAAGTAATATCGATCGGCTCAAGGTCTCAGTCTTTAGAAGTCTAGTTCGTAGTCGATTGCAAGAGATTCGCTCTCAAGAAGTGCGAAACCTTTGGGCCTGGGAAGTACTCGTCTATGGCAAAATACCCTCTAGGAATCTTCGCCTCGTGCAAGACCCTTAGCTCAGCCTTATTCTCTCTGAGCTCGTTTACTAACGATTAATCTTCTAGGGAATTAGAAAATTAGCCTTGGTCTGATCTAGATTATGCAAAAGTTGATCATGTTTATGAAAGTGCTCCAAAGCACCTAAGGCTTCCGAACCTACGGCCGCTATGTCGGGGTCTCCTAATACGACGCGTGGAATTTTTCGATTATGAACGTTCAAATACCAATTACTCGCGCCCATATCCGTTCCAACATATCTAGCTCGCTCCATTCTTTTCACAATCATCTCTATCTGCCCTCGCACAGCGTCATAGTGAGCTCGACTTAATCGAATTTCTCCGCTCATAACATCTCGTAGTGTTCCTTCGTAGCGCTCAATTTCTACCATCGGTACGAGTGAAGTTCGAAAGCTGTCCATAGAATGTTCAACGCCAAATACTCGGCCACGATTGATCGAAATTCCCTGAACAAAATGATCGTTTTCCAAAAATCGAACTCCAAAGGTGCGGGGAACCGGAATTCCTCTGTCGGCGTAACCTTGTAGTCGTCCAATCACGCTAGACTGCAAATTTCTTACCATCTCCGGAACATGCACAGCTCCCATTGCCGCCTCGTCAGCCCGCATCGAAATTAAGGCTCGCCGCACAGGGAGCCCAGGATGAGAGTAAAATACTTTCTTAGAGCCTCGCCCGACGATCGAAGCTTCCGACATTCTTAGTAGGCGCGATACCCCATCTGCCCAAGCGCTCGAAGAAACCACTGTTAAAAAGACGGTAAACAGCCAAAAGCGCTTGATCATATCCACTAGAATCATATCACGGAGCTACGATCCAAACACCATCCACAACTCAAATTCCCAAGTCTTAAAAGCACACTATTGTAGGATGGCTATGCGTCATTGATTATGACATAACTTCAAGCATGCTATACCAAATTACGATTCCTCAATTCACCAAGATGCTTAACAACCTCTCATTGATCTTGGATCGCGCTGCTCAATACGCTTCAAGCAAGAAAATTGATTTTGAAACTTTGCTACACTCGCGACTCGCTCCCGACCAGTTCCCTCTAAGCCGCCAACTTCAAATCACATGCGATACGGCCAAATTTTGCGCCTCCCGTTTGTGTGCCAAAGAAGGCCCGGTTCATGATGACAAAGAGAGAAGTCTTCAAGAATTCAAAACCCGCATCGAGCAAACTATTTCTTATCTTGGGATGTTTACGGAGAGTGATTTTAAAGGCGCCGAAGATAGAAAGATTTCGCAGCCACGCTGGGAAGGTAAAAATCTAACGGGCACTGAATACACTTTGCAGCACGCCATCCCCAATTTTTATTTTCATCTCACCACCGCCTACGCCATCTTGCGGCACAATGGTGTCGACATCGGCAAAAAGGACTATCTAGGACCGATGCCCTTTAAAACCTAAAGAGATTCATGACTTGCAAAAATTGCTCCATCTAAACTTTTACGGTTTTTAACCGTATTACCTTATTATTTTAGTTTTATATGGTCTTAAGCCTTAAGCCATATACTGTGTTTCTGGATAGTCTGGGGCTTGTCGCTAAACGCAACTAAAAAGCTACTTACAAAGGATTATTCGATGAGACGGAAATCTGTGGTTTGGGTCGCGAAAGTCTTCGTAGTATTTTCAGGCCTTGCAGGTCAAATTACTTTTTCAATGCCAGAGGGCGACAACTCGGATCAAGAAATTCAAGTCTTTAATCATGATGTACTTTGGCTGGAAGAGTCGGGTGACGTCGTTGAAGTGGACTGGCCTTCGTCGACACGATTGTTGTGGAGAAAAGTAAACAGCTCAAAAAACACCCTTGATTTACAGCTCGAAACTCTCGTTGAGATTCCGAATATTGGAATTTTACAATTCGAAGGGGATAATTCGAGAACCAGCCTTGTCAAACTTCCGAATGGTAGTATGAATTTAAAAAGCCTTGTTCCTCGAAGAGTTCAGTCCTATACATTTTATCATCGAGACAGTGATGATGCTTCATCACGAAAAGCTGGACTCACGATAGAAATCAAAAGAGCCGAACCTGTTGTGGTTATTCATTCCTCATGCACGTCCAAACAGTACACGCTAGATCTTAGTACAAAGGAAGATGCACCCCCGCTTTATATTGGCCTTGAATGCACAGGAAAATTTCCTCGCATTCTGCTGCCTGATAATTTTGAAGGTTCAAGGGAAGAGGGATCAAGTTTTGAAATATATAGAACGCTTGAAAAAAAAACACTCGTCGGGAAGATCGCATTCGCAAAGGAATTGCCAGCGCCCGAAGTGGGAGAGAGAGCTGAAATCGAAAAGGCACCCCCACCACTCATTCGGCAGTCTCTTTATAATGTTGGGACCGGAATAAAATTTGGCTTTTTAAATGGTTGGAAGGGAAAATCCCGTTTAACTGACCTTCCTATGCTGTTGGAAGGAAGATGGAAGCGCGATGGACGACACTTTCTGATAGCGGATATAAGTATTCCCCTTCTCGAACATAGGGGTGACACCTCTATTTTTAATAATGGTATGTGGCCCGGCAGTGTGGGCATAGGATTAGATGCGCTATCCAACGATTTAAAAACTGGCTTTGAGCAGCTTGATGCGACACTCGGAGCACAGGTGGCTTGGATAAATTTTCTGGATAACGAGCCGTCCCTCCATGGCGGACCCTTTTTCGGCTTCCATTGGAATTTACCAGCATGGAAAGAAAATTATTCATTTCTACTTTTGAGGCCGTTTATATGGTTCGGAAGCCCATTTGGAGGTGGTGTTGATTTTAAGCTTCGCTCCCCATTAATTTTGCATAATTTCTTTCTAAGCCTTTCCCTGGAGAGTATTTTTCTAAATCAGGATAGATCAATAATTGAAGTGGGCGGTGCATTTCACTTTAATTTTTAAATTTAAATTCATGAGTACTAGATTTAAAATATTTAAAAGAGATTGGAGACACAATTTAACCCTCCACTATACTGTTGGGCTTAGTTTGTTAGCTCTCCTGACGATTACCTCTCAAGTCTTGATTCAAACTGAAATGTACAAGCAAAAAAGCGATCAAGAAACAATCCGATTACTAAGTGATCTCAAGAATCAATCGAAAGAGATGCGGCAAAAGGTAGTAGAATATAAGCTTAGAGGACGGCCATACCAAGATAGATTTTTTAATGAAAATGTCGTTTCAACTTTTGAACTGGTCGCAAAAACTCATTCATTGTTTGTTGAAAAACAAGCTCGAGATAAATATAGCGATTGGAGTTTGAATCCAGTCCTCTCGTTGCAAATTGACCTCAGGAACCTTAACACCGCCATCGAAGAGATTCGACGGACGCTCAACAGTAGTCTCTCTGAACGCGAGGAGCCGGTTGAGTCTCATCTGAAAAGACTGTTGGAAATTAAAAAGACATACAACTTGGCACTTTCAAGCACGATCGAGAATTATGAGTTTACCTCTAAAGAACGCTTGAGAGACCTCCGATTTATAGAGATCATATTTATGCTTTTCACGCTTCTTGTTTTATTTTTGGAAGCTATTTTCATTTTCAAACCCGTTGTTCAACGCTTGAATCATGCGCTTAGAGTACGGTCTGACTTTATTAGTCGGATTAGTCATGAAATTCGCAATCCATTGAATTCAATTCTAGGTATGAGCCATTTGCTTCAAGAGACGGTTCAAAGCGCTGGAGAAAGAAGACTAATTAAGCGCATGCAACGCTCCGGCAGAACTTTGTTGAGCATCCTAGAAAACGTTTTAGAATTTTCAAGCCTTTCAGAGGGTAAATCCTATGCGACAAAGAATAAAACTTCAGTATTAAAAATTGTTGAAAGAAGCCTTGAGCTCGTATCCCCTCAGCTTGGAGAAAAACGACTCAATTGCCATTTGTATCTTGATCCAAACCTACCGTATCGAATCATGTGCGACGATACCAAGATTGAACAGATACTCTTTAACCTACTTAACAATGCCGTAAAGTTTACAACTCAGGGTTTTGTTTGTGTAGGTGTCCAGTGGGCGGGCGAATCAAAGGACAAATATTTGAGATTAATCGTCGAAGATACGGGCACGGGAATTCCAAAAGAAAAGAGACTGGCCATTTTTAGTGCATTTACTCAGGCCGATGAGTCCATTCGACGACGACATGGAGGCGTTGGACTTGGGCTTTCGATTGTTCGGCAACTTGCAAACCTTCTTGAAGGAAGTGTCTCTATTGATGAATCTTATGACAAAGGAGCTCGGTTTGTCGCTGATCTTCCTGTGGAAGCCTTAGGAACACAAACACTGAAGCAAAAATTTGCCAGCCTTGATCTTAAAATCCAAAAACTGATTGTATATACAAAGAGCGAATCTTACGGAAACGCCCTTATAAAAATGATCTCCGCTTTTCCTGTCGAAGTAGAAGTCGTTTCAACTCTCGAATCTCTTTGTAAAACTGATTCGAACGATTCAATCGGGTATGTCATTGATTTTGCCTTCGATGGATCGAATCTTCCCGATTATTTCGATGATTTCCGAGAGGCCTCAAAAGATCGAGACGTTATTTATCTAGTTTTTGAACAAGATTTCGATAAGATTTTGAAATCTACAGATATGGCTCTTCATAATGAGCTTGCGCTCAAGCCACTCCTCATTACTGATCTGAAGAATTTTATTCAGACAGGAAAGCTCGGCATAAACACGGAAAAGCTCCCGTCAGTAGCTGAACGCTTTAATCTGAAACTTGTAATCTTGGATGACGATGAGGATAACCTGGAGATTTTGGAAAGATTTTTAAGGCCATACTGTTCCGAGATTCATTCTTTTTCTTCCGCCTCACAAGCTCTTCGACATATGAAAGAGAACGACTTTGATATTTTACTGACCGATATGGAAATGCCGCAACAAAATGGCTTCCAGGTTGCGGAGGCCATTCGCCGGTGGGAAAAGACTTACAGAAAATCTCCGCATATTATTTTAGCGGCCTCAGCTTATCGGTACACTGAACTTAAGGAAAATTCAAAATGGGTGCTATTTGATGGTCATGTCGAGAAACCTATCGTGAAAAATAAATTACTTTCGGTATTGCGAGCTTACAATAGAAAACCGGTTAAATCCGTTTCTATCCTGGATCGTGCCGAGCCTCATTTGAGAGATCTAGTACCGCAATATATTGATAAAAAGGCACTAGCCTTAAATAAATTAATTTTAGAATTCGATAAAATTGATCTTCAAGAAGTTCGACGTTTCGGCCATCAACTGAAGGGAACGGGAAAAAGTTATGGCCTAGAACAAATAGGGCAACTTGGAGCAAGCCTGGAGAAACAATCTGTTCAAAAGGACCTTGTAGAAGTGAAAACTATTCTTCAAGAATTGAGGTTACGATTCGATTCTCTAAAATTGTAATGAGCCTTTACGAAAACATTTTAGCGAGTTCATTCATACCATCTTTAAAGTCGTCAAAACTCTTCTTAAATTCTTCTTTTGCTTCCTTTCGATTGTCCTCCGTTGAGTCTTGGTAATCTTTATATTTCTGTACGACCTCTTTTCTCTCTTCTCTAAGTGACTCAATCTTCTTTTTAGTTGCCTCTTTAGACTCTGCATTCAGCTCATCGACGCGTCCTTCGTACCTATCTATCTTCATATTTACATCTGCCATGAATGAATCGAACTTTTCCTTTCCGTCGTCTCCAAGACTTTCGAAAGCTTCGGATGTTTCGTCAAAGGCTTCCTGGAACTACCTTTTCGTGTCTTCGCTACACGCGATAAAGCCAAGACAAAGACTAGCAATAATAAAAAGATGTTTAACTGATTTCATAATTTAATTCCTTTCAAATCCGAAACTATCGTCAGCATGAACCCAAAAAACCTTACTTTTGTACAAACCAAGCCTTGATTTTTATTAAGCGGCCCTCGAGTCGCCAATTGTTTTTAAGCCCGCATCCTTCCATGCCTTCTTACCTTCGACATATTCCAAGACATTGGCATAACCCATGTTCTCCATCTTTTGTGCTGCGCGACTGGACAAATTGCACTCTCGGTCCCAGCAGTAAAGGACGACCGTTTTTTCCTTGTTTGGCACCAGCTTCTCAACATTCTCCTCAAATAGACCTTCATCAATAGGAATATTGATCGCACCCGGCAGATGCATTTTTCTATAATGTTCGGGCTTTAAAACTTCGATTAAAATGAAATCGTCATTGTCCGCGATTTTATCCTTTAATTCCTTTCGTGTTATCGATCTGGCCATAGTCTTGTCCTCTCTACAATTCTTGTTTATCACTCTAAAATTAAAAATTTAGGCTTGCGAACCCATGAGAGATTAAAAGGCAAATTAGCTTTAGATAAACCTAACTTGAGTTTGGGTTCCAATTTGGTTTGGCAGACGACGGGTAGCATTAACTCTAAACTCAAACTTATAACGCGCTCTGATCTAGCTTTTTATTTCTAGGCTTGCTATGGAAAGCCAATTGCAATGAGCCCACCGAAATTAAATACAATTTCCAAGAACATACTGCTTGTGGATGATGATGAATGTATTGCCACACCTCTTGTTCGACTTGTGGGGACTTGGGGTTATAATATTTCTTGGGTGTCTAGTGGTCTTCAAGCTTTAGAGTGGCTTGAGACTCGACCAAAGCCTGGATGTGTCTTATTAGACATCATAATGCCCGAAATGGGGGCTGGGAACTTCAAAGTCTGCTAAAGAAGAGCCCTACGCTTTCTAGCATTCCGATAATCTTTCTTTCGGCTGACGAGAAATTAGTTAAAGAATCGTTAGAGGCAAATGAGCGCTTTATAAAGAAACCCATTGATTTGGAGGAACTATTTGAAATGTTAAAAGAAGTTTTCGATAAGTATATGCCGTCATACTGGCATGATATTAAATCACCTCTAACGGCTGCGAGGTTAGGTACGGGGCTTTTGAGACATGAACTTTGTGAAGCTGGAATAAAAATAAATGAGATTTCAAAAATCTTGGAGGAAATCGAAAATAAAATAGATGAGGCCGTAATCGGTATCGATAATTTGCGTCAACATTTGGAAGAACAACCAGACGACAAACAAAAATGACAGCGCGACAGGCAAAATATATTGCTCCCAAGCTTGGTAAAGTTTTAATAGCCGAAGATGAAGCCTTAATTGGGAAGTCGGTTCAAAAGGAACTCCAGGCGCTTGAAGTTGAAGCCGACTGGTACAGCGATTTTAAGACAAGCTCTGCCGCTCTAAAGACGGAAGATTATCACGCTGTCGTAGTAGATGTATTCTTATCTCCGCCCATCGCGGACGGGCTTGAACTCATAAAACTTGCGAAAGACGCCGGTGTCCCCTCCGTTATTATTACTTCCGCGTTAGATTTAAATGTCGCCAAGGCTGGATTAAATAATGGAGCAGACCATCTCCTTGAGAAGCCGTTTAAAATTGGGGATCTTATGAAGATGCTCATGGACATTTGGGAAAATCCGAAAGGATTGATTGCCAGGCGGGAAAGATTCTTAGAACTCCATCAACTTACTCCCAAAGAAAAGGAACTGTGTCGGTTAGTTTTGAAGGGACTCACAAATGCAGAGATTTCCGAGGTCTCAGGTAACACCATGGGAACTGTGAAGTTCTACAGCTCACAAATATTTGAAAAATTCGAGGTTAAGAACAGGTCTGAACTGTTTAACCTAATTTTTCCGACCTAAATATCTTCCCCTAACGTCCCAATTTATTTCACGACTCAGATCATGTGAGCGGCATAAACTTCAACCAAAGTGAGGTGGTGGAAGGCTGGTTTGGTTCTATCTTCGGGATAGAAGGAGACAATATGAAATTCAGTTTACCAATCACGATCATAGGGCTTGGAGTGACAGTGGGTTGTCAGAGCTTCAATGAAAGACCGGAAGCAAGCCAAACCAGCTCGGAACAGCGTGCGGATCGCCAGCCTAACCTTTCGAACTCAGCAAGATATTCTCAAGTACTCGGACCCATTGACAGACAGACGCGCCTGGATCGGCTTGAAGACAAAATCGAGGAACAACTTCAGTCTGTCGAAAATGAAATTATGTCGAAAGAGAACTTGTCCATCGAGACTAAGAACACTCTTGAAAACCTTCAAAATACCCATAAGGAGCTTTCGACGGAACTGAGGAATTTGAGAACAGAAACAGACGAGGAATGGAGCGAGGCTCATTCCAATCTTGAAAGGAAGCTTGAAGAGTTTAATGACGATATTGAAAGCTTCATTTCCGAGTTGAACTCACCTTCATAAATAGTAGAGGAGAACGAAAATGAGCCCAGGACTTTCCGAACCTTACCCACCGTTTGGAAAAGAGAATATTTCTCCTCCAGGCCTTGAAAAATACATGCAACAAAAGCCTCGATATGAAGCAAAAGCCTATCTCCCGGCCGGCAAACTTAAAAACAAGATCGCGATAATAACCGGTGGCGATTCTGGAATTGGGAAAGCCGTCGCTTACCTCTTTGCTCGTGAAGAGGCGCAAGTCGTTATTTCATGCCTGGAGGAGGAAATCGTAGATGCAGAAATTCTAAAGAAAAATATAAGTGAGCAAACAAACTTAGAACTCGAAATTTTCCCAGGAGATATCAAAAGCTACTCGTATTGTGATCAGCTTTGTAAGTATGTGGTCGAAAAGTTTAAAACGATCGATATCTTGGTAAATAACGCAGCCTTTCAACGGCACGTCAAAGATATCGATGATTTAAGTTTGGAGCAGTGGGATCAGACTTTTAAAACAAATATTTATGGATATTTTTATATGGTGAAAGCAGCTCTTCCTTATATGAAAGAAGGTGGCGCGATAATCAATGTGGGTTCGATTACCGGCTTAGAGGGAAGCGAGGACTTGCTTGATTATTCTGCGACGAAGGGAGCTATACATGCGTTCACGAAGTCGCTCGCCCAAAAATTAGTGAAAAAAGGAATTCGTGTGAATGCTGTCGCTCCAAGTCCCGTATGGACGCCGCTCAATCCGGCTGAACGTGAATTTAAGGACTACAAAGATTTTGGCGAGGATCAAGCTTATGGTCGCCCCGCACAGCCAGAAGAAATTTCACCTCTTTTTGTTTTTTTGGCTTCACAAGCGGATTCTAGCTATATGACCGGTGAAGTCATTAGCGTGTTAGGAGGTCAGACTCGCGCTGCGTGAAGGCAGGAGAGAGCTTTGTGTGCACAGATGTGTACGATTCGTTTAATTTAACAAAACAATATGAGGAATCATGCTATATGAAACGCGTAATGAGAGCGGGAGCAATCTTCATAATTCTTAGTTTTTTGATGGACGCTCCCAGAACCTTTGGGGAAGAAGTATCCAATCAAGGTGTTTTGAGTTGTGCAGGGGGGCTACCGTTTAGGGCTCTTGCTGAGCGTAAGAGCTCGGAAAGAGGATATCGATCCAAAGCTGAAAAGGCCTTAATGACGATAGCGCCCGTTAATGCGGAGGCTTATCCGAGCGGTACTGGTGCTGCAATCATTAGCATCCTCGTTACAGAAGCTTCTGTGGAAGATATAGCGGCAGCTGTTTGGAGTGCGGGCAATGTTCTTTGTTTCTATTCAGGTGTTTGCTTGACCGAAGACGGTGGAGTGAACTTTAACACAGGTATTTTTGAGGACTTGATGAGTGGTCAGCTCGAAAGAAAGGTGAGTCGTCTGATTGAGAAAAGCACGGGCGGTGGGCGCATTGGCGATCTTCCAGCTTCAGAGAAAACTGAACTCATTCATCAGATTTTGAGAGTGAGTGACCAAGTGACAGCGCTTGGAAACGCCGTTCAAGCGCTTGCCGCCATTCAAGTGCTCAGGGTCGAATCTCAAAGCGATGTACATCTGAAGCACCTATTTGATGAGGCCGATCGAGCTGTAGAAGTGATCAGTGCTCAACTGAGCTCTGACGAAGCGCGAAAATCTTTTGAGAAAGCCATTCGAGAGGGAGTCGACTCTTTTTATCGAGACAACTCTATTCGCGTTCGCGTGGTCGAGGATCAGTTAAAAAGACGGCATCAAAGTTTAATGCAGCTGACCGACCCCACTCGATTCGTTGGAGTACTACCCCATCTGATAGCGGCCCTGGAAGTTAATATCTACATAGAAACCAAAGTAGGGAATGATCCTCCTCCATCCAAAGCACTTCAGGCCGGCATTCGAGAGGAATTTCCTAAAGTGATTGCGACGATTCTTCAACACAGACGGGCCGCAAATCAACTCCTTGAACATTCACCCCTTAGCTTCGATATTTCAACGCAAGCGAATTCATCCTTCATGGAGATGATCGTTGAGTGGGATCTTCGTCATCTTGTAGATGGATGGCAGAACGACTTGAGAAAAATCTCGACCGATTGGATGGACAGAGTTGAGGCCGGTGCTGGACAAACTGCGGATGAAAAGCGCAAAATTCTTCATCATTATTTTTCCACAGCCTATGTTGACGAAGTTCGTCGCGTGATCGAGGAGGTTCGCATGCTGGTTGGTAGCACCGATCCAGGAGCTGGCGATCAATTAAGGAAACTTCTTGACCTGCGAGTATTTCGAGTGACTAACGATTTACTCTGGTCCACCGAAATCATGGCCCTCATTGACAGCGGAGAAATCGCTGAAATTATTTCGCAGTATATCGAAGGGACCGATGTTAGTTCTAGATAAAAGCTACGAACCCTGAGAATTTATCGCCGACGTTGATCCGAAGAGCGCGCGATTAATTTAAAATCGCGAGACCTCCACGTTTGAACCGGGAAGTCCGAAGTCAAACGAGCAAAGGCTTCAACAAAAACTAGGGGTTAATGAAGGCCTTGATGCTGATGTCTTCGTCAACATCTGGCCAGTGAATACCATAGCCGCTTGGAGAAATTTCGAAATGCTTAAGCTGATCAAGTGTGGCGCTTTCTAATCGCGGAAACCAGGCAACAGGAATAGAAACCCTGCGACCATCACTAATCGTTGCGGTTAGCGAATCTTCGTCGACCGTTAGAGACACGATTGAAAGTTCCTCAATTTTCTTCGCTGTCTGATTCATGCCAATCTTTCCAAGAATTCAATAACAGTCTAACATTTTCTTTAGTTATTCTCAATACTTCGCGTTGATCTTTGGCAACCAAGCGATAAACCGCCGCAATTTCAATGGGATCTAGCCAGATCTTCATTTCACCGCCTCGACCAATCACGTGAATGTGTGGAGGTTCGGCTCCTTCACGCGAGTAAAAGAAAAAGCGGAATCCATTTTTTCTTAGGATGGTTGGCATTGCTGGTTTCTATCCCCCTGTTTAAGTCCTCGGCAAATGTGGGCAATTAATTCGAACCCACATGCCCTTTGTTTTCAAGCCTTCTTTGATATTTCTGAAGCGCTGCTCGAGTTGCACATTCAATGTCAATTCCAGACTGATTTGCTATACAATAAAGAGAAAACTGAAGATCTCCGATTTCTTCTTCAAGTTCCGAACTTGCTTCCACAGGAAGCTTTCCATATTTGGAGCTCATTCATAGATCCGCAGACTAGAAACGGGCTTGGTTTATTTCAACCCAAAAGAAGCAGATAAAACCTGAGGTCCAAATCGCAGAAGTGTCTTGGAAAAACGATGCCAACCTTCCGCGTATGAAATGATTTCATAGAACGTTTTTTAGAATGGCAAGCAATTGAAAATCTTCAGAAATTTCGAGAGGGGGGCGGGCATACTTCTTGAAGATAAATATCAAGTAGTCAGCGCTAGCTTGCCGCTGAAATTTTATACTTTAACCTGGGAGGATAAATCTATGACTTCAAAATCGAGTAAATTATTGATGATATTAAATCTTTTGGGAACATTTCTCATTTTTAATATTACAAACTTAAAAAGCGAAGCCTCAGAACAAAACGGTTCTGGATCCTTTGAGATGGCAGGACCGAGTACGACGCCTCCAAAATGTCCAGATGGAACGGAGCCCATTCTTCCTCCTGAAGGAGATTTCCCTTTCCTCGTCCTGTCCTGTCCGCGCAGGGGTGACCTAAATCAGGTCGTTTGAGAAGTTATGTTTTTTGCGGACATCATGGTCTGTTTCCAGAATTCTCTTCGCTTGTTTTCTGTTTCTTGTCGATCCTTTTTTCTTT
>Ga0210050_1001894_pt1 | contig 21307 bp, 24 predicted proteins | sample CryGey132114_all_FD_185463 | JGI IMG/M metagenome (GOLD analysis project Ga0210050, IMG submission 185463) | Groundwater microbial communities from aquifer - Crystal Geyser CG22_combo_CG10-13_8/21/14_all (SPAdes) (version 2) | ecosystem: Environmental > Aquatic > Deep subsurface > Groundwater ... | reverse complement strand
GCGACATAATCCGCGTGTTATGCGACATTTTAATTTCGCATTGAAGCGTTATGTCAAGTTGGTTCGTTAAGAAAAATTGGGGACTGAACAGCGACGCTGTGAGGCAAATCTAAAATTTAAATGAACATAAGATTATCAATAATAAACTATTGATAATCTTCTAATTGGGTATGAAAACAATAAATTTTATTTTTTACAAATCCTTTTTTTCGTAGAGGGCACTTGGAGCTTCTCCTCCATGCCATGTAAATCTTGGTCTCATTCTCATAGGATATATCCTTTCTGAATTGTCGTCAAGAATTATTGCTGAACCTTTTAATCCAGGAAGGTCATTCATGTATCCTTGAATTGTATCTGTCAAGTAACTTTGCATCATATTATTCAAGGCTTCTATATCTGGTTTTGAGGTTACTCTGTGTGCGAGGACGATGTCTGCTTGAGTCATAACATCAGTGTGGATTTTTCCTGGCTGTTGAGTTGCAAGAACTATTGAAATTCCAGGTTGCCTACCTTCCCTTAAAATTTGAATTAATGCATCTGTCGAGATTATCTTCTCATCTTTAGGTAAAAATTCGTGGGCTTCGTCAATAAATAACCATACAAGAGGATATTCTTTTTTTTCTGTAAAGCTCGAATAATCAAGTCCCCTAGAAATTGATCTTACTTCTTCAATTCTTCGAGAGTTCATTCTTTCTTGAAAAATTTTTCTTGAAAGGAGACTGATTACGAGTGCACGAACATTAAATGCTCCAATTGAATTATAAGCACTCAAATCTAGTATGGAAGTTATTCCTCCTTTAATTAAGTCTTTTGTCTTTGTGGGTTTCATCTTTTCTCTTGCAAAGATGCCCCAAGTTTCAGCAGCTTCAAATAGTCCAACTGCTGCGTTTATCGTTTCTTTTTCACTTCTTTTATCTTTTTCTAAATCTTCAAGAATATTTTTAATTGTGAAATTTTTTTTATTTTCTTTTAAATTAATTAAGGTTCTTTCAATCAAAACTGAAACAGGATTAATTAAATTTAATCCAAAAGTAATTATCCAATCTTCTGGATCAAGTTCAGTTGGGTCTAGAGCAAAGGATTCATCTACAGGAATTCCGTTGTCTATAAAGTTTGAATAATGTCCAAAAGGAACAAATATCTTTACAGGAAGATTTTTTGGTTTTAAATCCCAATCTTGAAGAAGTGATTTATCTTTTTCATTTTTATATTTCATTGTCCAATAAATGCCCATTGTATCAAAAATTAAAGAGGCAATGTTTTGAGATATCTCTTTTGGAAGTGAAGAAATTTCTTCTGTTAAAACTCCTAATGTGTAAGATTTTCCTGAACCTCTTTTTCCTGCAACTAAAACAACATGACTTCTTGCAACATCCAGATAAAGTTTATTTGAAAGAGAATTATATTGACCCATTTTTACAAATCCTTTTCCAATGTAAATTAATCCATCTTTTCCAAAGAGTTTTTTATCGGATTCATTTCTCCCAAGGGTTATATCATATGACATAAATTAAACAAGTAAATCTTATTTTTAATAGTTTGGTGTTCTTAGAGTCTTTACAAAAGTTTATAATTTTGTTAAATTTATCTTAGTTTATGGATAAGCTTAAACTATTTGTAGGAATCTTTTTTGCTTCTTTATTTCTTCTTTTTTTTCTTTCACCGATGGACCCAGATTTAGGATGGCACCTTAGATGTGGAGAAAATTTTTGGAGTTCTGGTTCATTTTGTGGAGAAAACTCTTTTTCAGTTTTGTTACCAAATTACTCTTGGCCAAATCATGCATGGCTTTATGATGCGGTACTTTTTCCAGTTTTTAATATTGGGGGATTTTTTGGACTTTCATTTTTTAACGCATTTCTAATTTTAGGGTCTTTTTTGTTTCTTTATTTTTCGGTTAAAGATAAAAAAATTGAAAAAACACTTCTAATTCTACTTCTTTCTATTTTTGGATGGGGAGTTTTTTCATTGGGAATAAGGAGCCAGCTTTTTGGGGTTTTATTCTTTTCAATTGAAATTTTTCTCTTTTCAAAATTTAAAGAGAATGAAAAAATTATTTTTTTATTTCCTCTTTTATTTTTAGTTTGGGCTAATTTTCATGGTTCAGTAATTATAGGAATTCTTTTATTTGGTTTTGTTTTGATTGGGAAATTTATTGATCTAAAAAAATTTCAATTAAAACAAATTTTTATTTTTTTTATTTCAATATTAACTCCATTAATTAATCCATTTGGAATGAAAATTTATACTGATGCATGGAGACATTTCGCAGTTGTGGACTTGGGAAAACTAATTGCAGAATGGACTCCTCCAGGATTTTTTGTTGGAATAGTCATTGTTTTTACTGGGATAATTATTATTTTTCTTTCTTTGAAAAATCCCCTTTTGAAAAATAAAATTTATTCTCTTTTAATTTTAGGAGTGGGATTTAGTGCACTCAAGGCAAGAAGAAACCTTCCTCTTTATTTTATGATTTTATTTTTGGTATTTTTTGAACTTCAAGATAAAAGAGATTTTTTCAATCGTTTTTTCGAGAGAGATTCTGTTCAAAAGATTCTTTTAATTTTAGCCTCACTGTTTTTTGTAATTCTTCTTGTATTTTATTTGATTCCTAATGTAAAAGCAGATTTAAATTATAATAATTGGTGCCTTCAGAGTTCTGATTTAGGTTTAAACTATCCATGTAAGGGGGTTGAATTTTTGAACAGTCTTCCACCAGGAAATATTTTTAATACTTTTGAATGGGGAGGTTTTTTAATTTGGAAAATTCCGCAAAATAAAATTTTTGTAGATGGAAGAATGCCTGCATGGGAAACTCCTCTTGGAAAAAGTCCTTATACGGTTTATTTGGAAACTATTCAAACTCAACCTGGTTGGCAAGAAACTTTGAAAGAATATAATTTTTCTTATTTGTTTATTGGATCTGGAACGTTCATGGATTTAGAACTTAAAGTGAATCATGAAAAAGAAGGATGGAATGAAATTTATAGAAATAATTTTTCTGTTATTTATAAAAAAGTAAATCTTACTAATATTTCATAATATAATTTATCTCCTCCTCATCCATCTTTAACTGTTTTTGGATTTTAGGATTTTTTAGAATATATTTTATCTCATTCCATTGGGATAAAGCTTTTCTTTTTCCAACATGTGTCTTTTTTGCAAACTTTTCAGCGATTGAATTCTTTTTTGCATGTTTTTGATTATTTAACCAAATTTTTAAAATTCTTTCTGGTTTTTTATATTTGTAAAATCCTTTTTTATCTTTTTTTCCTTTTGATTCTGAAATCCCAAAACTTAAAAAAAAATTTTCATAAACCAGAAATCTCCAGTATTGCTGTCTATAAATTCTTCCTTTAAATAAATCTACTTTTGCTAATTGTTCATATGCTTTGAATAATTCTACTCCAGAATAAACTTTTGGAAGGTTTTCTTCAATCCATAAAAGGATTTCATCTATGGGCATATCCACTCTATCAAATGTAGAAGTCATTTCTACTTCAGCTTGATCTTGAAAAATATGTTTCATTGCGTGAAAAATATCCATTTTTTTTGGTTTTTCATAAATTTCTATAATCTCTTTTTTCCCTAATTCGGAGATTGTTTCTAATTCATTAATGGCGCTTCTTAAGTCTCCATTTGATTTTATTGAAATTTGATTTAAAGTTTCAGGGTTTATCTCTTTTTTTTCGTTCTCTAGTATCATTTTTAATACCCCTTTAATCTCACTTGGAGAGATTTCTTTTAGTTCGATGATTTCGCATTTTTTTCTTAATGGCGAAAGTTTTTGTGTCCAAGTATCGTTTGAAGTGCAAATTATAGGATACTTTGAACTTTCAATTAAAGAAACCAATTCCGAAACTCCTCCTCGATCAGTTCCAGAAATTCCATCTACTTCATCAACCAAAATTATTTTATTCTTTTCAAATAGAGGTTGCTGTTCCAAAACTGGTTTTAGCCTCAAATTCATAGAAGATTTATTTCTTAAATCAGAAGCGTTAAGTTCAAAAATTTCTGAGTTTATCTCATTTGACATTGCATGGACAATTGTAGTTTTTCCAATTCCCGAAAGCCCATTCAAAATAATTGCCTTCTTTTTACCTGGAAAATTTAGTAAGAAATTTTTAACCTTTTCAATAGCCTCCTTCTGACCAACAATTTCATTTATTTTTTTTGGCCTATATTTTTCTGCCCAGTTTTTCATTTTCCAAGTCCAGCTAAAACAAAACTTGCAACTAAAGCCTGGAGTTGTATAAATGGATCAGATCCTTCAACAATCCTAAATTCTACTTCTCCAGTTTTTTCAGTAAGTTTTACTTTTATTTCTGGTTCAATACTTAAGTTCCAAATTTCTTTTTGCATTGATTTAATAATATCTTGTCCAGAAAGAGATTCTTTTAACATTAAATTAAGAAGCTTTTCTCTTGCATTTTCAAAATCTCCAGAAAGAGCATAATCTAAAACTACTCGTATATCTTTTGGTTTTATCTCAGAAATAATTGTTTTTACTAGATTTTTTGAAATTTTTGGAGAAACTGCTGCGGTGGATTGTAAGAAATTAACAGATCTTCTGCAATCACCATCACTTCCTTCGTAAATTGCTTCAATAGCATCATCGTCAATTTCTATTTTTTCTTCTTTTGAAATTCTTTCAAGAACCTTTTTAACATCTTTTTTTTCAAGTAATTTAAATCTGAATGAAGAACAACGAGATTGAATCGGATCTATTAATTTTGAAGAATAATTGCATGACATAATGAAACGGCAGGTCTGAGCGTAATTTTCCATGGTTCTCCTTAATGCTTGTTGAGCTTCTGGAGTTAAGGCATCTGCTTCATCAAGAAAGATTACTTTGAATGAAACATTTCCAAGGGATTTTGTTCTTGCAAAATTTTTTACTTTTTCTCTAACAATGTTTATTCCTCTTTCATCACTGGCATTTAATTCCAAATAATTTTCCCTCCAATTTTCTCCAAAAAGCTCTTTTACGACAATTAAAGCAAGAGTTGATTTTCCAGTTCCAGCAGGCCCTGCAAAAAGAAGATGAGGAATGTTTAAGGAATTTGTTAAAGCTTTTATTCGTTTAATGATCCCGTCTTGTCCAACAACCTCGTCAAAATTCTTTGGTCTATATTTTTCTGTCCATATATCACTTGTCATAATCATTTTAGCAAATTATTTTTTATAAAGATTGTTTTGTTATTGTTCAGTTGTTTTTTCTGAAAAAAGATGCCAAGTACCAATCTTTTTCATCTCTTTTTTAATCTTTCTAGGAATTTTCTTTTTTTCTTTGAATATTTCCTTCTCTTCTATTAGTTGATATCTTTTGGTAATTATCTTTTTTTCTTTGAATATTTCCTTCTCTTCTATTAGTTGATGTCTTTGAAGAATCTTTTCATAAAAAAGTTCGCTTGGCATTCTATCAAATGATAATTGATAATTTTTAGGTATTTTTCCATATTTTACAAAATTATAATGATTAATTATTGTTGGAAATTTCTGTCCTTTTTCAATTTGGTCAAATCTCCTATGCGAAGAAGACATATTTATCCAGGGAAAATTGTTTTTTGCCCCCAAATAAATTATTTCCGTGGTTTCTTCCGGAGTTACAAGTTCTTCTTTATATTTCCTCCTCCATCTTTTTCCCTCTAATTCCGCAAGCCATTCATCGTATCCGCCTTCTTTAGGATTTTTTACAAATTTAGTATAAGTATCCGTTGCATCAATTCCCCATCCTAAAATCATTGCATTAGGACAATGTCTTAATCCTATTGAGATAATCGAGGCATCATCGCAACATCCAAGTCCGGAATTAGTTCGAATAAACATACTTTCTATTCCCTTTTTATTAGCATTTTCTTTTCCTACAATTAATCCAATTTCCTTAAGATCCTCAATGTCTTCATAAGAATGTCCTTCACATGAGAGTATTAATTTAAACCAAAATCCATTCTGATCTAGTATTTTAGTATTCACAAGAAATTCTTGTCCAGATCCAATTTTTAATTCTTCTCCTGCAAAATTTTTTTTATATTTCTCAACAGTTTTTCTTCTCCAATAATCAGAATCCATTCTTCCAGCAAGAACGATTCCCTTAAATTCTTCTCTTGATCCATCAAAAAATATTTCTTCTAAGAATTGATTTCCAAAAACAGGCTTGCCTTTTCTGTCAACTAATTTATTTATTTTCCCATCCATTAAATCTTCTAGACAGTTTTTAAAATCATAAATTAAAGTTTCTCTTTTTATTTTTGCTTCATTAGGATCAATTCCCAATGCTAAGAAAACATCCTCCATCAAAAAGTTTATTTCTTGATGTTTTAAAAAATAAGTATGTCCTGCTTGGATGTGACCCAAAATTGTTTGAGGAAAAAGTAATTTTTTGACATTTAAGGTGATAGGGATATTCAAAGCGAGTAAATCTTGATAATCTTTGAGAATTAACTTTTTCATTTCTTGAACCATAATCTTTTTTTCTAGAGTTCAGCCTATTTAAATAATTGACTTAAATTAAATGTACTTTCTAAACTATATTTTTTTAGGCTATATTTCGAATCTTAAACTATAAAGAATTGCAAAATTAGAATTATCTTGACCTTTCTCTTCTTAATTTACGTTTGTGTTTTTCCTTTCTGAGTCTTTTTCTTTGCCACTTCCATCTCATTTGGTTTTTCTTTTTCCAACGTCTTGAACTTCTTTTCATAGGACTTGGATGAAAAATTTATTTTTAAAGGTTTCGGGCTGTTTTTTTGAGTTTAATTGAGAAATATTCTTTCTAATATATATTTCGAAAAGTATATATAAATAGGATTTCTTTTTGAATCAATGAGTAAGTTATCAGAAAAAGGGTCCCTTGATTTTTTGGAAAAGAGTGGTTTTAAAGTCGTTAGGCGAGAATTTTTTTCAACTCGCTTTGGATTAAGAAATTCTTTAAAAAAGGTAGGAATTCCTTGTGTGTTAAAGGTTTCTGGTAAAAATTTAGTTTCAAAAGGTCAATCTAAATTGGCTAAAGATTTTCAAAATTATACTTGCTTCATAAAAGATTTTAAACGTCTTAAGAAGATGGATGGTTTTGAAGGTGTACTTGTTAAAAAAATAGTCTTTGGAAGAGAATTTTCAGTTTTAGTTAAAAGAAATGAATTTTTAGAATATTCTCTTTCTATTAGTCAAATTCAATCTAATGAAGAAGGATTAAAAGCAATTAGTTCAAAATCTTTCCCTATAACGAAAGATAAATTAAAAAAAATGTTTAATGAATCAAAATTTTCAAAGGATTTTTCAAAAAGAGGAAGAAAAGTTTTAGAAGATTTTTTGATAGAACTTTGTTCAAAAATAAAAGAAAATTCAAAAATTTATTCAGTGGATATTAATTCTTTATTTGTGAATGAAAAATCTCCAATAATTGTTAATGCTTCTGTATTATTGGGATAAGTTTCTTTTTTCGGTTTTGATTATTTTTATGGGAGTCATTCCATCTTTTCTTAATTCTTCTAGAGTAGAAATTTTTGTTTGTGTTCCTCTTTGTTCTGCGAAATAATCTTCCCCTTCTTCATCTTTTCCTAAATAAATTGCAGTGTGGGTTTCTTTACGTCCTTTTCGATTATACTTGCTTTTTGGATTGTAAAATGTAATAAAGTCTCCTCTACTGAGACTATCTTCTGAAAATTGAACCCATGGATTATATTTATGGAGATTCCATGTCTCGTCGCTTTTAGTCAAATTGTAGCCTAATTTGAAAGCAAGTTTTCTGGCGTATTGCGAGCACATATCTCCTTTTTTTACTCCTAATTGTTTCCATGTAGGAATTTTGATTGTGGTATCTTTATCAACAAATGTTATTTTCATCCCTCCATTATAGGCAATTTGTTCTTCAAAAATTTGATTGGTAGAATCTAAAACAATTCCTTCAAGTTTATTTTTAGAAGAAATTGTGTCTCCTTCTATTTTTGAATCTAAAAATAATTCATTGGTTGAAAATCTTTGGGAGAAGGTTTCATATGAATTTCCAATTAGCCCTTTTAGGGGGGAATACATTATTGCCAAGATTAGTAAATTCGTTATTACCTTTTTCATCTGTTATTATTATGTAGTGACTATTTAAATATCTTTTCTTTTGATTTTGTCTAATCAAATTTTAAGTTTTTTTTTGAAAATCTTCAAAATCTCACTTGACTTTTTTAGTTAGTATTTTTTTAATCTGAATAGTTTATAAGTTTTATGTATCTCCAATGATTTTTTGGTTATTTTTTTTGAAATTTTTCTCTTTCTATAATTTTATAAAATCTAACTTGTTAATTGTCTTATGAAAATACTTTGTTTACATGTTGATTACATTGAATGGCAAGGGTTAAAAAAGGCAGTGAAAAGTATGGATGACCTTCCTCCAAATGAACTTTCTAAAAAAAAGGTTCAAGAAGCTTTAGTTGTTTTGACTGCGGTTGAAAGTGGGGATTCCGTCGGAATTTTAGAAGAATATGTTAAAAATGTAAAAGAAATTGCAGAGAGCGTTGGAACTAAAAAAATAGTTCTTTATCCTTATGCTCATCTATCAAATAATCTGAGTTCTCCAAAAGATGCGATTTCTGTTTTGGAACTTGCTGAGAAAAAATTGAAAGAAGATAATTATGAAGTAAGTCGTGCACCATTTGGGTATTATAAAACTTTTGAACTTAAGGTTAAGGGACATCCTTTGAGCGAATTGTCTAGAGAAATTGTCTTCAAAGGTAATGAAGAAAAGGAAAAAGATTTGACTCTGGAAGAAAGAAAAAAATTATGGAGAATTATGGGAAAAAATAGAGTTCAATCTATAAGAGGAAAAGATGGAATGAAAAGTAATGTTGAACTTGGAAAGGAACTTGATTTATACATTGTTAATGAAGTTGTAGGACAAGGGTTACCCCTTTTCACTCCGAAAGGTACAGCAATAAAGAGAGAGATTGAAAGGTTTATTGTTGATGAAGAATTAAAAAGGGGATACGAACATACTTCGACACCAATTCTTGCTAAGAGCGATTTGTATAAAATTTCTGGTCATTGGCAACATTACAAGGATGGAATGTTTATTTTAAAAGTAGGAAAAGAAGATTTTGCACTTCGTCCTATGACTTGTCCCTTTCAATTTGTTTTATACAAAAGAAAGCCACGAAGTTACAAAGATTTACCAAAAAAATATGCAGAAATTGCAACTCTTTTTAGAAGTGAACAATCTGGAGAACTTAGAGGTCTTACAAGAGTAAGGCAATTTACATTGGCTGATGCCCATTTAATTTGTACTCCAGAACAAGTTGAAAAGGAATTCTTTGGAGTTATTGATTTGATAAATTATGTTATGAAAACTTTTGGAATTGAAGTTTGGTATCAATTTTCAAAATGGGATCCTAAGAATGAAGGAGGGAAATATGTGGATAATCCCGAAGCTTGGGAAAAAACTCAACAATCAATGAAAAAAATATTGGACAAATTAAAAATAAAATATGTTGAGAAAGAAGGGGAGGCTGCTTTTTATGGACCAAAATTAGATTTGCAATATAAAGATGTTTATGGCAAGGAAGATACTTTAATTACAGTTCAAATTGATTTTGCACTTCCAGATAAATTTGGGATGACTTACTTGGATAAAGATGGAAAAGAAAAAATTCCAATGATAATTCATAGATCATCTACTGGTGCAACTGAAAGAGTTATATCTTATCTTTTGGAAAAGACGCAAGGAAATTTGCCCCTTTGGATTAGTCCAGTGCAAGTGAGAATTCTTCCTATGAGTGAGAAGAATAATCTTTTTGCGGAAAAAATTAAAGGAAAACTTTTAGAAGAAGGGTTAAGAGTTGAGATTGATGAGAGCAATGAAAGTTTAGGTAAGAAAGTTAGAAATGCTCAAATCGAGAGGGTTTTTTATATGGTTACTATCGGAGACAAAGAAGAAGAATCAAATACAATTAGTCTTCGTTCACGTGATGGAAGTCTTGAACACGGTTTAAATATGACTAAGTTTGTTTCAAGATTGAAAAAAGAAATTAAGAATAGAAAGTAGGTTTTTATTTGAAGAAATGTTTAAATAATCTATAAAACTTCTTTCCTCATGGGATTTGAAGAAGTTCTTGAAGGGATGGGTTTGAAAAAAAAGGTAGCACATATGGGATCTAGTAATGTAACCTTGAGCTCTTCCAAGTATGAATCGCTTAGAGGAATGAGGGATGAAGAAAAAATTCGAGAAGGAATTAAGTATGCAAGTTCTGGAAATGATGTCAAACTTAATGGAATAAAATCTTTTGAAAGAGGAAATGCTACAAATAAAGATTGGTTGAAGTTAGGAGAGATTTATTCTAAAAGTTCAGAACCGGAATTAGCAGCAATGTGTTATCGGAAAGGTCATGCTTCTAAAGGGGACTTTATGAAGTTAGCTGAGAATTTTGTTAAAATGGAAAAATATGCTGCAGCAGCAGAAGTATTTGAAGAAGTTGGATTGGATAATATAAATGATAGGACTAGTTTGAAAAAAGTTGCTGATAATTATGGAGAGATGGTTTTAGAATTGGAAAAAAATAAAAATTCTTATAGAAAAATTGAGAATTCTCGTGCTAAAGAGCGAATAAATAAGATTAATGCTCAAATTGAAAAATTGGAGAGTAAAGGCAAATCTCTTGAAAAAAGGGTTTTAGGAATTTCTTCATTAGTAGGTTTTGTTTTTAGCATTTTTTTTCTGTCTTCTAATCTTACTGGAAATATAATTGGAAATTTGGATTCCTCTTCGGCAAACCTGTCTGGAATTTTAATCTTCTTAGCTTCTCTTTTGTTTGGATTTTTAGCTCTTAAAAAATAAAAATGACTTTAGATAAAAAACTGGGAATCTGGAATGTAGATAAAATTGTTGATGGAGATGGATTTTCTTCGGCGGAGTATTATTATTGTGTTTGCTGTTATGAGCATGGAATAAAAACTCAAGCGCAAGTTCTTGGGCCTACCTTGTTAAGAAATATCAAAGAAGGTAAAGAAAAACTGGAACTTTATCCTTATTGCATTCCTTGTGATGTGAAAATGAACAAAAAAATTGTGTGTTAATATGGGCCAAAAAAATATTGAAAATAAACTTCTTTTATGGAATGGAATTGGGGTTCCTCGTAATGATAAAAAAATTTATGCTGAAGATTATTATTGTGTAAAATGCCAGAGGGATGGAAAAGAAATTCCAGCAGAATCTTTTTATGGTCTTAATGATCCAGATGCTACTAGTCCTCCTTACTGTAAATCTTGTGTTAAAAAATTAGAAATGGAATATTGGATTTATGTTAGCGAACATCCTTTCAAATAATTTATCCCAAAACCCTTAAATAATCCTTCACCTATTTCACTTAATGGAAAAAAAGAATGTTCTAAAAAAACCAAGTATAGATGAGATGACTGCTTTTTGCAAAAGAAAAGGATTTATTGTTAGGTCTGGAGAAATTTATGGGGGCCTCGCTGGTTTTTGGGATTATCTTTTCTTAGGAAGCGAATTAAAAAATAATCTAAAAAATGCTTGGTGGCAATTTCATGTTCGTGAGAGAGATGATATCGAGGGAATTGATGGAGCCATTATAACTCATCCAGATGTTTGGAAGGCTTCGGGTCATGTGGACAGTTTTAGTGATGTTTTTGTAGTATGTAAGAAATGTAAAAAACCAGGAAAAGTTGATAAAAGTGAACTTGGAAAGGTAAAATGTGAGTGTGGTGGAGAGTATGATTCTTCTTCCGCGAAAGAATTTAAATTGATGTTTAAAACGGAAGTAGGACTTAAGGATTATGGTTATTTACGTCCTGAAACAGCTCAACTTATTTTTGCGAATTTTAAAGCAGTCTTTGACGAGGCTAGAATGAAACTTCCTTGCGGAATTGCTCAAATGGGGAAGGCATTTAGAAATGAAATTGCTCCTAGGAATTTTATATTTAGGTGTAGAGAATTTGAACAAATGGAGATTGAGTATTTTATTAAACCAAAAGAAAAATGTCCTTATGACATTCCAGATGTCGAAGTTTTAGTTTTAGCATCAGGTGAAACAAAAGAGAAGAAAATGAGTTTAAAGGAAGCTCATAAAAAAAAGATTATAAAAAAAGATTGGCATGCTTATTGGCTTGGTCAAGAGCTTTCCTTTTTCAAATCTTTAGGGGCTAATTTAGATAATTTCAGAATAAGACAGCACGATAGAGAAGAACTTGCACATTATTCAAGTGATTGTTGGGACCTTGAATATAATTTTCCATTTGGTTGGAAAGAACTTCAAGGAATTGCTGACAGAAGTGATTATGATTTGAAACAACATCAAAAATTTTCAAAAACAAAAATGGAAGTTTTAGATGAAGAAACAAAAGAAAGATTTATTCCTGAAGTGATATGCGAACCAAGTTTAGGAGTGGAGAGAGCTCTTTTGGTCTTTTTATATGAGGCATATAATGAAAGAGAAAAGGAGAATATTGTTTTGAATTTTAATCCAAAACTTTCTCCTGTGAAAGTTGGGGTTTTCCCTTTAATAAAAAAAGAAGAATTTGAAAACATTGGATTGTCAATTTTTCATAACTTAAGAAAAAAATGGAATGTGGTTTATGATAAATCCGGAAGTATTGGAAGAAGATATGCACGACAGGATGAAATTGGAACTCCTTATTGTATTACAATTGATGGCGATTCGGTTGATTCTGGAACAGTAACCATTAGGAATAGAGATACTACGCTACAAAAGAAAATTAAGATTGAAAAATTGGAAGAAACTCTCGGAAAACTTTTATATGGAGAACTTCCTTTTGAAAGTTTGAAATAGATATCCCATTTTATGTTGGAATTCTCTTTGAGTTAGTGTTTCTTCTAATGATTGTTTGATAAATTCGGCATATACTTTTGCAGCGCCTTGCTTTGATTCAATGAATTTTTTAGCATTTTCTCTATAAATTGTTATTTCATCTTCAGGAATTTCTTTTAATAATTCTTCTTCTAAAGAATTTGAAGAAATTCTTTTCAGTAATCCGCTTTTTGTTAGTCCATCATATGCTTTTACATTATTACAATTGAATATTCCAGATATAGTTCTCTTTCCATAAAATGCAGGCTCTAGAGGATTTTGTCCACTTCCACCATTAAAAGTATCTCCTACTACTGCAATGTCACAGATTGAATATAGTTTTTCTAAACCCCCTCTTTGAGTTATAATTAAGTAGGGTTTATTCTTTTGGTGAACTTTATCTACTCTAAACTTTATGTCCAATCTTTTGATTTCTTCTATTTCTTCTTTATCGAATCTTCTAGGAACAATTATTACTTGAACCCCCTAATTTTGAGTTATTATCTTCTTAGTTGATTCTATAAGGAAATTAATTTCTCTTGTATTTAGGGACCCACCCAGAATAACTTTTTCTGAAGAAATTGAATATTCTTCTTTCAGTTTGGAAATTTCTTCTAAACTGAGTAATCTTCTTTTTTCAAATTTTAGGGGATCAACATAAAAGTCAAATCTTTTCATTCCACGATAGGAATCATTAAAAAAGTCTAGATTTATTGTTACATGATTTAAACTTGTTTGATCAGTTCTTTTATTAAAGATTCTAATTCTCTCAGGATCAATTCCTTCATAATTTAAATCCCTTTTCAAAATTTTTTTAGTTGAAAAATTTGGAGTTTGATCATTATCTAAGAAAATATTGATTTTTGCTTGAGGCAGTTCTTTTTTTATTTCTCTTATTAAGTAAGGAGCTTATTTTACTGTACCAAGGTGGTTTGCTTTAATGTTTACGATCTCTTTCATAATTTTCATGACCTTTTTTAATATTTAAAATTTTCTATCTTTGTCATTTTAGAATCATCACACTCTAAGGAGAATCTCTAAAAAAAGTCTTTGAAATAATCTTATAAACTTCCCATTTCTGTATTTTTTATGAACTTTCAATTTTATTACGAAAAATTAGCATATTCCCAAGCGTACAAAGATTTTATGGAAAAAAATCCAAAGGCTTACCTTTGTAGTTGTTTATTTATTTTAGATAGAGAGCATTCCGGAAAGGATAATAAAATTCATTTTGATTTTTGGCTTCCTGAAAAAAAGAAAATGGCTTCATTTAGAGTAGATGGAAAAGTTGAATTCATGGATGTTGAGCATTTCGAAAAAAAAGTTTTTGAGAAAGTTTCGACAGATTATACTTTTGATATTGAACATTTTGAAGAAATGATATTTAAGAAAATGAGCGAAGAAAAGGTTAATGGCAGAATTCAAAAACTTCTTTTTAGTTTGCAAAGACTCGATGGAAAGGATTTCTTGATTATGACGGGATTTCTAAGTAATTTAGGATTGTTAAAAGCTAATATTTCTTTAGAGGAAGATAAAATTATACTCTTTGAAAAGAAAAGTTTTTTTGATATGATGCGAGTCGTTAAAAAGAAAGATCTTCCAAAAAAAGATTAATCCTTGGATAATTTTTTGATTAGTTCTCCAAGTTCAGATTCTTCTATGACTTCTTAAATGGCATATGAAACTGCAATGGTCTTTAATCCTTTTTTTTCATCCTTAGAGTAATCTTCCGGATTACAAGACAAAAGAAATATTTCTAGATTAGGATGGTTTCTTGGAATTTGATTAAGGTACCCTTCTTGTCTTTTTATTCCTCCATGTAGAAGTAAAATTTGGTAATTGTTTAAAGATCCAAATTTTTCATTAAATCTTTCAAGATTTTCCTCAATATCTACTTTAAATTTTAATCCATTTTTTGAAAGATATTCTTCTAATTCTTGTTTATGAAGTCCTGGCTCATTTCCATAATATCAATCAATCCATGCAATTTTCATAGAATCGTTTTAATTGTAGTGTTTATAAAAATTTTCTCAAATTAACTTTTTTCCGGGTGACAAACTTTACATGGTTTGTATCCTCTAAGTTTGAAATAATTTTTATCTTCTTCTTCAATGAGATATTCAGGTTTTATTGCTCTTGAAAATCTGCAAGTTCGTAGGTGATATCTTTGATTATACTTTGAGCCTAGATATTTAGATTTTTTTATTATTGGTTTTTCTTTTTCGACAATTTTTTCTTTGATAACTGGTTTTTCAACTTCTTTTATTATATTTCTATCACGATAGTGGATTACATCTCTAAAGATGGGTTTTTCAACAATTCTTTCTTTTTCTATAACTTCTGGTTCTGGAGTATGCAAGTTTGTTCTTCTTTTTTTAGGGTATAAAAATGCAATTAAAGAAATGAAATAAACAATTCCAACTACGATTATCAAAGTTTGTTGATTTAGGTTGGTCATTTTGAATGAATCAATTGCTCCCAAAATAAATAGTCCTGCTGCAAGTCCGAGTAAAAAAATTATAAGAATATTTATTGGTTCTATTTTTCTTTCTTCAATATAACTTTGGGTATGATAACTTTTCATATTATATGGAGAATTTTCATGTATAAAAGTTTATGGCTTTTTTATTACAAAATTTATCATCGCTTCTGAATTTTGCGTTGAGATTATTTCAAATCCAGATTTCTCGAATAGATCATGAACCTCTTTTTCATCGAAGAGATAGTAATATCTGTCTCCTTTGTCTGTCCATCTAACCATTTTTTCTTTTTGTTTGTTTTTGAATTGTTTTTTGAATCTTTTAGATTGAATATTCCAAACCCCAATGTAAGCTTTACCATTCTTTTTCAAAACTCTAAAAAGTTCTTTTACTACTTTTCCTCGTTTAGTTTTTCCTTTAACGCAATGAAGTGCAGAAATGCAGATTGCAAAATCAAAAAAATCATCTAATTTTTCAATTTTTTCCAATTGAGAATGTATAAATTCTGCTTCAATATTCTCTGTTTTTGATTTTTCCCTTGCCAAGTTTAACATTTTTTCAGAGAAGTCAAATAGAAACATTTTTCCATTTTTTATTTTAGTTAGATGTCTACCCGAACCTGATCCCAAATCAAGAACATTTCCATGTGCCTTTTCTAAAAAGAGTTTTGCATTTTCAGAGGGTTTTTGTTTGTATTCATGCCATTCTGTTGCAATTTTATCCCACAGTTTTTCCTGGTCTTCCATATTAATTCTTATCTAATTGAAGTTAAAAACATTTTCAATACCCTTAAAAATAACTTCTTTCTTCTTTTTTTATGGAATCGGAAATTAAATTAAAAAAGCCGGTTAGATCTGGTTCTGGTGTAACGCCATTGACGGTGGTTTTGAAACCTAGAAAATGTAATCATGGAACGTGTATTTATTGCCCTGGAGGAGATTATGTTCCCCAAAGTTATACGGACAAAAGTCCCGCAATAATGCGTGCTTTGACATTTGATTTTGATGTTAGGAAACAAGTTCAGTCGAGACTTGATGCCTTGATAAGAATGGGTCATCCTACCGAAAAAATTGAATTAATTATCATTGGAGGAACATTTTTGCAGTACCCATTTAACTACCAATATGATTATATCAAAGGATGTTATGAGGTGCTAAATGGTGTCGAATCGAAAGATTTGAAAGAGGCCCAAAAGATAAATGAAACTGCAAAACATAGAGTAGTTGCGATGTGTATTGAAAACAGACCAGATAATTGTTCGGTGGAAGAAATAAGATTAATGAGGGATTTTGGTGCAACACGTGTCGAAATTGGAGTTCAAATTTTAGACAATGAAATTTATAAAAAAACCGGAAGAGGACACACAATCAAAGAAGTTATTGAAGCCTCTCAGAGATTAAAGGACGCAGGTTTCAAAGTAGGTTATCATATTATGCCCGGATTACCATATTCAAATGTCAAAAAAGATATTGAAAAATTCAAAATTCTTTTTGAGAATCAAAATTTTAGGCCTGATCAATTAAAGATTTATCCTTGCCAAATTGTTGAAGATTCTCCTTTGGCCAAAGTCTACAAAAAAATTAATTATAAAACATATACTGATAAAGAAATAAAAAAAGTTTTAACTGAGATGATGGCAATTATTCCTGATTATTGCAGGGTGATGAGAGTTATGAGAGAAATTCCAAAGGAAAAGATGATCAATGAGGCTGCCTCAACTTCAATTAGAAAAGAAGTTGAAGATGAAATTAAAAATAAAAAAACTTCAATAAAAGAAATTCGAATGAGAGAAGTTGGATTTAATAAAAATTTATTAAAATCAAATACAAAATTAAAAATAATTGAATATTTCTCCTCTAAAGGGAAGGAATTTTTTTTGGAAATAGTTAACTCTGAAGATGTTTTATTTGGATTGTTAAGATTGAGATTTCCGGGTGAAACTTTTTTAGATGAATTAAAAGATTGCGCTCTTGTTAGAGAATTACATGTATATGGTCAAGCTTTAAATCTTCATGAAAAAGGAAAAACTTCTCAGCATATTGGTTTTGGAAAAACTCTTTTACTCGAAGCTGAAAAAACTGCCAAAGAAAATGGTTACAAAAAGCTTGCAGTGATATCTGGAATTGGGGTAAGGGAATATTACAAAAAGTTTGGTTATGAATTAGTTGGAACCTATATGGTTAAGTATTTATAGTTTGAACAATTTTTTCCCCAAATGAAAAGTATAAAAAATTCTGTCTCTGATTCAAATTTAGTTTTTTCTAAAGAAATTGAAGTGAATATTCATGATTTTTTTATTAATGGGATTCTTTCTTATATTCCCCTAAATCTTCAAAATAAAAAATGTTTAGTCTATTGTGTTAAGATTTTAAAAAGAGATGGTCCAAGAGAATCATATGCAATAAAAATTCACGAATTTTATTCAGAAGATCCAATAAAAGAATCAAGTTTTCTTAATCAAGAATTTTCTCCAAAATATTTTTCTTGTTTATGTGGGGAAATTAAAATTTAATTTCTGCTTTTTGCCAAGCTCTTAAAATTTCTCTTGAAGTTTGATCCACATTTACTTCGTCCCCTTTTTTTAGAATTCCTTTTTTTCTTCCAATCTTTTCAATTAGTTCATCCGAATCTTCCACTTTAACTTTGTAGTGTTTTTCAAGAGCTTCTTTTTGAGTTTCAAAAAGTTCATTTACTGCAAATTCAGGATCTTTTATTTGGGTATAACTTTTACCTCCGAAAATTGCACTTTCGGAAATTTTTTTCTTGTCACTCATTGAATACTGGTCTTCCGGAATTACTCCAGGGGAATCTATTAGAACAATTCCCTCTGATAGTTTAATCTTTTGAACATTTTTTGTGAATCCAGCTTCTGATCCTACTCCAGCACCAGATTTTCCAGATAAAATGTTTATGAGAGAACTTTTTCCTGCATTGGGATATCCAATAACTCCAACTTTTATTCTTTTGTCATCTCCAAAAACAACCCGATCTTTTTTTATCTCTCTCATTTCTCTTTTTTTTATTTGTTTAGAAGTTTTTTTTATCAAGTTTCTTAATTCTTTTATTCCACTTCTTTTTGTACAAGAGACAATTGCGTACGGAAAAAAAGTGTTTTTAATTTCGCTTAATTTTGAAGATTTCACTAGGTCAGTTTTGTTGATTACATAAATTATTTTTTTCTTTTGTTTTTCAATCTCTTTTTCGAGTTCTAAATTTTTTGTTTTGTCTAAAAATCTTGCATCAAGAACTTCCAAAAGAATATCTGATGTATTCACTATATTTTTTGCAACTTGAGGATATTTTACCCTCTGTTTTCTAATTTTATCAAGATGCCTTGTTTGATGTGAGGAGTAAATATATTGTACCATAAAAAAAGAAGTCTAATTTAGTTTAATAGGTTTTTCTTAATTTAGAAATCAGGTTCTACACTAGGTTTTAATTCATAATCTTGTGCTTTAGTCTTTCTTATTATCCAAGTTTTTTCTTCTTTTTTTGGCTCTGGAATTTCTTTTCCAGAGATAATATCTTTTTCTTTTAAAGTTAAAGCTCTACACCCATTATCTTCTTCAGTTTCTAATCTAAATTCTCCATTTTTTATTTCTAAAATTTTTCCAGTATAATCAATATCCCTTCCAAAAATGTTCATCTTAAAATTATAGTGTTTTTTAGTTTGAATTTTCATTTTGCTAAAAAATAGCCCCACCAGGATTCGAACCTGGGTTACGGGATCCAGAGTCCCGTTTCCTTGACCGCTGGAAGATGGGGCTAAAACTCTTTAAACGTTCTTGGTGTCTAACGTTTGAAAAACCAATCTCTTTTAAATATTTTCTTATCTCATCCTGTCTAGATAGATAAAACTGTCTATTATTAATTATTTTTGAAGGATTAAATCCCAAATTTAAAAATGCTTTTCTAGTATCTTTTAATAAAGTAAGATTGTGATTAGTAAAATTTATCCTAATTAAATTATAGTCTCTTTGAGACATTCTAAAAATTGAGCCATCAGTATCTATTAATCCCCTTACACATGCTTTAAGGAAATTTTTTTTCTTCCATATCCAAGTGGGAAATGTTGATTGATTTTTTATTTTATCCCCATTTTTTAAACCGTGTTTTGAAAAAAAGTTTACTAATTGTTTACTGGAAATAATTAAGTGTCTACCTTTGCTATTTTTTGATAAAACTGTTATTGGTTTCAATCCAAATAATTCTTGAAAGATTTTAAATAAGTAATTTGTATGGTAATCTTCATCCAAATCTTTATGCCCAGTAATATTAATTTGGTAAACTCCTGTCTTTTTCCCTTTTTGATATTTGCTTATATTTCCATCTCCCAAAATAACCCCTATTAATTCTGCAAGTTTTTCATTATTTCTTGGAATTTTTATTTGAATAGTTGAACCTTTAGAATTTAACCCTCCTTTTGATTTTCCCCAAAAATCATTTAGTTTGTCTAAAATAAATTTATCAAAATTAATATTTACTATCCTACATAATTCATTGTAAGTTTTTTCTTTAATTAATATTTTTTCATTTTTTAAATCTCTTTGAAGATAATTCTCTTTTATTCCTATTTTTTCGGACAATTTTTCCCAATTTAGATTATTTTTCGCAAGAATAATTAACTCTTTTTGCTTTCCTTTTTTTAATTTTATTCTCATAATTAAAAGATCTCTTCAATCTTTAAATAATTTTTGACCACTAGACTACGGGGCTATTAAAAAGTTAGATGAAAAAGGTATTAAAATTTAACCTTTTTGAGAGGATTTCTGTTTGATAAGATTTATATATTTCCTTTTTTATTTAATTTAATGGATAAGGATTTTATAAAAAAAATTGAAGAAACTTTAATTCAAGTTGGACTTAGAATCGCAAAACGAGGAGAAGGTGCACTTTTTATTGTTGGAAAGGTTGAATACAAACCTCTTGTGGATCAAACGGTTCCGCCGTTTAATGTAATTGGAAATCCAAAACTTTTGGAATCTCTTGCCTTAATGGATGGGGCTGTAATAATTAATGGTAAGGGATTTATGGAAGCGTATGGAGTCCGTGTAAAGTCTAAAAAAGTTTTGAAAAATTTTGGAACAAGGCACAGTGCTGGAATAAGCTCTGCAGTTGGAGAGAATCTTGTGGTAATTGTTTCTGAAGAAGATAAGAAGATTAGAATTTTGAAAAAAGGAAAATTGGTTATACAATTTGATGCATTGCAAAAAGATGTTGAAAAAAGTGTTTCAAAGGCTATTCAAGCTTTAGAATCAATTGGTGCTGGAACTGTTGGGGCGATAGGAACAAGTTTACTTTTGCCTGCAGCAGGGATAGCTTTTTTACCTGGAATAATCTTATTTGGATCAGTCTATTATCTTGGCAAATTTCTTTCTAAAAAGTTTAAGTAAGATTATTTCAAAACTTTCCAATAATTTATCACAAGTTTAGGATATTTCTCTTTTTTATCATCATATTCGAGCTTTACTTTTCCTTTGAAACTTATTTCAATTAAAAGATCATCTATTACATTTCTTAAAACTGATTGATAAACCTCTGGCATGGAAGGGTCATCAGGATATAATTCAAAAGGATAAATTCTCCTTCCTTCTGGAGGCTCAAAAAGTCCCTCTTCATTACGATACTCCATTTTGAATCCATATTTATAATCATTTAATGGGAGATAAATTAAATCTCTGTCACTTGAAAATTTTAAACCATTCAAAAAAAGGAAATTAAATTTTTTCCCTCTGAGATCTTCCGCAACTTTTGTTTTAGCATTTCCTAAACTAAAAGGTCTTACATTAAACCACAAGGGTTCATAATTTTTAATGACATTTTTAAGATTTTTTGAATCCTTCTCTTTTCTCATTAAATATTGAGTCATTTTATTTTTCTTTTAGAATTTAAAATAAGAAAATTATAATCTTATTTTCGCGTCTTTTGTTCTTGAATGTTGGTTAAGTCTGCCTTCGACTAGGCATTTGAAACAACAATGAAAAGTTCCGTCTTTTTCAGTTACTCTTCCAGTTCCAT
>Ga0210050_1001877_pt1 | contig 21437 bp, 17 predicted proteins | sample CryGey132114_all_FD_185463 | JGI IMG/M metagenome (GOLD analysis project Ga0210050, IMG submission 185463) | Groundwater microbial communities from aquifer - Crystal Geyser CG22_combo_CG10-13_8/21/14_all (SPAdes) (version 2) | ecosystem: Environmental > Aquatic > Deep subsurface > Groundwater ... | reverse complement strand
ACAGTGTAATCAATGTCAGAGAATGTTGCTGTCATAGCTGTAGCAGAAGTACCCACAACTGTAGCTGAACCTACGAGGGTAGAACCATCGTAAAGGTAAGCGACTGATGAGGAAGCTGTGCTTGTAGTACCACCGCGAACGAAGGTAACTACGGCATCAGTGACAAGAACATCATCCTTGGTAGAACGAAGGTCAAATCTCAATAGTTCTAGACCATCAAGTTCGTCTTCGTTTGTTCCATTAGCCGCGATAACTTCCTGAGTAACAGGAGTATTAGCACTTGTTGAAACTGCAAGTGTTGCAGAGTCAGCTAGGCTAGCTGTAGGAGTAACTGTTCGTGAGAATGAGTTACCTGTTGATGGACCAAACTGATTGATAGCAGCACCGTCAACACCACGAACACCGTCCACAGGGACAGTAAGAGCGAATGTGTCTCCGTTTGTGTACTGAGAATCAACAGTGTTGAATATATCAAGAGCTACTGTAAGAACGCGTGTTGAATCCTTTGGAACAACATATCCGAAACCGGATAGCGTAATGAAGTAGTTTGAACTCTCCTTAACAACAGTGTTTGAATTAAGATCAGCAGAAGCCAAAACTGTAGAACCATCCATGATGTAGATGCGTGAAGCAACTTCATTATAGAAGGTTACGCTTGGAAGCTGGATTTTAACTCTTTCAACTTTGATGTCAGAAGTCTTAGCTTCAAGCTTGATGCCTAGAGCTGAGACCTTTGAGTCACCCTCGTAAACCTTAGTTCCAGAAGCTGGAGTTGGGTTAAGAGTAACTGTCAAAGTTCCTTCAACACCAGGAGTTGTGATACCGCCACCTGTTGTTGTACCACCTGTTGTGGTTCCGCCTGTTGTAGTAGTTCCACCTGTTGAGTTAGCCTTTGCCCTTGAAATAGGACCGAAGTAACCAACTGCTGGTGTTATACCGTTAGCGGCTTGCCATGAAGCAACAGCTGCCTTTGTTAGTGGACCGAAGTATCCGTAAGAAACGCCTGCTGGCATTTGTAGGAATCCCTTGGTTACGAGCATTTGCTGAAGTTCAGTAACGTCTGATCCTTGGCTTCCAACAGTTAGGTTAGTGTTGAATACAACTGATGAACCAGTTGTAGAACCACCCTGTAGAGCTGCTAGCTGTGCCATAAGCGCATTGATTTGTGCTTGTAGCTCAGCAATTGTAACTTGTGCACCTACTGATGGAAGGACAACGCTGAAAGCGAATGTCATACCAACTGCAACTGCGCCAAGTTTTGCTAATTGATTTTTTATCATTTTGTAATTTTCTAATTTGCGCCTACGCTTCCTCGATATTTCTAAATTTGTGAGTAACGCACGCGGGTACTAATTTTGCTGACAACGGATAAGCCTTTGCCAGCAAGACACTAATAATATTTCTGAACACTTATTAAGTATAAGCAATGAACCCCACAAGTACAAAAAGTACTGTGGATAACGCGATTATAGCCTTTTTAGCCTTTTTAGGCAAGACTATAACGGCTCCAGCGCTTCTCGCCCTCTTTCTTTAAAATACCTGAATTAACCATGGCTAGAAGTTCGCGTTGAATGGTCTTCTCACTACAGCCATCTATTAGGGGGGAAATGTCCTTTATCATGATTTCCTTCTTTCTCTTCAAAACATTGATAATGATGCTTTGACGACTATTTTTCTTAACTGAAACAGCTCCAAAGTTCTTTAAATCTTTGGTCTTTTTTTCTATAGAATTAGCTGGCTTATAGGAATTCTCTTGTCTATTATTAACTTCAGAGACATCTGGTAAAAGATCTTTTTTGGTAGGCTCAATTGGCTTCTCTACAGATTTGTCTTTAATATTATTTTCCTCTAACTTTTGAGGTTTATAAGTTTCGTTAGATGAGGACTGAATTCTCTGTTCTGATGATGAGCTGGTACCATCAAAAAACCTAGATGACAGGATTGCACGGCCATTTTCTTGGTTTATACCAGGAGGCAGACCTAGCCAGTCTACATATTTAACTAATTCATCATAAAGAATCTTATGATTATCGTCAGAGACAAGACCGGCTGTTTTGGCTACTGAAAGTAGGCTTAATATTTCAAATGAAAGACCCCTTGCTTCCATGGAGACAGATTGGGCGTCAGCAAAGATATTGTCTTTAATAAATAGACCGGCAGAGACGAGTTCGGATGAAAGAGAGCGAAGTTTCCACTTCAAGGGTTCTTGATCATTAAAAAATCCAGTCACTAGATATATGGCTGAAGCGATCTTTTCTGGTTTATTGATTATATCGGACATTTGGCTCTATTGCTTGATTATTTTGTCTTTTATATTGTTGTCCTTTAATTCTACCACATTATGTCCTTTATTGCAAGTAAGTCCATTATCTCTCTTAGAGACATATTATGCAACCGTCTTTAAAGACAATTGGTGTATATCTTGGTGCACAAACTGTTTATAACTCGTGTGTTATTATTGGAGAGATAAATTAAAACAAAAATGGCTAGAAAACCAGGCAAGAAAAAATCCAGAGATATTGACGACGATGAAGGGTCTTCCCTTTTTAAAGTTACTTCCAAAGAAACCCTCAATACTATCTTGGGGGTGGTCTCACTAGTCCTTGTAATCTTTTTATTACTGGGGGCCTTTGGGTTATCTGGCAAAGCTGGGACGGTCGTCTATGACTGGCTCTCATATTTGTTTGGTGTTGGTTACTATCTGTTACCCATTGCTTTCTTAATACTCTCTGTATCGTTCTTTCAAGAACGAGAGAGAGACATTGCTTTCTCTCACATGTTCGGATCATTGTTGTTTTTTGTCTCATCACTTGGTTTGGTAGATTTGGTTTCTGCCAATGGAGGGGTGGCTGGTAATTTTCTTTCTAACCCACTCAGATCACTCTTTGATGTTTATATCTCGGCTATTATTTTAATTGCTCTTATTGTTATTTCTCTACTAGTGGTTTTTGATACTGCTATCAGACTTGATATTGCTTCATGGTTCAAGAGATTGTTTGGTAAAAAAGAAATAGAGAACGAAGAAGAGCTATCTGCCGAAGAAGGTAGTGCCATAGACAAGGCTGTAGAAAAAGTAGAGCGAGAAGACAGAAACGCTGGTAGAGAATCTACTGCTAGAGAACCAGAAAAGAAGAGGACTGAATTAGTAGAAGGCTTCACACCGATGATTATCAGAAGAAGCGGTAAGAAATGGTCACCTCCCCCACTTTCACTTCTTGAAGGTGACAAAGGTAAGGCCGGAGTTGGAGACATTAAAGCTAATGCCAACTTAATCAAACGCACTCTGCTTAACTTTGGCATTGTGGTAGAAATGGATGAAATATCTATTGGGCCATCTGTCACAAGATATGCCTTGAAGCCTGCCGAAGGTGTGAAGCTCTCCAAAATACTTGGACTTCAAACTAACCTAGAGCTTGCTTTAGCGGCTCACCCTGTTCGTATTGAAGCTCCTATCCCTGGTAAATCTCTGGTCGGTATAGAAGTACCTAATACTTTGAAATCTACTGTGGGTCTCGCCTCTCTATTGAGTGATATTGGATACACTCAATCTGACAAACCATTGTTGGGTGCTTTGGGTAGAGACATTACCGGCAAGGCAAACTTTGCTGACATTGCCAAAATGCCTCACCTCCTCATCGCTGGGGCTACTGGGTCTGGTAAATCTGTGACCATACACGCCATTATTTCTTCACTATTATTCAGAAACCCTCCAGACAATCTCAAATTCATCATGATAGACCCCAAGAGAGTGGAGCTTACTTTGTATAACAAAATCCCCCACCTACTTACCCCAGTTATTACTGACCCCAAGAAATCTATCTTGGCTCTTAAATGGGCGGGCAAAGAAATGGATAGACGCTACGACATCTTAGAGAAAGCGAGTGTGAGAGATATTAGCTCTTATCATAAAAATATTTTGGCCCCTTCTTTGGATAAGAAATTACCAGAGGGAGAAGATAGTCCTGATCCAATGCCATTTGTGGTTATTATCATAGACGAATTAGCAGACCTTATGCAGACCTACCCCAGAGAACTTGAATCAGCCATTGTTAGATTGGCCCAAATGAGTCGAGCGGTGGGTATTCACCTGTTGCTCTCTACCCAGAGACCTTCGGTGAATGTTATTACCGGTCTTATAAAGGCAAACATTCCAGCGAGAATCGCCTTGCAAGTATCATCCCAAATAGACTCTCGTACTATTTTGGATACTTCTGGGGCTGAAAAATTATTGGGGGCTGGAGACATGCTCTTCTTGTCTGGAGAAATGTCCAAACCAACTCGTATTCAATCGGCCTTTATCTCAGAAAAAGAAGTTAAAGATGTGGTTAAATATCTGACTGATGCTTATGCAGATGAGCTTACTACTGAAATAAACTTCACTACTGAAAATCCGCCAGCTGGCGGACCTAACGCCATGTTCTCTGCCACTCTAGACGGCGATGGTCCAAGTGATGATGACGATGACCTCTATGAAGAAGCCAGAGAAACTGTTTTGGGTGCTGGCAAGGCTTCTACATCATTCCTACAAAGAAAACTACGCATCGGTTACGCCAGAGCAGCGAGACTGATAGATATGTTAGAAGAACGCGGTGTTATAGGGGCTGGTTCTGGAGCCAAACCCAGAGAAGTGATAGGAGCCAGTCAAAATGTTAGTTTGGATGACGATAGTGAAGATGTGAATGAAAATAGTAACGAGGAAGAGATATAGGTCATGAGCTTTAATCCAAGATACGCTTTCTTTATCTTAATATTTGTTTTATTGGCTATATATGCCATGTATCAGGCTCGTTTTCTAATATTAGGGCCATCTGTCACTATTACTAGCCACGAAGATGGCGCTGTGGTGAGTGGGCCGTTAATTACCCTAGAGGGTTTGGCCAAGAATATTTCATGGATAAGCCTCAACGGCAAGCAGATTTTTACTAATGAAAAGGGCTTTTGGAGTGAGAAATTGATAGTAGCTACCGGCACGAGTATAATGACAGTAAGGGTCAAAGATCGTTTGGGCCGAGAAAGTGAAGATGAAATAAGAATAATACTCAAATAAGCAATATATGAAAAAAGCAAAGTCCCAAACAGAAGACAAGGAAAAAGTAGTTAGAAAAACTGATAACAATATAGATTCAACTTTGGATGCCATCAGAGTGAAATTTGGCGATGATGCCATTATGAAGCTTGGGGAAAAGCCGAGAGTAGGAGTAGACGCTATCCCAACTGGCTCTATTGGCCTAGACACTGCTTTGGGTGTAGGTGGTCTACCAAGAGGCAGAATAATAGAAATATTTGGACCAGAATCGTCTGGTAAGACTACCCTATCTCTACATGTTATAGCCGAGGCCCAAAAGATGGGTGGCATCTGCGCCTTTATAGATGCTGAGCACGCCATGGACCCAGAATACGCCAAAAGACTAGGGGTAAAGATTGACGAGCTACTGATTTCTCAACCAGATACAGGCGAACAAGCATTAGAAATCGTGGACTCTCTGGTGCGTTCAGGCAAACTAGATGTGATTGTTATAGATTCAGTGGCCGCCCTTACTCCCAAAGACGAAATAGAGGGAGACATGGGAGCACATCATGTTGGCAAGCAAGCAAGACTCATGAGTCAGGCTTTGCGAAAGCTCACAGCCATAGTAGCCAGATCCAAAACTATTGTAATATTTATCAACCAGATTCGTATGCAAATTGGAGTGATGTTTGGTAATCCCGAAACCACACCTGGAGGCAAGGCTCTTAAATTCTATACTTCAGTGCGTTTAGATATTCGTCGTATTGCTCAAATTAAAAAGGGTGATGAAGTCATGGGGGGTCGCACCAGGGTAAAGGTGGTTAAGAACAAAGTAGCCGCACCATTTAGGCAAACTGAGTTTGATCTCATGTATAACGAAGGCATCTCACGCGAAGGAGAAATTATTGCTCTTGGAGAAAAATTTGGAATTGTTAAAAAATCTGGAAACTCTTACGAATACTCCCCTGCTTCAGGTGACTCAATTAAACTAGGTAGAGGTTATGACGCCACAAGACAATTCTTGAGAGAAGAGAAAAAGATTTCCGCAGAAATCTTAAAGGAAATCAAAAAGAAATTGGTGGAAATTTAATCTAGTTTGCGTTTAACCAAATTCTCTGTAGAATAACTCCCGATGCTTGAATACAACGAAATAAAAGAGGGTAAATTTATTGTCTATGAAAATGAGCCTTATGAGGTGATAAGTTCTCATGTCTTTAGAAAACAACAGAGGAAGCCGGTTAATGCTACTAAATTGAGAAATGTAAAAACTGGCCGAATAGTAGAAAACTCATTCCATGTATCTGAGAAAGCCGAAGAAGCTGATTTAGAGAAAAAGGAAATTAAATATCTATATTCCAAAGAGGTGCCTGCCCGCCAATCCGGAGGGCGGGAACACTGGTTCTCAGAGGCTAATGACCCTTCTAAACGCTTCAAATTAGAGGAGAGCATGCTTGGTAACGGACTAAAGTTCATGAAGCAAAATGGTTTGGTAGAGGCACTACTATTTAACGACCCTAGATCTTCAATCGGGCAAAGCGAAATAATCGGGGTAAAACTTCCCATAAAGACCGACCTCAAAGTCACAGAAGCCCACCCAGCAGTCAAAGGTAATACTGCCCAAAACGCCACCAAAGTAGTAAAGCTTGAAACCGGAGCAGAGATTCAAGTGCCTATGTTTATCAAAGAGGGCGATATAGTGAGAGTAAATACCGACACAGGTCAATATACGGATAGAATTAGTTAATATTACACAACAAAGAAAAAACTAGTTTGTTGGACGTCTCGGAGCGCGACGACGCGAGAGCTAGAGAGATTTCAAACTTGGAATACTTCCGTGTCCAGAAAACTAGTTTTTTCTTTGTTGTAGAAACTATCTAGAAACGTCCCATTAGAGAGCTGTGCCTCTAACGGGATACATATGGCAAGAAGCCCATAAATCTAGCTCGCTTAATAGCTTGAGCCACATCTCTCTGTTCTTTGGCATTAAGACCAGAACGCTTACTGGACTGAATACGAGCATGAGGAGTAAGGAACTTCTTAAGAGTGTCCATATCCTTGTAGTCTACTTGTTTAATTCTATTTTCTTGTAGGTAATTCTGCTTTTTCATCCCGTTAGAAATTTTAATTGTTAATTTTAATTTTGTTTATTGCTCGCCCGTTAAATTTCTAACGGGACAAGTCCTTAGAATGGTATATCATCTACATTTACACTTTCTTCTGGGTAATCAATGGTATCAATTGGAGGAGCATCGGCTGAGTCTTCTTTGGGAGAAGCTGGCGCACTCTGGCTTGGAGTGGCTCCAGATGGACGAGGTCCAAACTGAACTCTGTCTGCCACTATTTCTGTACGGTACTTCTTGGTACCATCAGATGCATCCCAACTTCTAGTTTGCATCCTACCTTCTACCAAAACACTAGAACCTTTGCGTAAATACTGAGAAACGGTTTCGGCTTGTCTACCAAAGATTACAACATTGTGATACTGAGTATCTTCTTTTTTGCCTCCATCTTTGTCTTTCCAGACACGATTAGTAGCTACACCAATAGTGGCAACTTGAATACCAGATGGCAATGAACGCAATTCTGGATCACGAGTTAGGTTACCGATAACTATAGCTTTGTTTAAGTACATGATGTTTAGATTAGAATAATGTCTTTATTCTAACATTTTTTACTTGTCTGAGTCTTCACTAATTGAAGCCTCATCACCTTCTTTGACAACTTCATCTTTAACTTCTTCTGAATCAGTTTCTGCTTCTTCTTCTGCTAAGTCTTTTTCAAGTCTAGCTTTGGCTTCAGCAAAAGTGAAAGTGGTTTCTTTGGTGGTCTTAATAAGAAGAAATCTCAAGATGCTATCAATCTTTTCTAGACCAGCCTTAATAGCCTCAGTAACTGAAGGTTCTGCTTCAAATTTCATCCAACCAACATAGGCATCATTGACTACATAGCGACTAGCACCAACAGTCTTAGACATAGTGTAAGCCAGGTCTTGCTTGAAAGGGTTTTCGGAATCTAGTTCCTCACCACCTTCTTTTTTAATTATTTCCTTTATAGAGTTGACCACTTCTTGGAGTTTGTCTTCAGGGATACTTGGCAATACAAGATAGCCAATTTCATATACCTGCTTACTAGCAGACATATCTGAATTCTCCTTGTGGTCTTCTGTAGTGGACATGGGTTCTGTGATTAGCTTTTAAACCTCGGGTCCTACTTCACCTAAGCTCAGTAGGATACAGAAGAGGCTTCGCTACCTTATCATACGCAAGGCGTTATTGACAAGCTGATTACGGACCAATTCTTCGTCTTCCCCTCTTATTTCAGCTATTTTCTTATAAACCTCCAAGACAAAATTAGGTTCGTTTCTTTTGCCCCTATACGGCTCGGGAGCCACATATGGCGAGTCTGTTTCGGCCATAATCATGTCTAAGGGAGCGTTTTTTACCACTTCATCATAATCTTTGGAACCTGCCCGCCCTCCTTTAAGGTCGGGAGCAGGCGGGAAGGTAATAACTCCTGTAAATGACACAGTAAACCCTATAGCAAAAAATCTCTGGGCTATTTCTAAACTATAAGTAAAGAAATGAATATTGCCTCTGAGTTTATCACCGTGGACTTTTTTGAGAGGCTCTAAAATTTCTAAAAGCTCAAGAGAAGCGTCTCTGGAGTGAATCATAATTGATTTGTTGTGCTTCACAGCAAATTCTATTTGATCTAGGAAAAGCTTTTTTTGACGCTCATATTCTAGTTGCCCTACTTCGCCAAAGCTTCGCGGGGTTCTAAAAAAATCAAAACCGCATTCCCCCACAGCCACCACCTTGGGGTGTCTTACTAATTCTTCAAAAGCCTCTTCATCAAAAACAATAGTTGGATCATCTACCGGATGCACTCCAATACAGGCGTAAATGTTTTCATATTTATCTGCCAGAGAAACAGCTTGTTTGGAAGTTTCTAAATCTGTGCCAATAACTATAGTTGATACACCATTCTCAAGCATCTTATCAATAACCTCTTCTCTGTCTTCGTCAAACTTAACAGAATTTAGATGTGAATGAATATCAAAATATTTTGGAATCATTGTGGTAAGAAGTAAGAAGTAAGAAGTAGGAATTAATCAAGGCGGGGAAACAATGGCTCTTTCGGCATTTTATTAGCTTTCACCAAAGATTTAATCCTATCTGCTGTCTCTGGCATAAATGGCTCTAACATTAAAGCAATAGAATAAACCTTTAAAACCATATCTTTTATCATCTCTCTCCCCCTTTCTGGGTCTTCTTTGATAACCTTGAACGGCAGTTTTTCTTGAATTTCTTGATCAAGTCCAGACATCTTAGACCAGACATAATTTATAGCGGTATTAATTTCAAATTTATTTAAGATAGCAAAAAATTCCTGCATATCTTCAGTCTCTGGTACTACAACAGGACTAGCTAAATGGTCTTCGGCCATTTTCATCACCCTTGAAACTAAATTACCCAAACCATTGGCCAAGCCAGTATTGTAAGACAACTTTAATTTATCATTGGAAATATCAGAATCTTCAAACTGATTAAATTCTCTGGCTACAAAATATCTCAAAGCATCGAGCCCATATTCTTCTATAATCTCTTCTGGTAAAACTACATTACCAAGACTCTTGGACATCTTTTGGCCGTCAAAGTTTATAAAGCCGTGTATCACTATATGCCTTGTGGGTGGAAGTCCGGCCGAAAGAAGCATGGCTTGCCACATAGCAGACTGTTGTCTAACTTGATCCTTGCCGGCCATCTGAACTGGTGTACCATTCTTCCAAAACTTATCAAAAGTCTCTTTGTCTTCTGGCCATCCTAAAGTAGAGACATAATTAACCAAAGCATCAAACCACACATACATAACATGATTATCGTCACCTGGGACAGAGACGCCCCAAGGCATTTTTTCTTTCAATCTTGAAATACTAAAATCTTCTAAACCTCTTTTTATTAGGGCCCTGATTTCGTTTAATCTAAAATCTGGAATAACAAAATCTTTATTATTGTCATAAAGATCAATAAGTCTTTGGCCAAAATTAGAGAATCTAAAGAAATAATTTTCTTCTTCTCTTATCTCAAGCTCTAGACTGGAGTGAATAGGACAACAACCATCAACTAGTTCTGAATCTGTCTTCTCTAATTCACAGCCAACGCAATATTTAATTTTATAATTCTTCTTATATATATCCCCTGCTTTATCGCAAAGCTTCCAGAATTCTTGAGCAGATTTCTTGTGATGATCATCTGAAGTCCGTACAAAATGAATGTCTTCAATTAAACCTAGATCCTTTTGAAGTTTCTTATACTTTAAGGCATACTCGTCCACATATTCTTGAGTACTCTGCCCTACTTCCTCTGATTTTTGCCAAATCTTTTGACCATGTTCATCTGTACCAGTATTAAAGAAAACCTCAAAACCTTGTAGCTTTTTAGCCCTAGCAATAATATCTGCATGTATTATTTCCATAGCAAAACCAATATGTGGCTTAGCATTCACATAAGGTAAAGTGGTGGTTAAATAGAAACTATTTTTATTATTCATAATTTAAGCTTTGTCAGCTCCCAAGGAAACTTTGTGTGATTTACTTTTTTCTATATCTGAAACAAATTCCATCAGAGCGGCGGCCACAGGCACAGCAATAAGGGCTCCAATAAAACCAGCCAAAGTAGCACCTATAACCAAAGCCAATATTGAAACCGTTGGTGGCAGACCCACAACTTTGTTGACCACTAATGGATAAATAATATGACCTTCTACCTGCTGGATAACTATATAAATAACGGCAACTATAAGTAACATTGGGGTCCCCCCTACTGTATAAGCCACAAATACTGCCGGTACGGCTGCCAAAGTAGCTCCAAAAAGTGGTATAAGCTCAAAGACTCCTGCTAAAACAGCCAAAAGAAGCGCGTGTGGTATACCGACAATAAGTAAAGCAACATAAACCATAATCATTACTAACGCCGAAGAAAGAAGTTGCCCCTGCATCCAAAGGCCGATTTTAATCTGAGATCTCTTCCAAAGGCCGACAATATAATTCTCGTGTTCTACAGGAGAGATAATCTTCAAAAATTTACTGATACCGTCTTCTTGCACTACCAAATAGAAAGAGAGTACTAGGACGAGAAGTGAGCTCAAAACTCCACCAAAGATAAATGAGAGACTAGAGAAAACACCTTGGGAAAGAAAATTAGAAATATTATTCAAATAAGAACTTAATTCACTAACGACTTCTGGGGTATCAAAACCACTAAAGAGATTTTGTGTTTTGAACATATCAGAAAGCACCCCGCCAGTATTAACAGAATTAGAATAGACATTCAAAGTTTTAATAAAACTTGATATCTCCCCCAAAAGTGGGAGCAGTAGAAAATAGAAAAGCCCAGCCAAAACAGTGGCAGTGGCAATATAAACAAAAAGCACCATCGGAAGACGGGGCATATTTTTTCTCATAGCCCAAGCGGCCGCAGGCTCTATGGCTGAAGCAATCACAATGGCTGCAATAACCACCAAGACCAAGTCTCTAACGAGATACAAGACATAGGCCACAGCAATAACCACTACAGCCCTAACCCAACTAGAGGTAGTGATATTTAGTTTTTGAATATTGTCCCCTAACATAGGCAAATCATAACATTCGCGCCCAATAAGCGCTAGAATGACAGAATCTTCTTCAATTCTGCCTCATTTTTTATATCTCCCACAACGGCCAGATTGAGTTTATTATTTTTGAAAATATCCTTGGCTACTTTTTGAATATCTTTAGCGGTAATGTTTCTTATGGACTTTTCTATATCTACAGGTTTTTTAAGCTCGCCAGTGACAACTTCTTGTTCAACATAAAATCCAGCTAATGCATCATTGGTTTCAAGCCCCATATATAAATGACCAGCGAAATGCTCTTTGGCCTTATTTAATTCTTCTTCTGACACCAAAGTATTGGCAAGTTTATTACACTCTTCTAAAAGCACCTTCAACACTTCTTTGGTGCGAGAAATATTTACTCCGGTTGAGATAGTAAATAAACCATGATCAGTATAGTGGTCGTAACTAGATTTTACATAATAACAAGCGCCCATTTCTTCTCGTAATTTAGTAAACAAGCGTGAAGACATGCCCTTACCAAGAACTTCTACCAAAAGAATCAGAGCGAGAGACCTCTTGTCGTTAGCCTTATAAGCCCTGCAGGCCAGCACCATATGAGTCTGATCTGTCTTTTTTTTATGAATTAGTATTTGTGGTGAACTTTGTTTATCAATCACTTTTTGCTTAGAAACTTTTTTAGATACAGGAATATCTTTAAAATAAGTTTTAACTTTCTTTAAAACATCTTTATGTTCCACATTGCCAGAAACAATCACAATAGTCTTGGGAGCAACATAGTGTTTGTTTCTATATTTTACAAAATCATCTCTGTTAAACCTTTTAATATTTTCGCGTGGGCCAAGGATGCTTCGTCCGGCTGGGGTATCTCCATAAACAAGCTTAGCCAAAACTTCTTGAACTTTGTATTGAGGAATGTCTTCATACATACTAAGCTCCTCTAAGATAACCCCTCTTTCTCTTTCTAAATCTTCTTTGGGCAAAAGAGGGTTTAAATATAAATCAGAGACAATTTCAAAAGCTTTATGAAAATGTTTTTTGGCAACCTTGGCATAATAAAGAGTGAGCTCATTAGAAGTAAAAGCATTATTCTCTGCTCCCAAAGCATCTAATTCGTGAGACACTATTCTAGAACCAGGTCTTTTGGTAGTACCCTTAAAGCACATGTGCTCTAGAAAATGCGAGATACCATTTTCTGACTCACTCTCATAATTAGAACCGGTCTCAACAGCCACTGATACAGTTACGGTTGGACTATCTTTAACCTCGGCAGTTATAACTCTCAAGCCATTGGGTAATGTAGATTTCTTAAAATTCATCAGTAGAGTTTAGCAGTAGCCTCCTAAACACGCAAATTAACTTGCGTGTTTAGTAAGGCTTTATTGAGCCTTTATTTTAGATACCAAATCTTCTATAGATATTCTTTCTTGTTCGCCGGTATCTCTATCGCGCAATGTGACAGTGTTGTCCTCTAAAGTATCAAAGTCTATAGTGACGCAACTTGGGGTACCAATTTCATCTTGTCTTCTATAGCGCTTGCCGATATTACCATTGTCATCAAAATGAATATTAGAAATTTCTTTCTTTAACATAGAGTAAACTTCTCTAGCCTTGGCTACTAACTCTGGTTTGTTTTTGAGCAACGGGAAAACTGCTACGCGAATTGGGGCCACTTTAGGAGACAACTTCAGATAAGCTCGTTTCTCTCCACCCAACTCATCTTCGGTATAAGCTTCCAACAAAACAAACAGAACCGCGCGATCAACACCGCCGGAGCATTCAATATCGTATGGGAAAACTCTTTCTTTGGTTTCCTCGTCAAAATATGACATGTCGGTCTTGGAAAACTCTGTGTGTCTACGCAAATCCCAATCACCACGATGATGTATTCCCCAAGCCTCTTTCCAACCTCCAAACGGACTGTTGTACTCTATATCCCAAGCTTCTTTGGCATAGTGAGCAAGCTCGTCAGATTCATGTTGTCTGAAACGCAAATTTTCTTTATTGAATCCAAGACCCAAATACCAATCCATGGCAAAGTTCTTCCAATAATCAAACCATTTCTTGCCCTCTTCTTCAGTAGGTTTAATATAAAATTGCAGTTCCATTTGTTCAAACTCTCGTTGTCTAAACAAGAAATTACCCGGGGTGATTTCATTACGAAAAGCTTTACCGATTTGACCAATACCAAATGGTAATTTAGGGTGCATTGAATCAACAATATTTTTGAAGTTAACCTGGACTCCTTGAGTAATCTCCCCTCTTAGATAGGCAAGTGAGGCTTCACCTTCAACCGCCCCTAATTGAGTTGAGACTAAAAGATTAAAATTCTTTGGTTCAGTCCAAGCTGGTTCTTCTTTTTTCTTACGATGCATTGCTTCGTGAGACTCTATGACATCGGCATGATCAGCCCTAATTCTCGCGTGACAAATCTTACATTCAATAAGTGGGTCTACCAAAGACTCAGTATGTCCACTGGCTTCCCAAACTCTGGCTGGCATCAAAATAGCAGCGGATAGTCCAAACACATCTTCTCTATCTTTAATAAACTTATCCCAGAAATATTGTTTTATATTATGCCTAAGCTCAACACCCATTGGACCATAGTCCCAAGTGCCGGCTAAACCGCCATAGATTTCTGAACCTTGGTAAATAAACCCCCTTCTTTTACAGAGGGAAACTATTTTTTCCATTAAATCAGTATTTTTCTGCATTTCTGTATTTTATCATCCTTACTTCTTACCTGCCTACCCTGCCTACCGGCAGGCAGGCGGCAGGCAGGCGGCAGGCAGGCTCCCTACTTCTTACTCCTTACTTCTTTTTCCATTACTTCACCACTATATCATCTCCCTGAATAAATGCAGGGTCATTAGGAAGACTGGTCGTTAAAGACGGATTAGTGGCTGACACTGTCTGTGAAGTGAGAGAATCCACTCCTGATAAACTAATATTACTAATTAGAACTGGGGCTGAACCTATTTGAATCGTGGTAGGTTTGAAAGATACTTGGAACGAAACTTCTCGCATCGGGGAAGAAAAGCCTGCACCAGAAACCAAAGTACCCAAATCCCAAGTAATAGTATTAGAAGCCTCGTCATATTCAATATTCTCACTAGCAAAACTTGATGCTCCAACCCAAGTTACACCCTGACCCAATCTGGCAGTTACTTTAGTATTGTTTATATTGCTCCTGGTATTACCAACATTTAAAACGGCGGTATAAGTAGTGTTCTCACCGACCTTTGGAGGTATGGGACCTTCGTTGAAAAAGGCACCGATAGAATGAAGCATCTTGGAAGAAAAGTTTACTTCCGAAGAAACCTTAATAACTTTTCTATCGGTAATAGTAATAGGATTTTGACTAGAGCCACCCACAGGTATGCCGGTCATTGTAATATCTAAAACAATTTCGGGTGAAGTTTTTGACTGACCTAAACTAGACAGAGATGAAAACGAGAAAGAAACCTGACTAGTATCCCCCGGTGAAAGTTCTGAATTACCAGAATTATTAGATAGGTTCCAAGAAACTTTGTCAGTTGAGGCATTGTAGATACCCGAGTTTTGCACACTAACAGAAGACTTGTCCAGACCTTGCCCAGAAAGCTTCACTTCTAGTTTGGGGTTGAGAAGCTTATCTGTCATGTTATTTTTAACCTTCACATAAGTACTGACAGACTGACCCACTGGAGCCGTATAGTTTGAAGAAGCGTCTCCATTAAAGGTGGTAGAAAGACCGATAGATGGTCTCGCAATAGAGACTGTATTTTGAAAAGAAACTACAACATTTTGAAAATTTGGATTTGCTGAACCTCCATCAGAGACTCCGGCATAAAAACGAAAAGTTCTTTCTTCGGTATCTTCCCCTACCAACTGACCTTTTATAGAAATAACTTTTTTATCGCCTGGTGACATGTCTCCTAGTGACCAGACATTGTTTTCTGAAATTGGATTTGGATTAGAATTTGCAACAGAGTAACCGTATGGATATTCTGCTCGTAACATTACACCCTTGAGAATGTCAGTAGAATTTAGGGTCAATGTTACATTGGTATTAAATGTCTCACCTGAAGTTATTGAGGTGGGGCTTTCTACAGTAAGAGTAAGCGGAGTATTACCTATGGTGATTTCGTAAATTTTCTCTTTGTAGAAAGTGGCGTTAGAACCTTTGACCTTATATTCAACTGTGAATTTAATTTCTTTTACTTCTCCCGTAGATCCAATAAGTACAAATTTTATATCACGGACTGCTTCACCCCCAGCCTTAATAGAGCCGATGTCTTCTTTGTTGAAAGTTAGCGATTGAGAGCTGGTGGCGTCTCTAGAACCTTGGGGATATTGAATAGAAATATTAGCAGACTCCAAGTCTGCGTTATTTTTGTTGGAAACAGTCACCCCAAGCTCCAAAGTTTCCCCAGCAGAAATAGAAGTGGGTCCCAAAACACTAATATCAACATTCTTAGATGAAATAAAAGTATTGCCACCAAAAAAGATATAGGCACCAATAGCCAAGGTGGCTACAAAAAACACTACTGCGGAAATAAATATTCTTTTCATAAGTGGATTTACAATTGGTAAAGTTCTCTCGTGACTAAGCATTTCATCCAAATCAGGACTCTGCCAGTTCTCCCCCACTTCTGGAGACTCGGTCGACTTTAATATAGACCTAGAATCATCTGGGTCCTTATAACTAGTGCGAGAATTAAGTTTCTCGTTTAGTTCATCTACTTTACTCCTATTATCTCCATCCATAGATATTTATTGTAACATTTCTTTAAAAAGAAATTGCATAAAAAAATGACCCCCGAACCCGCTCGCGCGGGTTGGAGGTCAAGGAAGTCATCAGGTGTGCTAACTACTGGGAGATCAGGGGTACCCCCTCGTAGAGGTGGCCCGAGCCACCTCCCCAGGTCCACCGTGGCTCCTCGGCACCATCGTAGACGACAGTGCTCGGGCCAAGTGGATGGTACTCCACACCCATCGGATCCTTGTCAGACGAGACAATGATCCGGCTGAGACTCATCACGAGGACATCCTCGCGACGCAACGAATCGCGGAGAGCCCTGGTCACGACACTGGGGTCTGTCACCACCCCCAGCCTCATGGTCAGAGCTACCGCATTGATGTCTCGGGTGGTATACATGGAGCCAAAGCCCCACCCACCCAGGACGGTGAACATCTTGAGTTCACCGTTGACACTAAGGTCAAAACTTGCGACCTCAATGTCGCCGAACTTGCGAGCCTGCAACATACGCCGATGCCTCCGGGCAATGATGACAACACCTCGTTACCATCTCCGCGCTAGATTAAAACCTTTTTAACCAACATGAGTCAAGTTTTATTAGGTTAGCTGACTAGATTGAATACCTTCATTGATAGCTTTTACAATATTTTTCTTATCATCTTTTATAAGTTTTAGCGTATTCAAAGATAATTTATCCAAAAGAATTTCTTCTGAAACATCATCATTAGAAATATAGCCCAAGTTAAATAATATTCTTAAGGCTAATAATATCTCTGCACTTTCTATATTTAAATCTTCTTCTGGTATAGATAAAATAAAATTAATAATGTTTTCAACATCATCCAAAATTTCTGGATGCCTGTCTTCTCCAACTATTAATTTTTCCAACAAAGAAAAAACTTTGGCAAAAGATTTGAGCAACTCTCGCCTACCACTTAATTCATGTGGCAAACTTTTTATTAAAGAAGCGTTAGTTATACGCCAATACTCTTTACCTCGCACAAAAGAAACCAGAGCAAATGAATACGGCTCAATACTACCTTGAAGCTTAGAGACACCCTTTCTAACACCAGGAGCGGTAGCTCTAATAAGACCGAGATCACGAGTCAAAATACTATAAACCCTATCTGCTTCTCTCAAGGGTCTTTCTGATAACACTAGAGCTTGAGTGGTATAGATATGATAGGACACGGGGATTAATTTTTAATTTTGCAATTTACAATTTTCAATTAAATTCAATATTAGTGATTTTTCTTATTTCTTCACTATATTTAGCAAAAAGTTCTTTGGCTTCTTCTGGAACATCATAGGTCATTTTATCTTCTGGTTTGAGACCTTTTTCTTTGCGAAGGTCTTGGATGGTACGCATAAAATCACGCACTCTGCCTTCTTCTTCTAGCTCTTTGGTTATGTTTGTATCAAGTTCTACTTCTGTATCTAATGATTCATCTACGGTAACTTTTTTGACATTTAATTCGTCTTTGATTAGTTCCAAAAATTCTTCTCCTAGTTCAGTATTCTTTATCTTTAATTCATTTAATGGTTGGCGAACTTTAATATTGGCCTTGGATCTGGCCTCTAAAGCAAGCGAGGTTATTTCTCTGGTTTTATCCATCTTTTCTAAAATCTCCTTATCAACATCACCAAAGTCTGGCCACAAAGCCAAGTGAACACTTTCTGGGTCATTAATGTTTCTCAACTTCTGATACAAATCTTCGGCGGCAAATGGGGCAAATGGAGCTATAAGTTTAGAAATAGTAATTAAAACATAGTAAAGAGTTTTCTTAGCATCCACATCTCCATCTTTTATACGATCTCTAGAGCGACGCAGATACCAGGTAGAAAAATCATCTAGGAAGTCCCTTAGGCCTCTAGTTGGCTCGAGAAGTTTATATTCATCCATTTTAGATGTAGAGAGATTTATGTATAAATTAAGACGAGATAAAATCCACTTATCTAGGATATGGGTAGAGCTTAAATCCAAATTACTATTTTCCAAACTCTTGTCACGATATAGCTCATAGAAAGAATAGACATTATCTATAACATTGAAAACCTTTCTTGTTATTTCTACAACAGTAGCTTCATCAAAGTTTTTTGACTCACCTGGTTGATTAATAGAATACATCCAGAAACGCAAGGCATCTACCCCGTGTTTATCTGTCATCTCCCATGGATTTACCACATTACCAATAGACTTGCTCATCTTCTTACCATTCTTATCCAAAAGATGCCCCAGACAAATAACATTCTTATAAGAAATACCCCTGCCCATCAAAACTCCAACAGCATGAAGCGTGTAAAACCAACCACGAGTTTGATCTATGGCTTCGGAAATAAAATCGGCTGGATACAAAATATTCTTTGGATCTTGAGCAAACGGCATGGCACCAGAATCCATCCAAACATCCATAACCTCTTTAACTCTTGTGTAGTCTTCACCATCCTTCTCCAAAATAACTTCGTCTATATATGGTTTATGTAGGTCTATTTCAAATTGTTCATTATGAGGCAATGGCACAAAAGGCAACTCTCTTATCTCGGCATTATCAAATTTCTTAAACTTATTTACGAAAACGTGTTCCCCCGCTTTCTCATAGTCTTCATTTTCTGGTCTATACAAACCAGAAGCTACATAAGCAAGCCAAGCTGGCCCACCATGAGTCACAATAAGAATGTTTTTATTTTTATATTTTGATTCCAAATCATATAAATTAGAAGCCACTCTTTGACCTACTTCTCGCAAAGACTCTCCTCCTGGGATTTTTTCATTAAACCAATTTAAACCCTGACTCTCCACATACGAGTGATAGTCATTCCAATTCTTATCATCAAATTCACCAGGATTTACCTCTTCTAGTCTTTCGTCCAAGACCACATCTTCTGATAGACCGAGCTCACTACGCACTATTTCGGCAGTTTCTTTGGTTCTAGCAAATGGAGAAGAGATAACTATATCAATCTTGGCATCCTTAAAAGCTTTAATAGATTTAGAGACCTCGGACTTACCCTCCTCTGTTAAGTGATCGTTTGATTCATTTTTGAAACTTACAGTATCGGTGACATTAGCATCTGTGCCACCGTGTCGCATAATGAAATACTTATTACCACTTTTCTTGGTATGTTTTTTGAGTGTATCTATAGAATCAATAACTATTCTTTTCTTACTATCTGAATTTTGCCAAACTGGCAATGGGGTCCCCCAATATCTCTCCCTAGAAATAGCCCAATCTTTAACCTCTCTTAACCACTCACCAAAACGACCTTCTTTAATATGTTCTGGTTCCCAATTAATCTTCTCGTTCTCTTTTACTAGATCATTGCGAAGCTCTGACATCCGGATATACCAAGAATCTCTAGCGTAATAAATAAGAGGAGTCTTACACCTCCAACAATGTGGATAGGAGTGTTCATATTTCTCTTTTTTAAATAAAAGTCCTCTATGAGCCAAGTCCTTTATAACCTCTACAGCAGTTTCTTCATCCTTCACAAACTTACCAGAAAGAAAACCTGCTTCTGGTTTGAAATGGCCCGTCTCATCTACTAAGTGATGTTTGGGTAAACCGATTTTGGTGCCCAACTCAAAGTCATCTTGTCCATACATAACGGCCGTGTGAACTATGCCTGTGCCATCTTCTGTATTCACAAAATCAGCCAAATAAACTTGATAGGCTTTTTCTAAACCCTCTCCTTGATAATTATCTTTTAGAAATGGATATAAGGGTTCATATGACATACCCACCATCTCACTTCCTTTGTGTGTAGCTAATATTTCATACGGTTCGGTGATTAAGGTCAGTTTTTCTTTTGCCAAAACTAAAATCTCATTACCGGACTTTACTTCCACATACTCAACATCTTTTCCAACAGCCAAGGCGACATTGCCTGGTAAGGTCCAAGGTGTAGTGGTCCAAGCCAAGAAATAAGCATCTTGAAAACCGATAATCTTAAACTTCACATATACTGATAAATCTTTTACATCAGCATAACCTTGAGCAAGCTCGTGTGAAGAAAGTGCCGTACCACAACGAGGACACCAGGGCACTACTTTATAGTCTTTATACAAAAGTTTTCTATCTTCTACATGAGAAACAATAGACCACACGGACTCTATATATGAATTATGGTATGTAACATAAGGGTGATCCAAATCTACCCAATAACCAATACGATCTGTAAACTCTCGCCATTCATCTACATATTTCCAAACACTTTTTTTACATTCTTCATTAAACTTGGCGACGCCATATGCTTCAATTTCTTTTTTAGATTTAAGCCCCAACTGTTTTTCAACTTCAAGTTCTACGGGTAGACCATGAGTATCCCATCCAGCCTTACGGCGAACATGGAAACCCCTCATGGTTTTATATCTAGGTATGGCGTCTTTGAAAGACCTTGCTTCTATATGATGTATTCCTGGTCTACCATTAGCTGTTGGTGGGCCCTCATAGAAAACAAACTCACCATTAGGTGCTTCTTTTTCTAAACTCTTCTCAAAGATTTTATTTTCTTTCCAGAAGGAAAGAACCTTTTCTTCTCTCTCGGCTCGTTCGGACTTATCTGCCATCCCAGTTAGAAATATTAAATATTAAAGTCATATAATCATTATATACCCCCGATAAATTTCTAACGGGACATGTATTTTGATTATTCTAGCACTTTTGTCAGTTTGTGAGTATTTCCATGTTTCAACATCCCCAAGTACGAAGCCGTCACCTCCCTTGTCAAACACCGAGTGTTTGACATATTTGACAGCTTCTTCAACATTCTCTTTTTAGTCACAGTTCTTAATATTCTATGATGTGGGAAGTGCACCCAGCCCAAGAAGTCCACACCTGAGGAAAGTGTCTTGATAAATACCTTGTCAGGATGAAGCTCTAACTTTAATCTTTCTCGCATAAACACATCTACGCCATAGCGTAGATGTGTTAGGTGGCTTTTATCGTGCGAGAGAAAAACAAAATCATCTGCATATCTTATGTAATACTTGAATTTAAGTTTATGTTTAACAAATTGGTCAAATTCGTTCATGTAGATATTAACTAGTAGTTGTGAGGTGAGATTGCCTAGAGGAAG
>Ga0210050_1001869_pt1 | contig 21496 bp, 20 predicted proteins | sample CryGey132114_all_FD_185463 | JGI IMG/M metagenome (GOLD analysis project Ga0210050, IMG submission 185463) | Groundwater microbial communities from aquifer - Crystal Geyser CG22_combo_CG10-13_8/21/14_all (SPAdes) (version 2) | ecosystem: Environmental > Aquatic > Deep subsurface > Groundwater ... | reverse complement strand
CTGGTTGGTCTGGCGTATAATTGACTGTTATGGAACTAAGGCCGAATCTGCCGCCAGTCCAAGTAAGATAATGGCCGACAATCAAATCTCGGCCAATCACTAAGACGCCGTTAATGGTCAAGTGCTGGCCGCCCTGCAGCTCAACATCGCCGTCAACATAAGTAATCGGGCCGGCAAGGGTTAAATTTTGGTTAGCTTTCATTAAATTTTTAAATTGGGTTTGCGTATAAACAATTGTTGCCTTATTTTTGTAAGAGTTGGGGTCAGCCGAATCAAAATCAATTGCTGGCATATCAATCGGCGTAGCTGCCGGCAGATAATTGGCGGCATGAACTGTGCCGCCGACATTTACCGTTGAACTCAAGGATTCAATATACTGGTTAACTGCATTAAGGTCCTGGTCAATATTAACCAAGCTGGCATTATTAATAGTAAAATTATTATTAGAATGGGCGCTGCCATTGTGAAAATCAACAGCGCTGGCGGAAATATCAATATTACCATCAGCATAGCCGCAATTATCTTTTAGGTCACTTTGCCCCAGCGCTTTATAGACATAAACTTTTACTACTCTTCGGCTGGTTTTGTCAGCGCCGATGTCAATAGCGGCAGTTGAAGTAATTTGTCCATGCGCCAGACTGGAATTAGTCAGGGTTACAGTATAGGACCCGCTAGCGGCGCCAAAAGGGTTATCGCGGGTAAACTCTGCTGTCCAGCTGGGGTTAGTTTCAAAATTTTGTTTATAAGCAGCATCGTTTTTTAACTTCCAGACCATCTCTTGCATGCCAGCTTCGGCTAAATAATAAGTTTTTTCTCCCCAAGTTTGGCTGCGGGCGATACGGTCTTCGGTTAAAGAAAAACTTAAAACATAGATACTTAAAAATAAAATTAATGACATTAATAAAATCGTTATCAGCAGGGCTACGCCGGATTGTGTTTGATAAAAAGATTTGCTTGGCATAAAGATTAATTTCTAGGGTAAACGCTAGTTCTTATTTTAAAGTTATTACTACCCTTATTTAATTCAATAGCGATGCTGATTGAACCACTATTATCCCAAAATTTAAGTTGGCTGAAATATTCACCGATAATTCTATTTTCTAAAATTTTTTTATCTGGCGAATTGCCGTATTGGTCAGTCGTGTTGTAGGTAACATAAACTGTTGGCTCGCTGGCAAAATAATAAGCTTTATGCTCTCTCATTAAATTAGTTCCGTCTAAATAATAGCGCAAGTAAGTTATTTGGCTGATATTATGGCCATCTTGAAAAAATATTTCTTCGGCCGGCGGGTTCTCTGGGTCGCTGTCAGTCGGCGGCAACGCAGTAACAATATTAACTGACTGGCGCAATTCCCTGGACAAGCGATCAAGGCAAACTCGGGCATTTTGCGTTAGTTCAGCTAAGTCAGAGCTTTTATTATATGATTTTTGCGCTAGCAAATAAATTGAACTAACTAGAATAATAACAATAACAAATAAGGCAAGGCTGACTATTATTTCCAGCATAGTAAAGCCGTTTTGTCTGGTTGGTTTTCGTTTTGTCATATTAGCGTTTGCTAATTAGAGTAGTGATATTATAAGATTTTTCTGTTTTTGATATGGAATTAGTATAATAAACAGTAGTAGAAATTTTTTTCATTCCGGTATCGCTCACGGCTGTTTGCAAATCGCCGTCAACATAGCTAACCTCAGTTTGCCTTTGAAAGTAATATAAATAACTGCTGGGATCAGCCGACAATCTTTGCTTTGCTTCAATCGTGCCTACAACGATGCCGCTATAACCAAGTGATTGCAATTGCTCTATCTTGTCTTGAGCCAGATAAGACGCTTTAGTGGCATTTTCTGCTGTTTTATTGATTGCCTGGCTAAAAGGAAAGGCCTGGATTAAACCGAGAAAAGCTACCGTCAGTATCATTAAAGAAACCATAATCTCAATTAAGGATAGGCCATAGTTATTTAATGATAGATTTATTTTATTACTCTTCCAATTGGACATAGCCAGAGGGTTTAATATTTATAGTGGCGATTTGGCCGTTGGTATTGGTAAGCACAACTGTGCCAAATTGGCTGACTGCGCCGTAATAATTAAAAACCACCGTATTGTCAGTTAAGTCGGTAACCTGCTCGATACTTACTTCTGGTTCAAAATCAACAGTTTTTATAGTGGTAGTGGCGGTGTTCACTTTTAAAATTTGGTATTGGTCGTTAATTAAGTCAAAACTTACCTTATGGACTATTTGTTCAGTGACAGTCAACTGCTGGGCGTAGCGCAAATCAGTTGTTAAATTGCGCGCCGCGGCATTTAGTTTGAGATTGGGCTGGTATTTTTTAAGGTAAGGGATAGTGATAGTGGCCAGCAGGGCGATTATGCTAAAACTGACTAATAGATCCAGTAGCATGCTGCCGTAACGATTTTTACAAAAATTCAGCATATTTTTTTCACCTATTGTTATATGTCATTGCGAGGAAATTGTGGAGTGAAACGGAGCAACTGAACGCAGATCCCTCCCCCGCATCAAGTGCGGGGTCGGGACAAGCTTCGCAACCTCACGCACTACAAACTACCTCCCAAATTTTACTATAAAGTAAATATTTTCCCTGCATATTCGTTCGTGAGATTGCTTCGTCGTCCCCCACCAAATTTTGGTGGGGGACTCCTCGCAATGACAATCGGGTAATTATATAACAGAAGTGAGTGTGTACATCGGCATAATGATGGCTACTGCCATGCCGCCGACAACAACACCAAGAGTTAAAATAAGCAAGGGCTCAATAATTGACGGTAAATTGTTCATAATTTGGTCTACTTCTCCTTCATAAAATTGGGCTAATTCAGACAGAATATAATCCAACTCGCCAGTTTCTTCACCCACGGAAATTATTTGCGTCACCACTGGCGGAAAAAGTTCTGGGTAATTAGCCACGACCTCATTGATCTTGCCGCCCTTTTTGATTTTGACAGCCATCTCTTCCAGTGCTTGGCGATAATGTAAATTGCCTAAGACATTGGCGGTTATTTGAAAACTCTTTATTATCATAATATCAGTTTTTAAGAGTGAGCTGATAGTGCGGGCAAAGCGGGCTAAATTAATTTTTTTGATAATTGGCGAAAAGATCGGTAGTTTCAAAAGCAATTTTTGCCAATAATATTTGCCTCGGTAGGTCTTTAACAGTTTAATAAACAAGATAATAAATAAAATTAAGCCAAGCAAGACTAAAACTCCATGTTTAATTAAAGCGTCGCTTGTAGCTATTAATACTTTGGTGGCGAGGGGCAGTTCAGCATTAAATTCTTTAAACATAGCAGTAATTTGCGGTACCACGACTATCATCATAAAAGTGCCGATACCGATCATCGCCGCGATTATTACCACTGGGTAAGTTAAGGCGCCCTTGACCTTAGAAATTAATTCATGCTGTTTTTTAAATTGGATATAAAGTTGGGCTAAAACCTCCTCTAATTTTCCGGAAATTTCACCCGATTCAACCATGCTGATAAATAATTGGCCAAAAGTTTCTTCATGCGGTTTTAAGCTTTCGGTAAAGCTAACGCCCCTTTCTACATTATTGGAAATATCGGTGATAATCCTGGCAAATTTTTTGTTAGTTGTTTGTTTGGCTAGAGTTTTTAGGGCTATTGATAAAGAAATGCCGGCTTTAAGCATAATACCTAAGTATTGAATAAAAAATAATTTTTCCGATAGAGGTATGCGGGAGAATTTAAGCAGCAAATCATTTATTTTCGCCAAAAAGTTTGTCTTTTTTTCAGTTGCTTGAACGAACTTTTGAGGTTTAGTTTCTGTTTCAGCCTGATTTTTTTCCGCTAGTTGTGATAAATTAATACCCATAATAATAAAATTACAAATTATAAACAATACCCAACTATAAATCACAAATCATAAATCACAAATTACAAACAATATCTAAATTTAATTGTCATTGCGGGCGGAGCCTGCCCCGTACCGCGATACGGGGACCCGCAATCCAGAAAAATTTGGATGCTGAATCCCCAGTCATTCGACGGGGCAAGCAAGTTCAGCATGACAGATTATTTTGAATTTTGAGTTTTTGTCACTTGATATTATTTTGAACTTTGAACATTGAACATTAGGATTTGTTTGTAATTTGGGATTTGTAATTTGGTGCTTTTAACTTATTCTTTGGTAACTCTCATAATTTCTTCAATGGTGGTAATACCACTTCTGGCTTTAATAAAGCCGTCTTCAACAATTGTCAGCATACCTTGTTTGATAGCTTGATTTTTTAATTCAGCGGCATTAGCCTTTTTTAAAATTAATTCTGACATTGTTTCGGTTATTTCCAGAGTTTCGTAAATACCGATGCGGCCTTTATAGCCACTGCCACCGCATTGCTTACAGCCTTTACCGCGGTAAAACAGCAAAGATTCAAGGCCTTTTTTGGCATCAACAATCGCTTTTTCTTTTTGCAGAGTTGCCATAATACTTTCAATATTTAGCTGTTGTTTAATATCTTCAATTGTTTGTTTATCTAATTTATAGCTTTGAATGCAGTTAGGGCAGATTTTTCTGACTAATCTTTGAGCAACGATAATATTAGTTGTGGCAGCGATTAGAAAGGCCGGCACGCCCATATCAGATAGGCGAGGCAGGGTGGTTACCGCATCGTTAGTGTGCAAGGTGGAGAGGACTAAATGGCCAGTCATGGCCGCATGAATGGCAATTTCGGCTGTTTCTTGGTCGCGAATTTCTCCGACCATAATTATATCGGGATCTTGGCGTAAGAAGGAACGCAAGCCTATGGCAAAAGTATAGCCAATTTTGGGGTTGACTTGTGATTGGTTGATACGGGGCATGCGATATTCAATCGGATCTTCAATAGTAATAATATTTACTTCAGGAGTATTTAAAATATTTAAAACAGTATAAAGTGTGGTGGTTTTGCCAGAGCCGGTTGGCCCGGTGACTAAAACCATACCATGCGGTTTGGCAATATTACGTTTGATAATAGCTAAACTGCTGGGCTGGAAGCCAAGCTGTTCCAAGGTTAAAATTTGCGCCTTCTCGCTTAATAAGCGCATAACGATCTTTTCACCGTCAAAGGTGGGAATGATGGACACGCGAAAAGATACCTTGTAATCTTTAGTAGAAATTTTAAAGCGTCCGTCTTGCGGCAAGCGATGTTCGTCAACTTTTAAATTGGCCAAAATTTTGATGCGGGCAATAATGCCGGATTGGACATTTTTCGGCAGGGTCATGACATTTCTTAAGATGCCGTCAACACGATAACGGACAATTATGTCTTTTTCTTCCGGTTCAATATGAATGTCGCTGGCGCCTTCAAAGATGGCGTATTCCAGCAAGGTATCAACAATGCGGACAATCGGCAGATTGGCCGCTAATTTTTTTAAATTTTCGTCAGCGCCGGCTTCAGTCTGTTCGCTGGCTAAATCTTTGAATTCAGACTGCAGGCTTTTGTGGTATTGTTTCAGCACCTCGTCAATACCTTCGGGCGTGGTTAAGTAGATTTTTGGCTCTAAATTAGTTTTCTTTTTAATAAATTCGAATATTTCTAAGTCCTCCGGATCTAGCGTAGCAATTTTAATTTCTTTGTCGTCGCTGGCAAAAGCCACTAACTTATGCGTTGAGGCGATTGGTTCAGGTATGCTGAACAAAACATCTTTTCTGATTATTTGGTCTTTTAAGTTAAGGAAAGGCACCTTGAAAAAATTAGCAGCACTTTCATAAAAAGCGGCGGCAGTAATAATCTTTTTTTCAATTAAATAGTTCTCGATTTTTTTATTGCAGCTTTTAGCTTCAGCAGCGAACTTATCAAACTCGGCGGCCGGCATAATTTCCGCTTTGTCCAGGATTTGTTTTATTTGGTCATTGTTTAGCATGGGTTCTAGTAAGGTTAGTAGTACCATTATTATAACATAAAATTGCCCAATTAGAAAAGTTTTGTATTTTTGTCCCCCTTGTAAAGGGGGATTAAGGGGGTTTAAGATTAGCTAACCCGCCCCAGCCCTCCCTTGTCAGGGAGGGAGCTAAAATTTTCCCCCTGACAAGGGGGAATTAAAGGTGGTTTAGGCAAAATGGTGCATTTTTATTAGAAATATGGTAAATTATAGATATGAAAATAGATACGAAATTAGATTGGTCAAAAATAGCCAATTATTTTTATGTTAGCCGTAAAAGCTTAAAAGAAATCAGCCGGTATTTATTGGGCTTGCTTTATGTCAGAATTTATTTGCTGATAGCTCTGACGCTCAACTTGTTAAATTGGCTGTTGGTTTATTATTTTAATGCTAGTCTTAGTCAAAATTTAGTAATATTGCATTATAATGTTAATTTGGGAGTAAATTTGATTGGCGAGGCCGGAAAAATTTATACCATTCCCTTGCTGGGCTTAATCTTTATGATATTTAATTTTATTTTACTCCTCAACATTTATCAGGAAGGAAAATTTGTTATTCATTTATTATTAGCGACAACTGCCGTAGTTAATTTAATTTTAATAATAAGCACGGCTTCATTATATTTAATTAATTTCCGATGACACATACGCTTGTCATTGCGAGCGACCCCGCAAAATGCGGGGTCGCTCCTCGCAATGACAGATAAAATACACCTATGTTTAGTTTTTATATCATAAAAATTTTATTATTATCCACCTTGGCTTTTATTTTTGCCATGGCCTGGACGCCGTTGCTGACTCATTATCTCTATAAATACAAGTTAGGCAAGCAGATTAGGAATAATGGTCGGACTCCAATTTTTACTAAACTTCACGCGCATAAAAGCGGCACACCAACTATGGGCGGAATAATAGTTTGGGTAACTGTTTTAATTTTTTCGCTTTTGTTTTTTTATTTAGCTAAATTTTTGCCCGGGGAATTTTTTAAAAATTTGAATTTTCTTTCTCGCAGCCAAACTTTACTGCCGCTAGGCGTTTTAGTTGCCACTGCTTTAGTTGGTTTGTTTGACGACTGGTTAGATGTGAAAAAGAAAGGGATTCTTGGCGGCGGCGGGCTCAAGGTGTACCATCGCCTGCTGATTTACACGGCCATTGCCATAGTTGGCGCTTGGTGGTTTTATTTTAAATTAGATTGGGATGTTTTTCATGTGCCTTTTTTAGGCGACTGGCAACTAGGCTGGCCATATATTTTGATTTTTATCTTTATTATAGTTGCTAGCGCTTTTTCAGTTAACGAAACAGATGGTTTAGATGGCTTGGCCGGTGGCACCTTGTTAATTGCCTTTTCTGCTTTTTGCGTCATTGCCTTTGCTAATGGTAAATATGATTTAGCAACTTTTTGCGGAGTTATTGTCGGCGCGCTACTGGCTTTTCTTTGGTTTAATATCAGTCCGGCCAGATTTTATCTGGGCGATACCGGCGCGATGAGCTTGGGTATAACCTTAGGTATTATTGCCATGCTGACAAATTACGCTTTGATTTTGCCTTTTATTGGCTTAATTTTTGTAGTTGAATCAGGCTCGGTAATTATTCAGTTAACCAGTAAAAAAATAAGCGGCAAAAAGATTTTTTTATCAACGCCGATTCATCACCATTTTGAAGCTAAAGGCTGGCCCGAGCCAAAAATTGTTATGCGCTTTTGGGTTATTGCCGGTATTGGCGCCGCCATCGGTTTGGTAATTTTTTTATTGGATAAGAATATTTGAATTATGAATCATGAATAATGAATAATGGAATTATGAACTCTCACTCCTGGGTCATATGTATTATTCCCTGTATTATCCCCGTGATTCATAATTCATAATTCATAATTCAACTACTTTATGGTTAGTCTGCGTCGGACATTATCATCTATCACCAACAGCCGTTTCAAGGAAAATCAAGGAGACAAAAGCTTGATTATAATTGTCGGCATCATTATAGCTTTCGGCTTGGTTATGCTTTCCAGCGCCTCATCCATTGAAGCCTATAAAAGTTATGGTGATAGTTATTATTTTTTTAAGCATCAGCTGGTCGGCTTGATTATGGGGTTAATAATTTATTGGTTTTTTTCCCGGATTGATTATCATAAATGGAGAAAATACGCCTGGTTAATGTTAATTTTTTCTATTGTTTTATTAATTTTGGTTTTTATCCCCGGACTCAAATCTGATTGGGGCAGGGCGCATAGCTGGATAAAAATTTTTGGCTTTTCTTTACAGCCAGCCGAGTTTGTCAAGATTACCTTTTTAATTTATTTAGCGGCTTGGCTGGAAAGCAGAAAAAATAATTTAAGCGATATTGCCCAGGGGGTCGGCCCTTTTTTGGTAGTACTGGGCATTATTGCCGGCTTGATGATTCTGCAGCCAGACATCGGCACTTTATTAATCATCACTTTAATCTCGCTAATAGTTTATTTTGTTGGCGGCGGCAGATTAAAACATCTTGCCTTAATAATTATTGCCGGGATTGCGGTTTTGGCAGTATTAGTCAGCATTAATTCATATCAAGCTAATCGCTTTAAATGCTTGATTAATGCCAACCTGCTGCAATACAAACAAGATATTTGCTATCAGGTCAACCAATCATTGATTGCGGTTGGCTCTGGCGGTTTTTGGGGCCGGGGACTGGGAGCTTCCCGCCAGAAGTACGCTTATTTGCCAGAAGTAAAAGGCGATTCAATTTTTGCCATAATTGGCGAAGAAACTGGTTTAATTTTTTCTGTTGCTTTAGTAATTTTATACTTGTTTTTCTTTTATCGCGGCTTCTTAATCGCCAAGCATTCCAGCGATGATTTTGGCAGGATTTTAGCCATCGGTATTGTTAGCTGGATAACTTTTCAGGCTTTAATTAATATCGGCGGCATGATTAATTTAATTCCCCTGACAGGCGTAACTTTGCCGTTTATTAGTTTTGGCGGCACCTCGCTTATGGTCAATCTGGGAGTTGTTGGTATCTTGGTAAATATTAGTAAGCACGGGAGGGGAGTAAAAATTACGAATTATCAATTATGAGTTAAGAATTAATTTGTTATGTATGAAAATAAGGCACTTAATAGAATCTCAAAAGTTAGATATAGAAACCATTTTCAATTTATTTCAGCAGGCCGATGAATTGAGAGATTCTATAAAAAAACCTTTATCGGGAAAAATTTTAGCCACTCTTTTTTATGAACCAAGCACCCGAACCAGATTAAGCTTTGAATCTGCCATGCTAAAGTTAGGGGGTGATGTTATTAGCACGGAAAATGCCAAAGAATTTTCATCTGCTATAAAAGGGGAGTCGCTACAAGATACCATAAGAATTGTTTCGTCGTATGCCGATGCCATTGTTATTAGGCATTATGAAGAAGGCGCGGCAAAAGAAGCGGCTACAGTAAGTTCTGTTTCTGTAATTAACGGCGGAGATGGTTCGGGACAGCATCCTACGCAGGCTCTATTGGATCTTTATACTATTTGGAAAGAAATAGGCGGTATTGATAATCTTACCATCGCCATGGTTGGTGATTTAAAAAACGGACGGACAGTTAGATCACTTTGCTACCTGCTGGGAAAATTTCGGAATGTAAAAATTATTTTTATTTCTCCCAAGAATCTGGCAATTAAAAATGATATAAAGGATTATTTAAAAAGGCATAAAGTTAAGTACGAGGAACAAGCAGACTTTAATAAGTATTTACCGTTAGCAGATGTCGTATATATGACCCGGATTCAGAAAGAACGGATGTCTGATAGGGAATATAAAAAGGCGGCAGGCATATACAGAATTACTAAAGAAAATTTGCAGTTATTGAAGGAAAGCGCTCGGCTATTGCATCCCTTGCCTCATGTTGAAGAAATAGAGTTGCCTTTAGCCATTGAACAAACAGATCGCCGGGTAGCTTATTTCAGGCAAGCCGAGAACGGACTTTATATACGCATGGCTGTATTGTTATATTTATTAAAGTAAAAATGTAAGTTTTTTATGGATGCTAAAAATAAAAAATATAAAATACTTTTGACAGGCGGGGGAACGGCCGGGTCGGTTTCACCACTGTTAGCTGTGGCGGAAGAATTAAAAAGAGAAGAGAATAAGTTTGATTTTTTTTGGCTAGGTACAAAATATGGCCCAGAACAGATAATGGTGGAAGAGGCCGGTATAAAATTTAAAGCCATTAGCGGCGGCAAGTGGCGCCGTTATTTTTCTTGGCAGAATTTGATTGATATTTTTAAAATTAAATTTGGCTTTTGGCAGGCATTGGTTATTTTATTAAAATCACGGCCGGATTTGGTTATCAGCGCCGGCAGTTTTGTAAGCGTGCCAGTAGTCTGGGCGGCTTGGCTGTTGGGCGTGAAAGTTTTAGTGCATCAGCAAGATACGAGGCCGGGTCTGGCTAATCGGCTGATGGCTCCTTTTACTCAAGTAATAACCGTTTGTTTTGAGTCTTCGCTAAAAGATTACGGCAAAAAGGCGGTTTGGATAGGCAACCCAACAAGAATTACGAATTACGAATTACGAATTACGAATTATAAAAAATATAACTTGAGCGAAAATTTGCCAGTGATTTTAGTCATAGGCGGGGGCACAGGGGCACAGTCAATCAATCAGTTAGTTTGGCAGAGTTTAAGCGAATTAACTAAATTTTGCCAAATAATTCATCTAGTGGGGAAAGATAAAAGAATCAAGAATCAAGAATCAAGAATCAAGAATTATAATGTATACGAATTTTTAGATGTTGGCCAGATGGCTGAAGCTTATCGTTTAGCTGACATCGTCGTTTCTCGTTGTGGCTTGGGTACTTTATCCGAGCTGTCATATTTAGGCAAGCCGAGTATAATAATTCCTATACCGGATTCGCATCAGGAAGATAATGCCGCTATTTTTAGCCAAAATCAGGCGGCAATTGTTCTGCAACAGCAAGATTTATCAGGTAATAAATTTGTCAGAGAAATTAAAAATTTAGTTAGTAATAAAGCATTGCAGGAAAAATTAAGTAAAAATATCAACCAAGTGATGAAGAGGGGCGCTAATGAGGCAATGGTTGAGATTATTTGGAAAATTTTAAAATAATACACTTATCGTCATTGCGGGGTGTGTTTTCTGTTAGACTGTCCGAAAATTGTCATCTTGAGGCCGAAGGCCGAAAGATCTTTAATAGATGTTAGTCGCTCTTAGCCAAGTATTAAAGATTTCTCCCCCGCAAAATGCGGGGTCGAAATGACAAAACAGAGTTTTCGGACGGTCTGATTAAGGGGGTTTTAGGATATTGGATAATTAAACCTCGCAATTGCTTCCTGCAATGACAGATATTTTTATGGATTGCGACCTAATAATCAAGGGCAAATATGTTTTGCCAATAGATGAAAAATTATCTGTTATCAAAGACGGCATGGTTATTATTGATAAAGGAAAGATTATTGATCTTGGAGAGAAAAGAATATTAGCAAAAAAATATAACGGCAAAGAGATAATTGATGCCAAGGACAGTATTGTTATGCCCGGCCTGATTAATACTCACACTCACGCCGCTATGTCTTATTTTCGTGGTTTGGCTGATGATTTACCTTTAAAAATTTGGCTAGAAGAATATATTTGGCCGGCAGAAGCCAAATTTTTAAATCCCGGCTTCATCAAACAATCCGCGGAATTGGCTTGTTTGGAAATGTTGAAATCAGGCATTACCTGTTTTAACGATATGTACTTTTTTGAAGAAATAACAGCTAGTGTTGCAGAACAATTCGGTCTTAGAGCGGTGTTGGGAGAAGCAATTTTGAATTTTCCCACGCCCAGCTGCGCCACGCCGGCTGAAACTATTAATAAAACCCTAGAACTTTATCAAAAGTTTAAAAATAGCCAGTTGATAAAAGTTATTCTGGCCCCACATTCAATTTACACTTGCGCCGGAGAAATTTTAAAAAAAGTTAAATTTTTAGCTGATAGATATAATTTATTGATTCATAGCCACATCAGTGAAACCAAAAAAGAAGTTGAAGATTCGCAAAAAAAATATCTAAAGTCTCCGATTGAATATTTAGACAGTTTAAATTTTTTATCAGATAAAGTAATCGCCGCCCATAGCGTTTGGCTGTCAGGCAATGACTTGAAGATTTATCAAGACAGGGGAGTTAAAGTAAGCCATTGCCCTATGAGTAATATGAAATTAGCTTCTGGAGTGGCGTTATTGCCGCAGATGATTAAGCGCGGCATAACCGTCGGTCTGGGGACCGATAGTGCCGCTAGCAACAATACTTTGGATTTATTTACTGATATGCGCGCTTGCGCCTTACTGCATAAGGTGAGCAATTTAGATCCGACTTTAGTCAATGCGCGCCAAGTAGTAAAAATGGTAACAATTAATGGAGCTAAAGTCTTAAATTGGGACAAAGAAATCGGCTCCTTGGAAGTCGGCAAGCAGGCCGATATAATTACCATTAATTTAGACCAGCCGCATTTACTGCCGCTCCACGACCCTTATTCGCATTTGGTTTATTGCGTTAACAGCGCTGATGTGGAGAATGTAATTATTAACGGCCGGATAATAATGAAACAGAGAGAAGTTAAAAATATTGATGAGGCAAAAATAATTAAACAAGCAAAAAGGTTTAAAATATAAATTGCTAGTCCCTAATAAAAAATTCCCTGCTAATTAGGGATTTTTTGTTTCAGCTAATAATTTTATTTTACAATATACTATATTAAGGAATTTAGTCAAATTTTTGGATTTTGGGCAGAAGGGTTAGGGGTGAATTTTTTAGCCCAAAACTCCTTATTTATTCAATAATTTTATTAATTCGGTAAAAATGTAAACTTTATTGCGTCTTTTTTTAGGATTGACCTCTTCTATAATTCCGGTGGCTGCGAATTTAGCAACTAAGCTAAAAAATGTTTGTGTGTTTTTTATCTTAATATGCGGCCGCAAGCTGGCGGTGGTGAAAATAGGTCTAACAAAAATTGCATCCAGAAGGTTGTTGGAGTAAATAGAGCCGATGCCTATAATTTTTTCTTTATAGGTACTGTGAAGTTTTAATATTTCCTTTCCGATTTTCTCGGCTTTTTGGGCTTGAGCAGTTATAGCATTTAAGAAAAATTTTATCCATCTTTCCCAATCCTGCTTTTCGCTGACGCCACGCAATAATTCATAATAATCTTGTCGGTGTTCTTCAAAAAATTCACTTAAATACAAAAAAGGATGAGAAAGTAATTTTTTCTCATATAAAAATAATGAAATAATTAATCGTCCGACTCGACCATTGCCGTCCAAAAACGGATGAATAGCTTCAAATTGATAATGTGCTACTGCTATTTGCACTAATTTATCTTTTTCCTCGTCGGAGTTTAAATATTTTTCTAAATTGCTGAATAAAGTAATTATGTCATTAGCCGACGGAGGAATATATGACGCTTCCGCTATGCTGGCTCCGGGCTTGCCAATGTATACTTGTATTTTTCTAAATTCTCCTGGCGCTTTATTATAGCCTCGGCCGGATTTAAGTAAAGTGGAGTGTAGTTTTTTTATTAAGTTTTCGGATAAAGGTAGTGTTTTTAAACTCTTTACCCCCAAATCTAAGGCCTGGCGGTAATTTATAACCTCGTTAATGTCTTGTTTTTTTGTAGCATTTTCCTTTTTGCCAGGTTCAGCTTCATAAGCTAAAACTTCGTTGATAGTGGCTTGCGTTCCTTCTATTTTTGAACTTTCAACAGCTTCTTTAGTTTGCATGGTTCGGCCCAATAGGCTCGGGTTAGGCAAAGCGCTCAGTAGGGAATCGAGACCGGCAATAGCGCGGTGAGCTTTAATAATATGGTCAATCAGCGGTTCATAGTTAATTTTTGGCGGCAGTTCAGGCGGATTAAATGGTTTTTTAGTCATATTTTCAGTTAGAATAAGGAGCTTCGTTATTCTAATGGTTATAATAAGGAATTAGCTTATTCCAATATTATCATATATATTAGAATAAGGCAAGAAAGATGTATACAAACTATTATATTTTTGGATATTTTAACTATATCCAATTACATCCAATTATAGGGGATTGGTCAATTTTTGAATTTTTTAAAAAGAAAAAGAATTAATTTATTTTTTCTATTTTGGTTGCAACTATAGTCGGCACCGGCCTATCAAAATAATCTATACCTAAATCAATATCCTCCACTTCGCCAGATATAAGAAAAACATCTTTATCCCAATCAATTTTTTCTGGATTAAGACCGGAATATGTTTTAAACATGTATTTTGGCCAATAACCATCCCAGCCGACTAGCGCTTCGGGGCTATTTTCGGTAGCTAAATTATTTGGAAATAACCAAAACCAGTCGCAATTCGAGTGCGTGTCTACATTTTGATGGCTATCATCTATGATACAAAATTTAATACCATCGATTTGACTATACCGGCTAGCAATTTTTGCTTTCCACCGCACATTCTTTCCTCTATAGATACTACGTTTTTCCATTTCACCATCAGAATTCTTTTTTTGAACAAAAGAATTTTCATTAATAACGTCTGTGTAACTTAAAACGGTGGCGGAAGCTAACATTTTATTTGCGTTTATATTACTAACCAGAGTCGACCGATTATTTTTTTCATTATCTAAAGTAAAATTTAAATTTTTGGAAATTGAACAGCCGGCGAATAACAAGGGTAAAATTAATAAAATAAGAAATTTTATCATAATTGCATGGTAATTTATATATTAAAAATTAACGAGTATGTTTTTATAATGTTTTTATTTGTTCTTTGGCTTGGTTAGATTTTTGTCGATTTATCCCAATATCAACTTCATCCGCTTTCCATTTTCCAAAATATATAGATAATGGGCAGAATTTACCATCTCCAATTTTAAGCCATGTTTTAAGGCCTTCATTTCTAATTTGGAATTTAAAATAGTAATTATTCATGATAATTATTAAATAGTTTTCGGAGCGAAGCGGAGAAAACACCTTATTACCCCTCTTTAATTAAAAACAAAATTAAATTCTTTTTTAAGAATACGTATCGGAATAAACGAAGTTTTAGCCCTTTTTATTTTTTCTAAAATTAGCTAAAATAAATTAGCTTGACATAATATCTGTTTCTGATATAATTGTTAATGAAAAAGGCTTTCGGCCCGTGGTTTATAAACCACACTTAGCGGGAGGTCTTTTTTGTTTATTTTAATCTTTCAATCGGGAACACAGAGACCAGCCATTTTTCGCTGGTGCGTTTATCCTCCTTAATCTGGACAAAAAATAAATCATTATTTTTAGTAACTCCGGCGAAGCGATGGAGTATTTCGGTCGGCTTATTGGGGTTTTCCTTGGAAGTAGGCTCAAAGCGAGAATTTTTAATAAGCTCAAGAGCGCAACCAAAAAATTTCATCCTCCTCATCTGATCCCAATAATTCTTGTTGTAGATATGAGTCCAAAATAAACCTAAAAATATCTTATCTTTTTTAAAATAAGCCGACCGAACATACGGTCGTCTTTTTGTTTTCCTGCGGATTCCATTATATAGGATGAAAGCCTTTTTGCTGATTTCCTTATAACTGGTGCCGGCCAGAATTATTGATTTTGTTTTATAAGTCTTCATGCCCCCATTTTACCACGATGAGAAAAAAATAAAAAAGGCTAAAACTTTTTGACTTCAGGCTTTAAATAAGCTAAAATTGCGGTATAAGTTATAGGATGATTATAGCAAAAATATTGTTAAATTGGCAAATAAATTATGACTTTTAACCAAACAAACCACCGCCGCGGCCACCGCAGAAGCGGGACAGGCGGGGCAGGTAAAATTTACATGATTGGCGTCAAGGGCGTGGGCATGACCATGCTGGCGCAGTATTTTAGCAGCCAAGGGATTGAAGTTGTCGGCTCTGACATTGCCGAGAAGTTTATGACTGACGAGATTTTAAAGCAAGCCGGCGTTAAAGTAATTGAAAAATTTAGCAAAAATAATCTATTGCCAGACGCTGATTTAATTATTTATTCAACCGCTTATAACGCAGAAAATAACGAAGAAGTGGCAACGGCTGTGGCTGGTAAAATAAAAGTTATGTCTTATGCTGAAGCTTTGGCTGAAATTTTTAACCAGAAATATGGTATAGCCGTGGTTGGCTCGCATGGCAAAACCACGGTAACCGCCTGGCTAGGTTATGTCTTATGGCAAGCTGGTTTAAGTCCGAGCGTGATGGCAGGCGCCAACGTGCCGCAATTTAATGGAGCGGCTTTAGTCGGCAGTTCTGATTATTTAGTTATCGAGGCTGATGAATACCAAAATAAATTAAAATATTTTCAGCCCAAGGCCGTTATCTTAAATAATATTGATTACGACCACCCTGATTTTTTTCCGATAGTTGCCGATTATAATCAGGTATTTATTGAATTTATTAAAAAAATTCCCGGCAAGGGCTGGCTAGTCGCTAATTGTGACGATCCGTTTATTCGCAAAATCGTCCAGGTCAATTGCCGCGCCAAAGTAATAACTTACGCTATCAATGAAGCGGCTGATTATGTCGCTTATGATATTAAAGCGCAGGCGGGAAAACAATTTTTTAAGGTACACCTCACCTCTAACTCCTCTCCTTGGCAAGGAGAGGAGGACCAAGATGATGATATTGCTGGAAATGAGTTAGGGGATTTTTCCATCCAGTTGGCGGGCCGGCATAATGTTTATAACGGCCTGGCGGTGATTGCCGCTAGCATTGAGTTGGGCGTGGATTTATTTAAAATCAGAAAATATTTGTCAGAGTTTGCTGGCACGGCACGTCGTTTGCAAGTATTAGGTGAATTTAGGGGGGCAATAATTATTGATGATTATGCTCACCACCCCACGGAAATTAAAGCCAGCCTAGAAGGCTTGAGGCAGAAATTTGGCCCAAGAAAGTTAATCGTAGTTTTTCACCCACATACTTACACGCGCACTAAAGCATTGCTCAATGATTTTGCCAATAGTTTTGTTGAAGCTGATGAAGTGATTATCTTAGATATTTATGGCTCGGCGCGCGAAAAACAGGGAGGAGTGCATAGTAAAGATTTGGTAAAAAAAATTGTAGAGACGCACCATGGCGCGTCTCGCCATGGCGTGTCTCAAAAAAGTGTAAAATATATTTCAACTCTTGATGAATGTGAAAAATATTTGCGGGAAAATATTAGCCGTGATGAGGTGGTGGTTTTAATGGGCGCTGGCGATGTTTTTAGGATAGGGGAGAAGTTGGTTAAAGGCAAATGATATTATCGCAGTGATATTTTTTCCCCAGAGTTTTTGTTTGAGAACTATAGCTGAATAAATTCTAAATTACAAATCCCAAATTACAAACAAATCCTAATGACCAAAATTACAAATTCAAAACAAGATGATTAAAAATTTGTTTTGAATTTTGAATTTGTAATTTGTGATTTGGAGTTTTTAAAAATATGTTTAGTAGAATTATTTATAATTCCATCGTAATTTTAGTTCTGGCGATTTTACAAATCGCTTTTATTAGCAGTTTGCCCGCGGGATTTAATAATTTAAACCTAGTTATAACCATTTTGATTTTTGTTTTAATTTTAGCTAATTTTAAGAAAGCCATGATTTGGGCTATCAGCTTAGGATTTATAATGGATATTTTTTCTTTCTCTTTTTTCGGCATTTATCTTATCACTTTTAGCCTGGCTATACTTGGCGCTAATATTCTTTTAAATAATTATTTTACCAACCGCTCTCTTTATTCTTTTTTATTTTTAGTAGGATTTGCTACAATAATTTATCAGACTAATTATAATATTCTAAGATATTTAATGAGTTTATTCAGCAAAGGAAGTATCATAGTAGTTAATTCAGGGTTCTGGCTTAATAGTTTGATTCAGTTAGGACTGAATTTGCTGTTGACTTGGCTGTTATTTTATTTGCTTTATTTTATTAGCCGCAGATTCAGGCCGGCATTTTTATTAAATACACGTTTTACGCGCTTTTAATAATTTTAGCTGATTTAAAATACTTTTCTGTTTATCAATTTATATCCCCCCACAAATCTACAGACTGTCCGAGAATTGCTATTTTGTCATCTCGACCCCGCATTTTGCGGGGCAAAATGCGGAGGAGGAGAGATCTTTAATATTTTGCGCTATAACAAAACATTAAATACTGCACACAAAGTATTAAAGATTTCTCCCCCGCAAAATGCGGGGTCGAAATGACAAAAGGTAATTGTTTATTAGTTTTCAGACAGTCTTTAGATTTGAGGGGATGACTTTATGTGGCGCTTGAGAAAAAAAGATAAAATTAAAAATCCCTTTATTATCCGTCAAGGCGAGGATGAGTATGGCCACCTGAAAGACGGCTATCGTTTGGATTGGACCGAGCAGGTTTTTTTGCCAGCCAGCAGCGACAAAGCAACAGTTGGCCAGAATTTTAATTTTAATTATTTGCCGAAAATAATTTTTGTTTTAGCTTTATTTATGGCAATTATTTTAGCTCGGGTTGCCTGGTTGCAGATCATCAAAGGCGATTATTATTATAATTTAGCTGAAGGCAATCGTATCAGAATTGCCAGAATTGAGGCTAATAGAGGAATCATTTACGACAGCAGCAACCGCCCTTTAGTGAGAAATGTCGCTAATTTTTTGCTTTATTTTGTTCCGGCCGACTTGCCGGAAAACGAACAGGAAAAAAGGAGCATTATTGAGCGCCTTAGCCAAATCCTCGGCACTTTAAGTCCAGCTGATATAGAAAATATTTTAACCGCAGTAAAGCCAAAGTCGCTTGAATCGTATCAACCGCTGTTTGTCACCGATAATATTGAATATAATAAAGCCATGCTGTTATATTTAGAATCAGATAAGATGCCGGGAGTTTATTTATCCAATAAAACTAAGCGTGAATACAATTTATCTAGCTTAAGTTTATCTCACATTTTGGGTTATACCAGTAAAATTAATCAAGCCGAATTAGACAAATATGGCAGTGAATATTTGCCGATTGATTACATTGGCAAAACCGGTATAGAAAATTTTTGGGAAAATGAGCTCAAAGGCCAGAGCGGCAAAAAGCAAATTGAAGTTGATGCTTTAGGCAAAGAAAAGAAAATAATTAATCAGCTAGCTGGTGCAGACGGCCATAATTTAGTTTTGTCAATTGATATTGATTTGCAAAAAAAATTGGAAGAGACAATTACTAATGCTTTAAAAAAATCGAAACTTAATAAGGCCTGCGCCATTGCCCTGGACCCTAATAACGGGGAAATTTTGGCTTTGGTCAGCTTGCCGTCATATAATAATAATTTATTTGCGCGAGGAATTACTAATGATGAATATCAAGCATTAGTTAGTCATCCTGATCAGCCCTTATTTAACCGTTGCACGAGCGGTGAATATCCGTCCGGGTCAACCATCAAGCCGGTGCTGGCTGCGGCGGCGCTGGAAGAGGGGATAATCAATGAAAATACCAGCTTTATTAGCACCGGTGGTTTAAGAATAGGCGAATGGTTTTTTCCGGATTGGAAAGTTGGCGGTCATGGCGTGACTAATGTCAGAAAAGCCATTGCCGAATCAGTTAATACTTTCTTTTACTATATTGGCGGCGGTTATGGGGATTTTGTTGGTTTAGGCATTGACCGCATGGTAAGATATGAAAAAATATTCGGTTTAGGCAAACAAACCGGAATTGACATTATTGGCGAGGCCAAAGGATTTTTGCCAACTAAAGACTGGAAAGAGACAATTAAAGGAGAGCGCTGGTATGTCGGCGATACTTATCATGCGGCCATTGGCCAGGGTGATATTACCGTGACGCCGTTGCAAGTAGCAAACTATACTGCTGTTTTTGCCAACGGCGGCTTGTTATATCGGCCGCATTTTATCCGCCAAGTTTTATCAAGCGATGACAAAATTATCAGACAAGTTGACCATAAACCGATTAAAAGCAATGTAGTGAGCAGTGAAAATATAAAAATTGTCAGGGAAGGCATGAGGCAAACCGTGGCTGCTGGCAGCGCCCGCAGTCTAGCATCAGCACCAGTAGCTGTTGCCGGCAAGACCGGTACGGCCCAATGGTCCAGCAACAAACCAAATCATGCCTGGTTTACCGGCTTTGCGCCTTATGATAAGCCACAAATAGTCATTACTATTTTAATAGAGCAAGGCGGGGAGGGGAGCAGTGTGGCTGTGCCAATAGCAAGAGAAGTGCTAGAGTGGTATTTTTCTAATAAAGTCCCCCTTATCAAGGGGGATTAAGGGGGTTATTGTCATCCTGGTCTTTCGTCTTTTTGTCATCCCCGCGAAAGCGGGGATCCAGAAATAATTTAATTTTAGCTATTATTTAAAGAAAAATTAGCACTCTTGACAGGGGAGTGCTAATTTTGCTAAAATGGTTTTAGCGGAATTATTTATTATAAATAATAATTTGCGGTATTCGCAAATTCGCATTATTTTTTATGGATAAACGCAAAGAGTTGATTTTAAATACTATTATCAAAGAGCATATTAAAACTGGCGTTCCGGTAGGGTCAGAGGTTTTGGTTGATAAATATAAATTGGATATTTCCTCGGCCACAGTCAGAAATGAAATGGCAGAATTGGAAGAAGCCGGCTATATCAAGCAGCCGCATATTTCCGCAGGCCGCATTCCCACAGAAATCGCCTATAATTTATTTATTAAAAATTTAGCAGAAAAAAAGTTAGCTAAAATTGAAGTGCAAATTTTTGACAAACTGTTAAAAGATAAAGATGAATTGAGTTTTAAGCAAACCGCCAAGGCGCTGGCAAAAATTTCTAACAATGCGGTTTTTTGGGCGTTTCACCGCCATAACTTGTATTACACCGGCATTTCCAATTTACTGGCCCAGCCAGAGTTTGCCCAAACTGAATTAATTTATGACATTTCGCAAATTATTGACCGCGTGGATGAAATAATTGATGATATTTATAGCAAGCTGAAAGCCGGGCCGCAGATATTTATTGGTTCAACCAATCCTTTTGGCAATTTTTGCGGCACTATTTTAACCAAATATAAACTGGCAGATAATATCGGCCTGTTCGGCCTGCTTGGCCCCATCAGAATGGATTATGAAAAAGGCTTGTCCTTAGTTAAATTTATTAATAATAAGATTGCTAGTTAATAGATATTTAATAATTATTATGTATGTATGATGGAAGAAAAAAAGGATAATTGCAAAAAATATCCGGAGCCAACAGTTGGGCCGATTATATATAATGAAAAGGGAGAAATTTTATTAATTCAATGTCCAAGGTGGGGTGATTATTGGCATATACCAGGCGGGCATATTGAAATAGGAGAAACTGCTGAACAAGCCTTAAAAAGGGAGATAATGGAAGAAACCGGTTTGGAAATAGATAATATAGAATTTATCGGATGGCAAGACGCAATTGAGCCGGTGGGTTTTTATATAAAGAAGCATTTTATTTTTTTGGATTATTGCGCTAGAATGTCGGGCGGAAAAATAACCAAGAGTAATGAGATGGAAGAATATATTTGGATACAGCCAGAAGAGGCTCTACGAACTCTAAAAATTGACCCAGCAACTATTAGGACCATTAATTTTTATTTAAAACATCTTAAAAATAAAGCAAATGGTTGTGAGGACAAATTCAAGCGTGCTTTGGCGGATTA
>Ga0210050_1001868_pt1 | contig 21503 bp, 19 predicted proteins | sample CryGey132114_all_FD_185463 | JGI IMG/M metagenome (GOLD analysis project Ga0210050, IMG submission 185463) | Groundwater microbial communities from aquifer - Crystal Geyser CG22_combo_CG10-13_8/21/14_all (SPAdes) (version 2) | ecosystem: Environmental > Aquatic > Deep subsurface > Groundwater ... | reverse complement strand
TCAGGGATTATGAGACCAAGGAGCAGAACAGCATGAATCCTGAGGCGTTTCTTAAGAAGCTTGCTTAGAGCTTGGAACGTGCACTCCACCATGAGCTGTAGGCTCTACTTGCTTGTCCAAAGCTTTTGCGACCCTTTCTTTAACGGTCAGGAACGATGAAGATTCACGCTTCTGAGCTGCTTCCCATGACCTATGATCTTGTATGACTGATGCCCTCATGGTTCTTATTCTCTCTCTGCCTTCTGCAGTGGCTAATACGAGCTTGAGGAAGGTCGATACAGACTGATGTAGTTGGTCTGCATTTTGAGGAACTCCTCCCGGGCCGAAGAGATCTGTGACTCCGTACTCTTCTTGCTTCTTTTGACAGAATTTTTGTATTTGGTCATTGGTTTTGGACTGGGAATGGAATAGAAAATCGAAGAATTCCGGCTCTAAGGCTGACAGATATCCACGCATAGTGTTGAGATAGTTTTGAGTAGTCATCTTTTTCCGCCCGTAAGCTGTTTTGTATACACCATCGGATCTGGGATGCCTTTCTTCTTCTCCGTTCCACTTAAAGAAGTCCGTTCTTTCCTTAAACATTCTTCCAGCGGTAATACCATCGAATGTTGTGAACATGTTTGCAAACCTAATAATTTGACTGTATCCGCTCGTCTCATCTCTTGGATCTTCACCCATTTCCGGATAGCCTTCCATAATGGTATCCAAGTAGTGAAGCATACCAACCGTGGCGTTCTGATAACCTGTCATAGGCATACGGAAACCTTGCGCATTTTGACTAAGAATAGTTTTCGCGGTGTTCGCACTCATCGCACCGAACCAACATGTGGCATCATCGTGGTCTTGTCCCATACCTTGAGTCAGAGCTTTGTCGACACGTTGATAAACCCTTGGCCTGTGCATAACGTATGTATAGAACCAGTGGTGGAAAGCCGCATCCGGCTCGTTTTTGTCACCATCCAGTTTTGCCCATCTGCGTATATCATCCATCGTAGGCTTACTACCAGCCTCTGTTTCAGATCCAAATACGTCAATAACAGGATATGCATTAATCCATTTACTATTAATACGTGACGCAGTATCTCTTGAAAGAAGTCCGCAAGCTACACCCTGTATCAAATAATACAATTTGCCTTCCGGAGATCCTTTACCGAATTCGATATTGTAGTTGATCATTTTTTCAAACCTCTGAGGATCGATTTTCGGTACTTTGCCAGCCGTAATATCACGTTTGAAACTTTCAAGATCCTGTTTCAAAACGAGATCTAATGTACCTTCTGACTCAGCATTTTTGTCACAAAAATCTTTGTGACTTTCCATCTTTGACGAGTAGTTCGACTCGTTTGTACTCTGCCAAGTTTGGAATGTATCAAAATCCCATATCACACCTACTATCTTCTGTAGTTTTTCATGGAGCCTACCCTGATTCCTTACTTCGTTTTCAGGGTTCTCCGTATCGAACTGGATCGCTCCATGACCAAAATACATAAGTTGTCTCCATATCTGAGGGTCGTCCCATCTGATACGCCCTAAATCCGCCAATAGGTACATACATGCTTTCATTTCGTCCTGATTTCTCGTATTGTGCATTACTTCAATGACCTGCCACGCGTCTTTGTTCGAATAAGATTCCTTGTATTGATTAACTTCATCAAGCTCGGACTGTTCTTTCAATCTGTCGAACTCGTTTGCCGCAGTTTTGAGCGGGCCCGGCAAGTCACTAAGCAGCGATACTCCGAAGCGGCCTAGCAGATTATCACTACGCCTGTTGTATTTCCTCTTTGCCCATTCAACAAGCTTCTCACCCATGTGTTTGAAGTCGTAGAGCGAAAGGAAATATATCGTATATCCTCCTTGTGGCTCTCCTACTTCGGTAATATTGGTTATGTATCTGTCTATCTCTTTGTCATAGTCCATCATTGTCATGTCCAGCACCTCCTTCGGTCTGCCCATCGTCTTCTCTGCAACCATAAGCATGTCTGCAGCCGTTAATAATGCTGATTTGCGTACATCTTCAGACACACCATGTGCCTCCGATAAGGCGATCCAGTCTTCCGCTCCCGGTGAGATGTTTTTGCTTTTCAAATCTTCGTCAGAAAGCATCTTCCCGTCGGAACCTATCATGCTTGCCAAATCGACTGATCCTGTTCCAAAAGCTATGTCAAAAAAGTTGATATTTCTCCAGCCCTCGAGTTGTTCTTTAACTTTATCAAGCCTTTTTAAATGCTCTCCACGCAGAGAATCGTTGTCTTTAAACGTTTCCTCAATAGCACGTCTGACTTTGCCATCCACTTTTGCTTCCAGCTGGTCAGCTTTAGTTTTTATCTGAGCCAAATATGGATCTACTTCTGCCGCTTTCCTTGCTCGCAAATCTTTGATCTTTGCTCTAAGTCCTTCCGGGGTCAAGGACTCCTTGTCCGCCTCGAAAGTCGCCTTGTCTTGTTCGCTCTCCCATAGCATCGCATCGTGCGTCTTGAGATATTCCAATATCTTAATCCTGTCATTGTACTGTGTCTCAAAAGGCTTGCTGCTTGCTTTTACTTCCACCAATGTCTTGCGTGCTGACTTGACCAATTTCTTCTGAGCATCTTTCTTCCCGTCATCTATATCCCTGCTTTCGATCCCGTCTATCGTCGTCATTAATGTCGCGTCTATTCTGTCGAGCAGTTTTTGTCTGCTTTTCTCGCGAGCATCTTTGGTCTGCCCTATAAGGTCTCTAATGGCGCTTACTGCTTCTTTTCTTACCGCCTTATCATCCAGTCTTAATGCATCAAAATTATGCTGTGGCTGACCTGCTCCTGCATTAAGCCGTTGATATAATGCTGTCATCTCATTGACGTGTCCTCCTATTTTTCCTGCAATCTCCGGTGGCAAGAACCATCTGGTGGTTCTACCTTTTGTTTCGATCAATTTCTGTAACCAAAGCAAATACTTGATATTGTAATCATGATCTGCGATTTCCAAAATCGAGTCGTCGAATTCGCTGAATATTTCGCCGTTGTTACTGTTCACATCGATGGCCGCTATACTGCTTTTGATCCTAGATAAATCGTCTATGGCTGCAGCTTTTGCTGCCTCCGCTCCCGCCAGTCCCTCTGTTTCCAAATCCGGCTGGCCTTGGTCGTCCGCCGTCACCGGCCTTCCTTGGTCATCAGTTCCTCCGCCTCCCGGTGTTCCAGTTCCTCCTCCAGCCATATACAAGAATCTATCACTATGTAGTAGTGATTTTTTACTTTCGAATAAATTGTATATGGTTTTTATGAACATTCAAGTCGATTGAGTGCTTAGAATTACTCGGCAGAATTGTCGTCTGAAGGGTTGCCACTACCGCCGTCGTCACTGCCACCTCCTTGTCCAGGCGCAGGTATTTCCTTCAATGATGCGGCGATCATTAGTCTTCCCTGAGGGTCGAATCTCATTCTTTTCATTTTGGCTTCGTCGATGCTACCGTCATCATTTGTAACTCTGGTCAGCAACTCTGTCAGATTAGTTTTTTTGGCTGCTGGATTATCGACTTTTTTATCTGCGATCATCTTGTCCGCGGCAGCTCCAACTTTTGCTTCCTTGGTGTCGCCTGTAGCGCTACCTGAGTACAACGTATTGAATTGAGCTATGCTCTGTTGTTGAGTCATTTCTCCGCTCTTCGCCCCTGTCTTGTCCGTATATTCAGTGCCTGTGAATGGACTTGTCGGATCAAGTTGTTTATTAAACTCTTTATATCCTTCACCCGCATACCAGTTATCAAATGAGTCTCGCGTTTGAGGTGCATTAATCCCGGCAGGCGTAAGTACGTTATCTCTAAACTCCTTGTAATCGGCGTCTGTTCTTATGTTTCCAAGCATAGTTTTGACAACCTCCGCTTTATCATTCTTAGTACCTGTGCTTGCCTTGTATTTCTGCAATAATTTTTCGAATTCAGGTGTAACCGGATTAGTTATACCAAGTTCTATCTCTAGGTTTCTCCTTCTATCACTTGCCCATTGTTCAGGCTTGTCGGTAAGCGTTTTTAAGACCCCCGTAATTTCGGCAAAACTGTAAGGCTTCGCTTGCTCTCCTTCCCGTGTCATGATCGGTACGATAGGAGCGTAAGTTGGAAGCTTTGCCAGGAATTTTGCCGCTTTGGTACCGAACTCTTTGATCGGGCTGGTAACCGAACTGGCAATCGTCTTGTCCGCTGCGCCAAATACGCCAAGCCACACAACCGCGACCGCGATACATATAATCATTAGCTGTTGCAGATCGCTGACGTTTGGAGCCAGAAATGTACCGGCACCTCCGGCATCCGTAAGTGACTCAACGCTGCTATTACCGATACCACCTATATCTATTCCTGCAGCCCCTTCCGATTTGATTTTATCGGTAAGCAAATAGCCTATCGACATCGATAGTCCTATGATGATAGGAGCTATTAAATGCTGCATGAATTTTTCCGTCAAATTAAGCTCTGATGCGTACTGATTGATCTGTGGCACTACCATTGTCAGCGCTATCAGCGGAGACAATGCTATTACGAACCATAAGACTACCAGTCTCGCCAGCAGCACTATAAACAGCGCCACGTATGCGAAACCGAACACGACGTACATCAATATTGAGAAGAGAGTGTTGATGGGAAGATCCTTAATGTCCACCCCTGTTTTGCTACTTGCAACCTCGGTTAAGTGATTAAGACTGCCTAGGTTTATAGCCATAATTATACCTATATTGTTCTGGTCAACTTGCCGAAAAAAACTCTTCCCCGCGTCATTAAACGCCCCGAAAATTTTGCGCTCGTCTTCCGTGTCTGCTTTAGATGCAGTTATTGTTTGTGGCGTCTCTCCTGTCGTTGTACAAGTTTCATCTCCCTCCGTATTAGACGAACAGCAGAAAGCTTTTGAGATTGGATTCGCATTCTTGTAGCTCCATCCTTCGGAAGAAGATGATGCCGTATTAGATATCGTCGTTGGATCGTTACATAGCATGTACTCCATCTGCGATTTGATTTCGCTCGCATCGTAGTCCTCGATTGACCCTGTGATGTCGTATACCGCCATCGACACAACATTGGCCGCATCGAGAATAATTTTACATGCCAAGAATGAGAAATTTACCGCCACCAAAGCGAGTACGAATTTCGGCAAAACTGTCTTAAGCGCGAAATTACCTTCTCCTCCCAAGCCCGTAACATTATAAAAAGCCACCACCAAAAGCAAAAATACGAATGCGATGTTCACTATATTCCTCATTATAACCCATATCTCTCTAAGCCTCTCTCCAATTCCCGGCCCAAAAATCAGATCGTTGTCCATCAAACTTCCTATCATAAGCAGAATAGGCCAGAACGTAGCATGGACCAGTCCAAACCCTACATTGATAGTCTGCTGCAATTTAAGGAGGGCTTTGTCTAGCTCGTCACTAGCCGCAAAAGCTGTGTCCGGGAAGAGAACCCCGACAAGTACGAAGCTTATAATCATCATCGGAACTGCTCTAGCGGCTAAGCTCTGCGCGAATCTGCTGATTTTTTCTGATTTTTTCATCATGAGAATAATGTGTTTACGCCGTAATCAAGACCCAACAAACTACCTATTCCTGCTGCCGCGCCTCCTACGGTCAAGCCGGCTAATACGGCCGGGTGTTTTAGTTTTCCAACAAGTGTTGTGCCTTCTTTTTTCTTGTCCATTTCCGCCTGCTCCGCTTCTGCTGCTGCTTCCGCCTCGCCTCTCGCTACTTCCGCTGCCGCCATATGCTGTTGCTGCTGTATGTTCTCCGCCATTTCGTCCTTGTACGATGCGTCTTTTTCGCGTTTTTTATCTTTATTTAAGCCTTCTTTCTTCGCTTCTCGAGCTGTTTTTGCGTCCGCACCAGGCATCGCGGAATCGGGTTGATCCTGCGCTTTTGAGCCTTCCATCTGGCCTCCTATGTAGTCCTCCCCGCCTTCCTCTTCTTCCGTAATTGTGATTTTGAACCCCGGCGGAGGTGGTGGAGGCGGAACCGGAACTCCCGCTTCATGCTCCTGGATCTCCACTCTTGACTGTGTTCTCGCTCTTCCATCGGTCTCCTGCTCGCCTTTTAAATCTTGCGTAGGCGTAGTCATCGGAGCAAGAATCTTGTCTATGTCTTTGCCGGAATTCGGATTCTCAGTACCTTCGTAGTTCCCTGTCATCTGCCTTGCGGCTCTTTCCAAAAATTTGTTTGGATTAAAATCTATACTTGCGTTAACAGGTGAGTTGGATAGGGCTTTGTCTACGGCATCAAGCTTTGCTTGGTCTGATGCTATTTTTAATATTTCGTCGAGCAAAATATCACCATATTCCGACCCCTCTCCGAAGAAAGGTGCGAGGTATTTTTCGGCGATTTTCTTCTTCTGTTCCGCCGTTGCGTTTTCGCCGGCTTTTAGTAGCTGCTGCACTTCGGAGCTGCCTCTATTCCCGAGTAGATTCTTTGCCGCTGGCATAAGCCTCTCTTCCATAACTCTCCTTGTTGTAGGATCAAGTTCGGCCATTTTTAATTTATTTGTTTATGTAGGACATCGTCTATGTACGTCTTCTGATCTTGCACCGTTTTCTTGTCCAAATCGAAATAAAGTAGCCTGTGCCATGAACTGACTATTTGTATGCATTGATCCTCACTTCTACCATCTTTCTCTCCAGGACTAGAAACGCCCATAGCTTCCGGCGTGATCGTGTAAGGACCGTTCTCTTTCTTTGGATTTGCCACCGTGAATCCAGTGTTAACCGCGTCGAGATTGTTCTCGAACCAATTAGCCAACTGCGGATGACTCGTGAAATTCTCTTTGAACTTTCTCTCCATTTCCTTCTTTTCTCGCTTTCTCTGTTCCACATCTGTTTCTTTTGTCAAAGCTCTCTCCACTCCTCCTTGAGTCACATCGTTGTAGATATAAGCTCCGGCAGCCAGACCACCCCACATAGGTACATTCATCAGTACCGCTTCCGGGTCTTTATTCTTGAGATTGACGACTATATTCAATACCGCCACCGCCAATGCAGCTCTCGCTATAATCTCGTAGTTGATGACGTTCTTGTATGACAAAGAATGATTCGCGAAGTTCTTATGGAACCACTTATCCAGACCCTCTACGGCTTCTCCCCTAAGCTCCGCCATTTCATGCTGACCTCTCGCGTATGTGCCGTCTGCTGCGGCCTTTTCGTGCATGCTTCTAGCTGCTCCGGGTGTAGTGTAATATTTATCGAAGATCTCCTCCGTTTGAACAGCGGTGAAGTACCCCATTTTTGTAAGCTCATGGACTATTTTTGCTCCTTTTTCTCCATGTTCTCTTACAAGTGCTTGAGCCAACTCAAATCTCTGTCCTTCATCAAGCAGCATCGCGGCAGATAGCACAGTTGTTTTTGATATCGTGCTAAGTGTTTCGTCCATTTTTTTCTGGTCTATCTTCAGGTTGCTCAGGTCTATTTCGCTCAAATTAGTCATTCTTTCCGCAATATCCGAATAGTCTTGAGGCTCCAAATTCTGTCCTTGCGATAACTTGTCGATAACCGGGAACATCTTCTTGTCTTTTTCGTCAGCCTCTCTGTAAATCATGTCTTCGCCGACAGCGTTGACGAGTTCCGGCAGGTTCATGTTTTTGAGCATTGCGAACCCGAATCTCGTAAATTCATAAACCTCCTCTTTTGTATCAATTGTGCGCTTTTCTCCCTGTTTGTTGCCATAAGCTTTCATCACAGACACGTATCTGTTGTGAAGTGCGGTAAGCTCTTCCTTGTACTTATCGCGAATCTGTTTGCGCGCCGTTTCGTACTGAGACGTCGCGGAAGATGCCTCGGATTCATGCTTGTTATTAAGCTCGATCTGATTCGCAGTCATCAAGCGTGCCACGTCGTCCTTGAATTCATCTTGGACAGCGTTTGCAACGTAATCCCCTTTTGGCATCGCAACGATGTTCCTTCCTATCAGGCTTTTGCTTCTTTTTTTAAACTTTTCTTCCGCGCTTTCGCCCGACTGCTCGAGAACTCTGTCTAATTTTTTACCTTGATCGTCTGCCATATTTTTTTAAAGTTTTAAAGCTCTAACTAGAGCATCAAGAGGAGCCTCTTCCTTGCCTTCCCATTCCGGGAGTTGAGATAAGAGCATTTTTCGTACCTCTACCGGGCTCTGATCTCCAAGTTGCAATATCAAATCTTGTTTGTGCTTCTTTGCAAATCTTAGATGCACAGTCTTGACGATTGGTGGTTCGTAAATTATCCAAAACGCCCTCATGTGACTCCATGCATACAGCTGTCCTGCGGCCTTGATTCCCAGCTCTGTTATCTCTATGATCACTTCTCTTGGCTCCTGTTTGTGCTGGACGTAATAAGCCAGAGACAATGCTAAAAACGCAGCCGCCATACTCCACGATCCACTGAGTATTCCATAAGCTATCAAAGCAGCCGTCATTGAACCTGCTATCGTTGTCCAGATAGGTCCTTTTTGGTACTTAACGTACTCCGGTGCTTTCCACTGCAGTAGCGTTGTGTCGTGTGGGTAATTCCTTTCAGTCATTCTTATGTGTTTTAAATCTTATTATTTTACCACATTTTCTCTTCTGGAACAATCCTGTACGTACAAAAAAACACCTGAGGCATTGCAAAGGCGTTTTTGGAGTTATCTAGTTATAGCGCTTTCTTGCGCCCACAAGCCCATTTTGCTGCTTCAGCTTTTTGGAACATGTGAAGTCTTTACAGGAGTATGTTTTATGCCTTGGTTCGCATAAAAGTCAAGGACTCCTTACGGCACAAAAGGAAGCAGTGCAACAATTCGTGCGTTTTTTACTGCGTTCGACATCTGTTTCTGGTGGTTCAAACAGAGGTTACTATATCTACGTGCTTGTATTTTGTTAAAGCTCGTAATATGTGGCCTCAAGAGAGAAATTCTCTTGTAGTCGATGTGCTTTATACCTTCTTTACAGAATCGGCATTTTTTCATCTTAAGCTTGGAGTTAATATATAGCGAACATTTGGGTCTTATCCTTCGAAAGAGAGGTCGTCGTCCAACGGCATTTCTTCGTCGCGCGCAGGCATCATTGATGCGTCGTTATCATTCATCATTTCGCCTCCGGCTCTGCCTTGCCTTTTTTCCAAAATAACCATGTCCTCGACTACAACCTCTGTCCTGTGTTTCTTAGTCCCATCAGGCTGATCCCAAGATCTTGTCTTCAAATATCCCTCTACGTAAACAAGTTTGCCCTTTGTCAGCAGACTCGCGCATATCTCAGCAAGCTTGGACCAAGCTACACACTCCGTGAACTCTGCAGATTCCTGCTTGTCACCCGTGCTGGTTGTCCATTCTCTGTTTGTAGCGACACCAAAAGTGACTACTTTTTGACCATTCTGAGTCTCTTTCAGCTCAGGGTCGCGTGTTAGGTTTCCTATTAGAATTACTTTGTTAACTGTCCTCATTTGTAAAAATGTTAAAATTGTATATTTAGGAACCTCTATAAGCTAATATCCAAATCCGTATCATTCATGATCGCCTTGAGCTTCTCATCAAGGTCGTCCATTGTCTTCTTCTCGTCCTCTACCTTAGGAGCTTTTTTCTCCTTCTTTTTTTCTTTCGCAGGAGCTTCCTCTGGCGCTTCTTCCTCTGCCTTGACTTCGGGAGCAGCTTCTTCAGCCTCCGGCGCTTCTTCGACAACCTCTTCTTCCTCTGCCCGTGGCTCCAATGCTACTACTTCTTCTTTTACTTCTGGTTTTTTGCGTACCGCTTTCTCTTTTACAGGCTTTTCAGCTTCCTCTTCCTTCTCCTCAGTTTCGTCATCTTTCTTAATCCTCTTGGTCCATTCGAGATCTGCTTCCGTAATTGCCGTTGGCTTGTAGCCATCAGGTGTCTTAGTAAGCAAGCTCCTCAAGATCATCTGATCTATACGCAAGTGATCACTGATCTCTTTGAGTTTGCTACCATCAATGTTGAAATCGAGTACAACGTAGTAACCTGCGCCTTCTTTCCTGATTCTGTATGTAAGCTCTCTACGACCCCATACGTCCTCGAAGAAAACGTCACCATCCAGATCGGTGATTAGTTTCTTGATATCGGCCACGTGCTGCTGGATAGCATCGTCGCCTTTGTCAGCTTTTAGTACCAGCATAAGCTCGTATGATCGAGCATTTTCATTTGACTGCGTCATGTCTTTCTACGGTTAGAGCTCTCAAATGCCTATTTCAAGAGCAGAAAGTATATTTTTAGGCGCGGTGAGGATAACAAAGTGGCGGTCTTAGCGCAAGCCGAATTTTGCCTTCTCTATAAGATATAGCGTCCCTTCAGGACCTTTTATAACATTGTCTCCATCAAAAACAGGTAATGGCCACTCCGCCACGTGGTCCAAATCTCCGACTGTGAATGGCGTTCCGATGTCTCCTTTTAAGAACTCGTAGTCGTTCCTGCCCGGCCCTGCTTGATCTCCAATAACCATGATATCTCTTGCAGATTCTCCTGACTGTATCCCCAGCTTCGCGGAAAGCAGCTTTGCATACATGCGGACCCCCAGGTCTTTGTTGGCGGTTTTTGGGTTTATATGTACTGCGATACTGGAATCCAAGACTTCAAACTCATTATGCCCTTTGTAAGATCTCATGATTGTGTCTGCGATCTCTTTGATTTTCGCGGTGTTTTTGGCGACTTGCCCAATTGGCACACCCTCTCGGTACGGTCTAATTAGAAACTGCGTTTGATTTATACTGATTGACTCTATTAGCTGCTTAGCCTCTTTCGAGATAAGAGCCTTGAGCTTTTGCCTATCGATCAAACTGCTGTCCCAATCGACTCTATAAAACTCCTCGTAAGACTTAGAATCAGGGTTGTACCAATGTCCTGCTCCGCCGTTCTCTCCGATGATGTACCAGTTCTTTTTTGTTGTCTCAGGATCTTTTGAGAATCTTAGGATTTGCTCAATATGACCTTGGAGGTGCTCCATGATGCGCCCCGTCCCGAAGGCTATCGGCATTTTCAGGCTCAAGTCCGCCATCTTTTTGGCCAAAGCGACAGGCATGTCCTGCTCACCAATCTCTGTTATCGTTCCATCTATATCAAAAATAACCGATACGTATCGTCTGTTGAGTGCTTCCAGGAATTTTTGTTTTTGATTTTGGATAGGGTGTAGGGTGTAGGGATGGAGTTTCGCTGCGCGAAACGTTTGTTTCTATAAGTCTTTCAGCTCGTTTAGTTTTTTCAATGCTTCGAGCGGCGTCATAGTATTTATATCAAGCTTCTTCAAAGCTTCAAGGGCTGGATGCGTTAGCTTGCCCGGTTCGCGGGAAGCGGCGTAAGTGCTTGTTGCTTTGTCGAATAGGGCCATTTGCGATTCCGGTACGCGGGTTTTGCCTGTCTTGAGTCTCTCTTTGATGCTCTTTTCCAACACTCCTTCTTCCAGTTCTTCGAGAATCTGAATCGCTTTTTCTGTGATTTCTACAGGTAAGCCGGCGAGTTTGCCAACTTCTATCCCATAACTTTTGCTTATTCCGCCTTCGAGAACTTTGTAGAGAAAAATTATCCCTTTTTGAGCGTCTTCTTTCGCTGTGACGTGGAAATTTGATCCTTTTTCCAGCCTATCAACCACCGCAATCAGCTCATGATAGTGAGTCGCGAACAGTGTCTTTGCTTTGATTTTGTCGTGGACATATTCACAAATGGACCATGCAAGACTCATGCCATCGTATGTGCTTGTACCACGACCTATCTCGTCAAGGATGATAAGACTTCTGTGTGTCGCGTTATTGATTATGTTTGCGGTCTCCTGCATTTCCACCATAAAAGTGCTTTGCCCTTTTGTCAGATTGTCCGATGCTCCCACTCTCGTGAAGATCCTATCTGTCAGGCATATATCAGCCTCCCCTGCGGGAACGTATGAACCGATGTGTGCCAGCAGCGTGATCAGCGCAACCTGTCTTAGGTAGGTCGATTTTCCGCTCATGTTCGGACCTGTAAGCAGTACGAATTGATTTGTTTCGTTATCCAAATCTGTGCTGTTGGGTATGAATGTTCTGCCGAATGTCATCTGTTCGACAACCGGATGTCGTCCGTTTTTGATTACCAGCCTTTGCTTATTGTTGATGAGAGGTTTTGTATAGCGATTCTTTAGCGCTGTTTGCGCAAATGAGTGCAAAACATCGAGCTCCGCAATAATGAGTGAGTTGCTCTGTATCCCTTCCAAATGCTCCAAGACCTGACTTTTTATCTCAAGAAAAAGCTTATGCTCGAGTTCTACAATTCTATCTTCTGCGGTTAAGACTTTCTCTTCGTACTCCTTGAGTTCCGGAGTGATGAATCTCTCCGCGTTAACAAGTGTCTGCTTGCGGATGTAGTCGCTTGGCACAAGACTCAGATTCGTCTTACTGATCTCAATGTAATATCCGAACACTCTATTGTATCTCACTTTGAGCGATGATATCCCCGTTCGTTTTATTTCTTTGTTTTGCAAATCCGTTATGAAGCTTTTTCCTTCGCTGCTTATGCTTCTGAGCTCATCGAGTTCGCGGAAAAATCCTGTTTTAATAAGTCCTCCGTCTTTGAGTGTGACTTTCGGTTCATCGAGTATCGCCGTTTCTATTAAGTCTACAAGTTTTTTTATCTCTTTCAAATTCTGCCTCGCGCTTACGAGCAGTTTTGAGTTCGCGTCTTTGAGAGCCCTTTTGATCTCAGGGATGACCTGAAGTGAAGTTTTGATAGCGATCAGATCTCTGGCGTTCCCACTTTCGCAACTAAGTCTGGCGACTAATCTCTCCAAATCAAGAATTTGCTTAAGGCTACCCTCCAGCGAGCGCTTGATTGTCTGTTTTTTGACCAGTTCTTCCACGCTGTCGAGACGTTTCTGTATTTCGTCTTTGCTGAGCAGTGGACGAAGCAGCCATTTCTTAAGCAATCTTCCTCCCATTGAGGTTATTGTGTCGTCTATTACGCCGAGTAGTGATCCGTCTTTTTTCCCTTCCCTTAGAGTGGCTATGATCTCGAGATTCTGTATTGTCGCTTCGTCAAGCAGCATCGTCTCCTCCGTACTGTATGATGAAATTTTTGTTATATGCCTAAGGTCTGTCTTCTGAGTCGATTTCAAATAACTTAGCAGTATCCCCGCCGCACGCATTCCAAAAGGCCATCTTTCGACTCCATATCCATCCATACTGCGTACGCTGAAATGCTCGAGCAAGGTTTTGTACGGGTCGTTCCAGTCTTCGAACTTGAATACATACATATCTTCAAAGGAGTCTAAGAACTCTTTGAAGTCGACTCTCTCGAGTAGATCCTGCCTGATTACACATTCTGACGGCCGCACTCTTGTGAGTTCCGCCTTGAGATCGCCGTATCCGCTAATCTCCGTTACTTTGAACTCTCCTGTTGTAAGGTCAGCTAGCGCAAGACCGAAATAGTTCTCTTTAGGGAAAATACTGGCAACGAAATTGTTGGTTTTTTTATCAAGGATACTATCATTGAATGTCGTTCCGGGCGTTATTATTTTGATGACTTCCCTCTTCACAATTCCAGGCAAACTCGGATCGCTCACTTGTTCGCATATCGCTACTTTTTTGCCGGCTTTTGTCAGTTTGGCGACGTAGTTTTCTGCTGCGTGATAAGGTATCCCGCACATTGGTGTTCTGTGCTCGCCTTTGTTTCTCGCCGTCAGCGTTATGCCAAGAATGACCGAGGCCTCTTTTGCATCAGCTCCAAACATTTCATAAAAATCCCCAAGTCTAAAAAACAGTATGGCATCATTATGAGATGCTTTGATCTCATTATATTGCTCCATCATTGGCGTCAGTTTCTTGGACATGGATATGGTTAGGATTTAGGACTTAGGGTGTAGGGTGTAGGCGAATTTGTCTTCCGTTTCTCCAGGGGTGGAATTATAGCGAGAAAGCCTCCCTATTGCGAATTTTTTTCAAGCTGTTTAAAGTACGTATGTCTCGCCGAGGTAGCTCAGTTGGTAGAGCAACGCACTCGTAACGCGTAGGTCGTGGGTTCAAGTCCCATCCTCGGCTCCATTATAGAGATCTCTATTATTCTAAAAGTTCGCCATGGATCTAGTAAAAATCGTCATCTACACTCCTTCGGATTATGCGAACTCCATACGCAGCGTTCTTGCAGAAGCCGGAGCAGGCAACATTGGCAATTACGACTCGTGCTCTTTCTCGTCAAAAGGCGTAGGACGGTTCCGCCCACTTGATGGCAGCAGTCCTCATACTGGCAATATTCACGAAATTACCGAGGTCGATGAAGAAAGAATAGAAACCATATGCCCTCGCGACAAAGCGCCAGATATAATCTCGAAAGTAAAAGCAGCTCATCCTTATGAGGAGCCTGCTATTGATGTCTATCCGCTACTGGACTTATAAGTAACTCCTAATCAGTCCCGTCACGACGCCTTGAACTTCTAGAGATTCGAGCGGATGTATGTCTTCATAGGCAGGATTTTCTGCCTGTAGATAATATTTCCCTCCTGTCTTTACTAGACTTTTTAGCGTACTACCTCCGTCAACAAGAGCCACTACAATGTCTCCTACTTTTGGCTCGATTCCTTGTCCTACAATGACGTGATCGCCTGCAAATATTCCTGCCCCCTCCATACTCTCCCCTGTAACGCGAAGTATGAACGAGCTATCCGGCCGCTTGACCATGTCACTGCCCAGCTCCATTCGACCTATCTCTTCCTGCTCTCCTATCGTCGCTCCTCCTGCCGGAATCGTACTTAAGATAGGCAGGCTGACTATATTCTTCGCCGTCTCCATAATCTCCCTGACGCTACCTAGCATCTTGATGCTGCGTGGCGTATCTCCTTTCTCGATTTCACCCTTCTCTTGCAAAGCATTGAGATGTTTCAGGATACTATTGTCGGAGCTTACACCAAAATGTTCGCGCATCTCCTTAATAGTTGGTGAAGCGCCATTTTCCATTTGATAACGGCCTATGAATTTGAGCAATGCTGATTGTTTTTCGGTGAGCATGTTTTTTTAGGATTTAGGACTTAGGATTTAGGGATTAGTGAATGGAATGTTTATTTATGGCAGGATTTAGGATTTAGGATTTAGGATTTAGGATTTAGGATTTAGGGATGGAGCGCTTCGCGCGAGATAGTGGGTAGGGGTTAGAATAAAGTGCTGTGCGACCTCCTACTACTCCCGTGTCTGTCTCGCCATGCTTGTACGCGCACATGGCGAAGCTCCCTCCTCCTATAATCTCTAAATAGAGGGATAAGCATTAAGCCGAGGGCGATCTTTGCGATGTACAGAAGTATGAAGGTTTGCATTTGACTGGGTGGTGAGGATACGCTCACATTGTAGGTGAGGGTTTACTCACCGTCAATACTTTTTTACTACCAAAGCTAGTGACATTTTGCTAGAATGTTTTTCGGTAAATAATCACACCTTATGAAGTCCGGTCTAAAAAAATTCATACTCAAATTGCTTCTCGCCGATGTGATTATTATCGCCTCTGTTTTAGGGGTAAGTATGGCTCTTATAGTTCCCGACTGCGTCACGCCTTACGAATGCGAACAAAGAGGATATCTCGTTGGCCAGGGTCTTATTCGTCTTGTCGTATTTATAGATGTCGCTGCCGGATTAATTTATTATTTCAAGAACAGGGGTAAGAAGTAGCAGGCACTCGCTCTTCCCCCCGCACATCATTTCTGCTTTGATTGAAGCAGGTTTTACTTTTTAAATGCTTACATATGATGGATACAATCAAAACAATCAAAAAATTACCAAGCGATGACGAAGTCATTGCGGCAAATCCTCTTTCTGCCGAAGGGACCGCCAGAGTTATTCAAGATCGCAAAGAAGTTATGGATATACTTTCCGGCAAAGATGACCGACTGATAGTTATCACAGGACCTTGCTCGGCATGGCCCGCCGATGCACTCATCGAATACGGTCGCCGTCTCCTTGCTTTAAACGAGAAGGTTAAGGATAAACTCAAACTTGTATTACGCGTTTATATTCAAAAACCTCGTACTACCGTTGGATGGACCGGGCCTGTCAATCAGCCAGATCCTTTTTCGGAGCCAGATATAGAGAAAGGCGTAGTTTACACTCGCGACCTCATGGTTAAGCTTGTAGAGATGGGACTGCCGATAGCCGACGAAGCGCTTTTCACCCATAACTCCAAGGCTTTTGCAGGTTTGCTCACTTGGATTGCAATCGGAGCCAGAAGTTCCGAGGATCAAGAACATAGGATCCACGCATCTGTACTCGAATGTCCGGTTGGCATGAAAAATCCTACAAGCGGCTCTATCAAAATCGGTGTTAATGGAGTTATTGCAGCGCAGCGTCCACATACTGCGGTTTTTGACGGATACCAAGTCGAGACAAAGGGCAATCCTTACGCTCACTTGGTCCTTCGTGGTGGAGCTCACGGCCCTAACTACCATTTGGCAAGTTTGTACAAATCCCAGAAATATCTTCGTGACGCAGGAGTACTTAACCCTGCAATCATAGTTGATGCGAGTCATGATAATTGCAAAATCAACGACGTTAAAGATCCGCGCGTCCAGATGGATGTCGTGCGCGAGGTCATGAATAACCTGCATTTCCATCCCGAGCTACGGCAGACGGTCAAAGGATTTATGCTTGAGAGTTTTATAAAAGAAGGTAGCCAGAAAATTGACGGCTGCGCGCCTCATGAAGTCGATATGAGCGGCCTATCCATAACCGATCCGTGCCTCTCTTGGGAGGACACAGAAAAGCTGATCGAAGACATGGCTGAGGATTTACTTCCATCCCCTCAAAACAGTATAATTTGAAATAATGTTACCAAAATATATCCAACTAGAGAATGGGCTGCTCTTGATTATTCGCGAAGGAAAATCCGACGATGCAGCTTCCTGTATCGAATATCTCGAGAAAGTAGCCTCTGAATCTGATTTCTTGACCTTCGGCCCGGGAGAATTCAGACCGACTTTAGAAGAAGAAAAAAAAGTCATAAAACAATACAGAAAAACTGATAACAAGCTTTCTCTTGTCAGCACCATAGATGACAGAGTTGTTTCTATCGCTAATTTTGATGGAGGCTCCAGACCCAGGACCAGGCATGCTGGCGAGTTTGGCATTACAGTCTTGAAAGAGTTTTGGAATCTTAAAATTGGCACAAATATTATTGAGACTTTGATTGAATGGGCTAAAACAACAGACGTTATTCGCAAAATCAATCTCAAAGTTGATACCGAGAACAAGAAAGCCATAAGACTATATGAAAAATTTGGCTTTAAAAAAGAAGGGACTATAACCCGAGAATCTCTTATAAATGGCTCCTTCCGTGATTCTTATATCATGGGGTAGAGATAGATTAACAATCTACTACCCTGTCCCCAACGCATTATGCGTTCCTGCGTATCGGATATAAATATCCTGCTCATTTATTCTAAAAACAATCCTATAATCTTTGCCGATCTTAGCTTCGAGATATTTGAATTTCTTAAACTTGCCTTTCAGCGTATCGATAGAATACGGACAATCTTTGACCCCATTATCTCTAAAATGTTTTAAGCAAATAAATGCTTTTTCTCTTATGCGCTTTGGAGCTTTTTTAAAAGCTTTTTCAGCATCCTTATGGATATGCAGTTGGTACATTAGTTCAAGCCAAGTAAAGATTTAAGATCATCATCGGAACTCACAGATGTATAGTTGCCGGAGGTATCTTCTGTCTCAAGATCTAGACTAAATGGCACTCCTTTTTTTAGCACAATTTGAGTATAAAACATCGTTATCGCTTCTGTAGGCTTGAGACCCAGGCTTTCGAGTATCGTTTCTGCCTTGTTTTTTAATTCCGGCTTCATGCGAGCGCGAATCATTGCTGTTTTGGTTGCCATAATTTATAGAGATTAGTTTGTACGCTTAAATTGTATCCCGTTTGTGGTACGAGGTCAAGTTTTTTTAAAAGACCCAATAGCTGGTTCTATTAAGTAAGGCCTGGTGCCCCCGACAAGCGGTTATCAAAAATTCGCCGACAGATAAGGGGCTGTTCTCCCTGTAGCTGAGGGGTGAGTTTGCACTGTTTGATCTTATGCAAAACCCAGCTTGTGTTGTATTCGTCCTATAGCTTTGTCGTGTTCGGAGGCTTTATTATCTAACCTCTCTATAGACCGATGAGTCATTTTGATCTCTTGTGAGTTACTCATGCTAATTTCCAAAATTTGATCCAATGTTCCAGATATTTTCGCCAGATCTTGCTTAGTTGCCATATTTTTTTCGATTCGTTCTAGTCGACCCTCGTGATCGAGAAGCATTTCTATTATTTTTTCTTCGTTCATGGCGTTTTTTGTACCGAGTGGGATGTCAACATACTCTTCGCTGATTATATCGGTCAATGATTTAAGCTTTGATTTTTATCAAACTATTGAATGGTTTATTTCGTATAATATTCCACGACAAGCGGTTATCAAAAATTTGCTGATGGATAAGGGTATCTGGGGGGATTGAGGGTGGAGTTTGGACGGATTACGGAGTTGCATCAGTTTTATGCAACCGTTCTGTCTTTCATACTTCAGCTAGTGTTCTTTAAAATTCAAGTGTACATTCCTTCTCTATAAAATAAATTGATCGAATGGCATTCAATGCTTTGGGCATGCATAGGAGTGATGTTTTGGTGACAGGCCGTATTCTCCTGCCAGGAGAACAACCTGATGAGTTGCTTGATCGGATTGTTGATACTTTTTTTGCCCCTGAAGTACAATTTGGGACACAATCAGCTGTAGTCCATAGACTCAAAGCAGATTTTAGAGATCTGATTATGTCCGGAGCCTGTATCCCCGGAACACCTGGCATGACCAATGCTGGACGTCAGTTACCATTATCATCATGTGCTGTTGCTCCTACTCTTGATCTTACTCAAGACGGATCGCTTGATATTGTTCGAGCCTATTATCAAAAAAATATGGGACTTGGGTTTAATTTAAGTGGATATGATGATCCTGTGGGACATTTATTGGCTTTGAATAAATTTTGTGATAAAGAAACACAAACAGGACAATATCAGAGATATATTGGAAATATGGCGATGCTTTCCTGTTTCCATCCTCATGTCTTGCGCTTTATTCGCGCAAAAAAAGAACATCCTGAGATTACTTATTTCAATTTATCTGTTGATGTTACCGAAGCTTTTATGGAGGCGGCTTTGAGTGGCACAGATATTACTTTGAGTGATGGGACGCTAGTCAATGCCTCCGACATCCTTGATGAAATTGCTACTTCCGCCTGGGAAACGGGTGATCCTGGCATAGTTTTTCTAGACAGGATGAACCGAGATAATCCCGTCTCTCATTTACCTTACACCTCTGTACCGACATGTTGTGAAACAGGCATGGTCCCTGGGGAAACTAATCAGTTAGGATATATCAATGTAGCCCATTTCTTAACTGGGTCGACATACAATTATGGAGGACTTACATCTGCTGTAAAACTCATGACGAGAGCCCTTGATAATGCTGTTCAAGCAAGTTTAAATCATTTCCCTCATGCAGAAAGTCGGGACGTTGCACAGTCTAAAAGGAGGTTGGGTATTGGTATATGCGGATTATCCGATTTATTAATCTTGATGGGCTTGAATTACGATTCTGACGAGTCTCGCTCTGTTGCGAGGGACATATTATCTGCTATTAATTTCGGGTCAAAAGAAGCTTCTTTCGAGCTGGCAAGTTCTAGAGGTTCTTGTGGTGCAATGGAAGGGCACAATGCTTACACCGATGGTCGATATCTAGAAGACAAGTTCGGTTTGCACCCCACGGCAGTTATTTCTGCTGATGATTGGACTCTTTTAGCTGAATCTATAAGACAACGCCGACAGTTACGCAATATTTTGACAACAACATTGCCCCCGACAGGAAGATCATCTTTACTTCTTGGAGTTTCCCCCTCATTAGAGCCAGCACTTAAAACTGCACACGAAGTTCCATCAAGAGGACATCTTTTAATGATGAGAGATTTGGTTGGTACAGACACCGGAGTGTTCGATGAATCGGCTTCAAAAACGGTCAATATGCCTCGTGCAGCGACTGTATCAGATGTCCGAGAAGTTTTCGTCGATAGCTACAAATTGGGACTTAAGAATATTTGTGTTTATCGTAAAACCAATTAAAAGGTCGATTAACGTCCTAAGTGGTGTCCCCGACACGCAGTTGTTAGAACTTTCCTTACAGATAGGGGCTATCTGGAGATGTTGAGGGGTAAGTTTGAGGTTTTCCAGGAAGTTTCGTTGTGGTTTGGGCGATTAGCTCTTTAGCTTTACAATAGGTTTTTTTAGAGCTCTATGCTGTTTCTAACAAAAAATCCATCGCCTCATTGTCATCTTTCTTGCTAACTAACAGATTACAGCGGCTACCATCAGGGAGTGTTAATGCTACAGTATCATAACCCGCCTTGCTTTTTCGAGGCTTACGCGGATCATGAGGAGTCGCTTTTAACCCTAGCTGTTGCATTTCTTTTACATCGCTTTCAGAAAGAGTAACAGCTTGTTTCAATGGACCATCCTCTCTTCTGCCCGCAATTCTTCTGATAAATTCAATTTTTTTTAATGTGTCTGGTAAATCACCGCCTGCTTCGTTTGCTGCATCTTCTTCAGAAGAAAACCTGCCCAACATGCTATACTCTATTCTTCCATCATCCATTGTTGTTACAACTAATCTACCAGCCAGCATACCTGTGTCTGGGTAATACAAAGGGACAACTGAAGCTTCTGGATTTGGTGGAGGTGGCACAGAAGGGAATCCTGGTTCCAAAAATTTCTTTGTTAATGTGCGATCTAGCATTAAGGATTCCGCTATATCTCCACCTGAGCCAAGTAAACTTTGTTCTATGATGGTGTCATTTGGTGTTATACCTATTGCCCTTAAAGACAACTTCCTAACAGAGCTTCTCCATTCTGATAATCGCTCATGACCTCTGGCAATAGCGAAATAAGTGCGAGGATTTTCATCTTTTTCATATTGCAAAGCATTAAGCACGTCAACAACCCTATAAGGTCTATCAAATTCGAGTCCCAATTCTTCAGCCACTACCCGATCAGTTTCCATTATTGCTTGATACTGTTTACATGCGCTAGTGTCGCAAAATCTACGACAGAGAGAATCAAACCCTCTGACAAATACAACTGTAGCATCAGGATCGGAATCCAAAGCTCGAGTTAAAGTTCCGTACATAGTTCGTTCTTCTTCCAAGTTCCTGAGTTGATCAGCACTAAGGTCGCCCTGAGCATCCATTCGCTCGCCCATTTCTTTCCAAGTAACATGTTGCAAAATTCTCTCAAGGTGATGAGGTCTCAGTTCTACTGGTTGTTTTGATTCAGGTGTCATCGTTTAATTATACCATAAAACGCGCGTATCGCCAACACAGCATGTAGCTAAAAAGACCCCAAATTTTTTGTAGCTGACCTGTAAAAAAGGCTTGGGAAAGTGCAAGACTATGTTCGGAACAATAGCCGTAGCGTACTTTCGGGTTGCACAGTCCCGCAAAAGAAGGCGGTATCAGAGATCATAAGAGGCTTATTTACAGCAGGAACACCTATACTTAGACATTTGGTGCAATCCGAAAGTAAAA
>Ga0210050_1001863_pt1 | contig 21581 bp, 25 predicted proteins | sample CryGey132114_all_FD_185463 | JGI IMG/M metagenome (GOLD analysis project Ga0210050, IMG submission 185463) | Groundwater microbial communities from aquifer - Crystal Geyser CG22_combo_CG10-13_8/21/14_all (SPAdes) (version 2) | ecosystem: Environmental > Aquatic > Deep subsurface > Groundwater ... | reverse complement strand
ATTCAAATGGAACTGTTCAATTCGGTACTACCAAAGAATTGGGATCAGGCCTTGGACTTAAAATTGTCGAAGATTTTTCAAAAATGAATGATATAGATTTTAAAATAATGGGTAATGGAGATACGACTGATCTTTCCTTGAAAAAACGGACACTGTTTTAAGCAGCAAGACGGTTTTCAGTTTTATACTCCATTGGACTTAAATATCCAAGTGAAGAGTGAAGCCTTTCTCTGTTATACCAGTTTACATATTTAAAAATTTCTCGTTTTACCTCGTTGAGGTCTTCAAATTTGTTTTTATCCAACTCATTTTTCATCGTTCCAAAAAAACTCTCAGCAAAGGCGTTATCATAGCAGTTCCCCTTCCTCGACATTGATTGAGTTATTTTTAAAATCTTCAATTTATTTCTCACCTCGGACGAACAGTATTGAATGCCTTGATCCGAGTGAAAGACAAGACCTTTGAGTCTGCCTGAAGCCCTTTTTACCGCTTCCAGCAGCGCCTTTTTAGTGTTCCCTGCTTCCATCGAATCACTGACATCCCAGCCCTTGATTTCTCGATTAAAAATATCCATCACCGTCACCAGATAGGAAAACCCTTTTCCTGTCGGGAGGTAAGTCAAATCGGAAACCCAAACTTGATTTGGCCCAGTGACCTGACTTTCTTCAATTTTAAAGACCCTGGCTGACTTCATTGTGCTCGGATTATTGATGGTCGTTTTTGGGCGAAATGTTCTCTTGCACTTTGCCCTCAATCCCTCTTCCTTCATAAGCTTTGCTACCTTATCTTTTCCCACTTTTTCGCCGTCTCTTTGAAGACTTTTTTGAATCCTAGGAGAACCATAGGTCTCCTTCGATTTCCCAAAAATACTCAGTATCTTGGCCTTCAAATGGTCATCTTGCTCTTTACGTTTGGAGGGCTTCCTATTGAGGCAATCATAAAATCCACTATAGGAAACCTTCAACAGCTCACAGCATTTTTTTACCGAATGACCTTCATTTTTGAGAAGAGCGACGCCTCGATACTTTACTTCAGGTGATCCTGACAAAAAAAAGCCGCAGCATCTTTTAAAATAGCGATCACTTTTTTGTCTTCCTCTGCCTGTTTTCTCAATTTTTTGATCTCGGCCTTGGCTTCTTCAAACTCGCGGAATTCGGCATCTTCGTTCATTCGCTTCGAGTAGCGAATCCAAGCGCCTAGGGTCTGGGAACTTTTAATCCCGAGCTTTTCGGCTGCTTCTTTAGCTCCAATTTCTTTGGCCAATTCAATAGCTTGGGCCTTGAACTCTGGACTGTAGGATTGTCTGGATTTTTCATTTTTTTTCTTCATAACGCACTCCTTATCATATAAGTCATGCTGTTAAAAGGGTGTCCGTGAAATCAAGGAAAGGTCAGACCACTGCCAACTTGAGGGTTAAAAAAATTAAACATCAAAGGTAAAAGGGTTTACCTTTCAGGACAATTTCTTTATTTCAAGTATTGCTTAAAAAATTTCTCGATGTTTTAATCATATCTATATGAAAAAAAACCTATTATTAATAGATGATGATCAAGAGTTTATTGGACTTTACTCTCAAATTCTTGAGAAAGATTTTGATGTAAAATCTGCTCATAGTTTAAAGGAAGCTTTGGCCATCTTAGAAGACGATCCTTTTGCTCCAGATATAGTTCTCAGTGATATTTTTATGCCTGAAACAAATGGTTTTGAAATATACGACTTTTTCATGGGGAATAAAAAATTTGAACATCTCCATGTGGTTTTCAAAACTTCATCATTAAATAAAAGTGTTATGGAAGAATCAATTGTTAATAAAAAGGCGGAGCTTATAAGTACTTATATGGGAAATGATGAAATCATAGCTCGACTTAAAAAATCGTTAGCCACATCTCCTGTCTTTAAAATAATGAAGAGATCTGAGTTAAAGCTCATGATAAATTCACAAACTGGTAAATTGATTTTTCCCGTTCAAGACATACCAATTGATTTTACTGATACTGAAATCAAAATTTTAAAATGTCTAAGAGATACAGAAAAGCATACTCCCAAAAATATTATTCTCGAGTACTGTTTTGGTAAAGGTATTGTCGTTACTGATAATAATTTCAATACAACTTTGACAAACTTGCGAAAAAAACTGGGAGAAGTGGGGGCTAGCATTGAAACAAAACGAAATGTCGGCACAAAAATATGCTTTTCTTAGAAAAGATTTACCAAAAAATAATTAATCTCCACCTTGTATGCGTTAACTATTTCAAGAAATCAGATACAAATCAAGAAGACACGATTAAAATTGGATTCATTGTCACTTGCTCTTACATGTGGTTGATACAGTTCTTCTATTGCTTAAGTATAAATATGCCTCGGTTTGCTTTGATCTGCTTAACTTGCCTTGTCTTGAAAATGTTTAATCTGATCTTTTATAAGTATAAATTAATAGATTTTGAGAAAGTTAAAAGATTAACTTCGCTTGTAGTGATTTTTGGTATTAATGCTTGCTACTTAAATGGTAATGGTTTTGTGAATCCAACTCTCGTTTGGTTACCTGCGATTCCAGTTTTCGTTATTACTTTGTATGGAGTAAAGGATGGAGCTTGGTGGTCATTATCTTCAGTTGCTCTCTCTATTTTGATATTTGAGTATTCATATCGCATTGGTCATAACATTAACGAATATAATGATGAATTGACTTATATTACTATGCAGTCAAATTTATTCACAGCCCCTTTGCTACTTTATATGATGTTCGGTTTCTATTCATATAATAGAGTTCAATTGCAAGAGCGTATTCAAGAACAAGCTGCACAGCTTGAGTTGGAAAAAAAGGAAAAGGAAAAACTTTTGACTTTATTGTTTCATGATCTCGGTAGAAATATTTCACTTTTGAGTGGGTATATCGATATCAATAAAAAGGAGCCTGGTAATATAAGTTCAAAAGAAAAAATCTATTCTCTTACGGAAGAGTTAAAAACCATTCTGAAAACGACCAGTGAGTTAGATCTCAATCGAAATGATGTCTCAGTTGTAGAAGAATTGAGATTGTTTGATATCTATACTGGCCTTAAGTTACAGTTTGAGAATGAATTCCAGAAAAAATCTTTAGAATTTATTTTTGAAGGTGATCGAGAATTGTCGATAAAAGCGGTAAAATCACATCTCCATCACCATATTTTGGGCAACATCATATCTAATGCCATAAAGTTTTCACATAAAAATGGCGTGATCAGCTTCAAAGTTAAAAAAACAATGAATGAAGTTACCTTAATGATCACGAATCGTGGGATTCATTATGAAGAACAAGTCCGTCTTGGAACTGAAGGTGAACCAGGAAATGGACAGGGGTTAAAAATTGTTAAAGAGTTTGCACAGAAAAATAATCTAAATTTCAGTATGTGCACAGATGACAATATGACGTTTGCAACGCTTAAAAAGTCGCTCATTTGTTAGGTAAAAAACATTACCTTTTAACCATTCTGAAACACAATCAATTTTACCAAAAGTAAGTACCAATTTAAGTACTTAGAACGAAAAAATCACCGAAAAGAAATGAGAGTTTAGCTTAAATTAAAAGCAAGGAGTTCATATGAAAATCTTGTTTGAAAGAATGTGTCTTTTTACTCTACTTCTATGTTTCACCATCGCCATGTCAATTGGTTGTGTCGTTCAAGATCCAAAAAAGGCAGACCTTAAAGGTAGTGAGGGGGCTGACATTTCAATTATCAATCCCTTTGCATATGATGATCAATTGCCAGATGTCGAAGTGCCTGATTACGATTCGAGAGAGCCAGAGTTTTACTATTCATGGGAAGAGTTCTATTTTGATGATGGAAGTTGTCGAGCAGTTCACTACGTAGATTCTGATAAAGGGCCTACCGTTTATAACTTAGAATTAGTCATTTCTTCGATGTACCGAGTTGATCGCTCGAAACCAGTAACGGTTAGCAAGTGTGAAGCCTATTCAAATTGTACGGAGAGAGTTGTCATGAATCGATATAATAAGCTCTATCCTGACAAGGTTTCTCCGACGACGAGTTGGTTTATTACAGAGGAATACATGGTAATCAATGATGCCATTTTTGTTAATGGGCCTTTCACGACAGATGTTTATACCATCATAATTATCGATTACACTTGTGGAGAGCGGTATTAGTTGTTACTCATCACTCACATCGAAATACCTTTTATAATACGGATTATCTTTATCAGGCACGGTTTGATTCTCAATCAACGCATTCATTTTTCCAATCTTCGCCTGTGCATCTTTATCATCAGCAACTTTTGCGACAAATCCCTTGTTAGGATCAATCACAAGTCCCTTAGGAGCGACATACTGGCCGTTCTTGGCAATTTGTCCGATCTCTGTATTGGCCTTATCATCTTTTGGTGGAATATAAAATCCACTATGAGTATCAATCAGCCCCAGTGGCTTTATTTCCGAAGCCATTTCTTTTGTAATTCCTTCTTTTTTATAGATCTCACTTATCTTTTGCGCTTCTTTTTGGGCCTCTTTCATATTCACTTTTACTCTCTCTACTCCCATCGAATCATCTCGCTTTAATAGCGTTAATTGGGTTGGGTCAATTTTAACAGGGGCCGAAGGAGCATTATCAAGTGCCGAGAGGTTAGTATAGTCGCCTAGTTTAGCGACCTTTACTTCCTTTACTCCAACATCAAGGGCCTCTCTAAAGGCCTGAACTCTTTTTTCGCCAACGACTTCAACTTTTTTAGCAAGCTCTCCTGGTTCAATCTTCTTAATCGCCACTTCCCCTTTAAAAGTGAGTAACCCTGTTCTCATCGCGTCTGGTTGATACATGGTTTGAAATTCAGTGCCTCGAACGCCAAGTGCCGCAGTTCTAGTTTTAATAAAAAATTTACTTTTATCTTCTGTTTTTGTACCTTTTTCAACTTTGGCCCGCAATTGCCCTTTTAAAAGATTTAAAAGAGTGGAGCTCTTCTCACTTCCAACAGGTTCAATGACAATTTTGGAGCTCGGTCCCACAGAGACGATACTTCCATCATTAAACTGAATTCGAACAAAAGATTTCTCCTCCGTTACCACCGAACTTTCTTCCATTAAAAAATCACCACTGACTAACTTTTTAGCTTCCATCGAATGAGGGGCAAGAACAGTGACATTGCCTTTTAACTTGGCAACCTTTGCCATGGGAAATTCTTTGCTTTTAGAAAAGCAGTTGAATGAAAAGGTAATTGCTATCACAATAGAGAAAATACTTAAACGCATTTGGATTCCTTTGGATTTTAAAAAACTTGTTTTACTATTTTCACTTCTCACCCCCTTGCTCGTCAACGGGCAATGCTTACTTGATATCTATTCAGCAGGCATTTCTGCCGACTCCATCGGTTACGATTTAGATAAAGTCGCTGAGATCGCCTCTACCGTGGGAACAGGCGTTCGTTTCGGTCGAGTGATCTTTTGTCCTCGGAAATCATTAGAGATTATTCCAACGCTACGGTTAAGATGGGTTAAATTCTCTGATACTAAAAAGCAATCAAACTTATCCGGCATTGAAGAGTCTCAACTTCTCTTCTCTACAGGAGCAGAGGTTCGCAAGTACTACAAAAACAAATGGGAGTGGGTAGGGGACATGGAGCTTCGCCAAGACATTGCTTTTATGTACAACTCGACCGCAAGAATTGTCTCGAGTAAAAAATTTTTAAACCTAAAAACGATGGCCGGAATTCGTCGCTATGTTTACAACAAAGATCGACACGACTTCACCGCCAAACTAAAACTAGGTCCTCTGATTCCCATCGGCGCTCTAGGTGACGCTGGCATTGGCATCATCTGGGGCCTATCCGGTGAATACCTCTTTAAAATCGGAAAAAAATCGACCCTGCTCTTTGATCTCTATTGGGATCATTATTCTCAGGAATATAAAAACCTACCAGTCTCTCGCTCCGAACTCGGTATGATGGCGAATTTACTATTTAGATTTTAAAATGCTATAGTTATGGGTTAAATTCTTTTAACCCATAAACCAACCTCCATACTCAGTCTTAAATCCCTTAAAATCGCTCTCATTTTCTCCGATAAATGACTCGTGAACCACCGTCCGAATTTTATATTTTTAACCTCACTCATTCTGCTCATCTTGAGTAGCTGTAATTTTATCGCTGAAACAAAATTCAAAGTTAATGACACAACTTCAAATCTCAATATTATTTCCGGTTTTATAAACCTCACTACTGCTCAAGGTCTAGGTAGCAATAGTACTAGTGACGTTTTTGTTGACTCCTCAGGAAATATCTACGTCGCTACAAGTGGCGGTCTTTCAATTTCCACGGATAGCGGAACAAGCTTCACCAATAAAACCACCGCCCAAGGGCTTGGTAGTAACGCTACATACGGGGTGTATTTAGACTCCTCAGGAAATATCTACGTCGCTACAAGTGGAGGATTGTCAATTTCCACAGATAGCGGAACGAGCTTCACCAATAAAACCACCGCCCAAGGATTAGGAAGTAACGCCGTCTATGATGTTTTCGTAGATTCGTCTGGAAATATCTACGCAGCCACACCTGGCGGTCTTTCAATTTCCACAGATAGCGGAACAAGCTTCACCAATAAAACCACCGCTCAAGGGCTTGGAAACAACCAGACAAATGATGTTTTCGTAGATTCGTCTGGTAATATCTACGTTGCGACAGAAGGCGGTTTATCAATTTCAACTGACAGCGGAACAAGCTTCACCAATAAAACTACAGCCCAAGGACTCTCAGGAAATAGTGTACAAGGAGTTACGGTTACCAGTTCCGGTGTCATTTATTCTGCTTCATTTGCAGGAACAGGGCTCTCTGTATCAACAAATGGAGGTACAAGTTTCTCAGTTTTTTCAACCTCTCAAGGACTTGGAAGTAATTCAACTTTAAGTGTATTTTCTGCAAATGACGGCCAATTAATTGTAGGAACCGGTCTTGGGCTATCAATTTCAAATAATAATGGAATATCATTTACAAATTACACAACTATAGATGGATTAGGAGCCAATGGTATTCACTCAATTTTTAAGGAATTAGATAAAATTTGGGTTTGCACAAACAGTGGCTTAGCTTACAGTTTTTGAAACTATTTCCAAATCACAATTTCCCTACCCCTTATAATATTACTTATAGGGGTAGATGTTTTAAATTTATAAAAATTATTTTTTAGTATCGAACTTGATAGACTTATAATAACCCGATTTGACTTTTTTTTCAATTGGACTCTCAGGGCCATCTCCAATCTTAAAAAATACATCGGCACCGTTTGCATTCTTTATAGTTACCCCATCGGTCATTGAATAGTTTGAAACAAAAATGTCATCAAAGGCTTCACTGGTCTCAATGAGTTTATCATTATGATAACAATCCCCGTAAATGTCATTTACAAGAATATCATCATGGATCTCATCCAGTGAGAAGTTGTACATGACAAAAGGCCCATTGCCAGAGTTGTCATAGGAGAACTTTTTCCAGTCGTCTGGTGAAAATGGTGTTTCGTGCCCAAACATGCAAGACTCCACTCCTTTGTGAATCCAAGAGTGGCATTTGGTACATAGTAGCTGAACCTCTTCTTCCCTCTCTGCTCCCCAATTGTGATAGGTCCAGTGGTGAAGTTGAAGTTTTTCATGACTATGACAATTGGTGCAATGTTCATGTTGAAAAAGGAGAAATCGGCAGTCAAAATTATTTACAGTATATGAGAAAGGTTGTTTCAGATATTGTTCAATTAGAAAGAGGACCTATGCGGCAGGGTTAAGGGTTCCATTTAGGCATCGTGGTGGGCGGAGAAGTCCGAGGTTGTGAGTCAAACTTAATCTTTAATTAAGATTTTTAAAATATCATGGAGGTTGGAATTTTCAAATGCTTCTATCTCTTGTTTCAGTGCAACTTCATCAACTTCCAATATTCGAGATTTCGATTTTTTGACTAAGACTTTAGCTTTAATTGCTCTTTCAAAGGCACGTTTTCTAAATGTTAAAAGATTGTACTCTAGCTTATAACCGTTTTTTGACTTAATCATGATGAATTCTGAAAATTTTTTGAAAATTATTGAAGGAGTGATAGCTGGAGATTCTTTCGCAATCGAATTTAAATATCTAAATGCATAAATATTTAATTTATGTAAATTATCCAAACCGATTTTTTGAAAAATATTCTTATCAAGCTTGATGAAGTCAAAGCAGTGATCAAAATTTGAAAAACCTCCGGCTTTTTTGATATTGGCTATAAGTAGATGCCCAGATTTTTCATCACGTTTCGTTTGCAATTCGATGGGTATGTTTCCAAAATATTTCGACGAAGAAATTTGGCCCTGAACTCCCTGTTTTAAAAGAATTGAGTTAATTTCGCTTAAAAGCCATTTCTGCTCTTCAGAATTTCGACTAAGAAGTGTCGATAAGAAATTTAAAAACAATGGATATGAAATTATAGGTATCAAGTTCTTCAAGTCGTTAGAGTAATCATTTTTCATAGATAACCTATCGGTATTGCATAAAAAAACATAAGTCAGTGAATGCTTAAGTGGATATCTATCTAATATTAATAGATATTTATACCTTAACCTGAAGCAATCATCTCCACTCTTAAATGACAAAGCTTAGTACATTTAAGTATACTGAAAGTATCCATGTGAGCATATTGGATGATATCAAGATAAAAATTACAGTATTGATAAAATAAGATTGAGCCTAATCGCAGCATCACTTATACATACTTAATAGCAACAACAGGACTTTTAACAAATGAGGAACATATGGACATTTTTAACGATCAAGAAAGAGTAGAACGAATGAACATAAAGGTGAAAATTGTAATTCATGATCCAAAAGATAGAAGAAGAACTCTTTGGAAAGTTACTATTTGGAAAAAAAATAATGTCGCTAAAAAATTAAATAAAGCAATTCTCTCTTATCGAAACAATTTGCCACTAGATCTCAGTACTCTCAAAGAAAGAGAACTGCTTAAAAGAAAATTGAGAGAATTTGGAACTAGTCTTAATCAGTTAGCAAGAACAGAAAATCTTCTAATACAACATTAAAACATAGGAATATAAAATGATTGGTTATAATACAAGCAAAATATCTGTAGAAAATATAAGAAAGGCCCTTAATGAAGTTAAATTTTATTATCGTTTTAAGGATCTTGTAAACGACACAAGAGATACAATTCATTCAATTCCTAGGAGGTGTGAAAACATACAAACTTCAAAGGGACTAGAGATATATATTGGTGTTACCAGCGACATTGGATTCTACGATAGAATTCTTTCTCACTTAAAAACTAAAGGACATTCATTTTTTGTCATTCTTGGTCGCGTACCAATTGAAAGATCAAAGTCTTTTGAGAAGCATGCTATTCGTCTTTTTAAGAAGTTGCACGATTCAGAATGCCTTTGTGTTAGCAATAAAAGTAATATTGGTTACTGTAGAAAAACGGCAAAAGGGCTCACTTTGGATACGGCCATATTTTATATGACATTTAAGATGAATCCGAAATTAGGAGATGAGATACCAAATAGAATGTCTAAATACGTAAAAAATGAAATTAAAAGTTATCTTACCCCTGATTTACCGCCAGAAATAACGACAAATGAATTTAATAAAGTTGTAGATGGAATTGATAATAGACAAATATATGGAAGATTTAACTGGCATCCGTCATGTTTTGTATAATTTTAAAAAAATTAAATGCAGATAATTAATGGACATCATCTTAGTCTTTTGTGAATTGTATTTTACATATCCGCTTAATCTTGCGAGCTATGAAATTTTTGGTATTTGTCCAGCCGGAAGTTTCCTTACCACTATCAAGACTATACTCACATGGCATGAAAACCACTATTTTCATATTATGGAGTCTCTAATTATTCAACAGGACAACGGCCATAAGTGTAAAATACAAAAAAATCATCGCTAATATGATGATCTTCGCTTTGATTCGAAAACGTTCAAGTACCCTATTTTGAGTTATTTTATTATTCAATAGAATCGATGTTTCAATAATTGACAACTTCTTTAAGTGAAGTTCGTTTTTTAAATGTATTGATATTCTGGCTTCTGACCGATACCGACGTTTCATTTTCTTTCCCTTGAGACCTAAATTCAATTCTCGATAATAGAGACGTTCAGTCCTCTTGTGATTTACCTTAAATCCATCTCTGAGAATCATCTGATGAATACGAGGGTGCCCGTACCGAGGTCTTTTTCAGACCAGTAGGTCATCCTATTTTTGAGATCAATATTCATGTCAGGACGCTTCTTATAGCGAAATGTGGATCTCTCGACTGAGATGAACTTGCAGGCCTTCCTTTCTGAGAGTTTAAATTCCGTCTTAGCAAAAGGAACGGCTTCTCTTTGAGCAGGAAGACCTACCACTTTTTTGCGTTAACTGCCTTTAGTACATCTATATTCAAAACTTGATCAGCAACGATCTTCTTGAGACGATTATTCTCGTCCTGAGCATTCTCAATTCTTTAAGCTGATCCACTTCCATTCCAGAATACTTCTTTTTCCAGTTGTAATAGGTCTGCTCATGAACACCAAGTTCACGGCAAACGGCCTTGGCCTGTTCACCGGCCTCAATGCGCTTAAGCGCCTTAATAATTTGTTCTACTGAGAATTTTTTACGTTTCATTTGTCCCCCTAAGTTTATGTTAACACAGGGTGACTCATCAAGGTTTTGGATTAAATTATCGGGGGAAGGTCAAAAAACCAAAAGGAATGACGGAAAATAGTATATTTCAATAAGTAAAAAGTTAGCTGTTGAAAATAGGTAAGACGTAAATTATTGATCAAGGAAGGGGTTTGATAAAACGGAAAAATGTGGAACCAATGGTGAAACTAGGAATGGCAATGGTCTTAATATAGTCGCAATTTTTCTAATGAGACCATTTCGAAAATGTTTTATTAATCAATTCTAGAAAGTAATTAATTAATTGACCTCTTAAGTGTTGCTATCGTTAATTCTTTTTCTGAATAAATAGAGAAAGCGAAATTGTTTTTTTGAGCGAACTCTTTGACGATTTTTAATCCTTGTCCATTACCAGACTCACCATCTGTTCCGAGAGTGGGACTATCTTCAAACTTCATCCCATGATTAGTTATCTTAAGCGACAGTTCATTTTTCGTCTTAGCTACTTTAAATGAAATTGAGCTGCCTTTATTTGAAAATTTTATGGCGTTGGAAATAATGTTACCTAAAATATGGTGATAAAGATGTGATCTTACCGCTTTTATCGATAACTCTCGATCACCTTCAAAAATAAATTCTAAAGCTTTATTCTGGAATTCCTTTTCAAACAGTAGCTTAAGGCTTGTATATAAACTAAACAATCTCAACTCTTCAACAACTAAAGCATCATTTCGATTGAGGTCTAATACACTGGTTGTTTTCAGAATTGTTTTTAACTCTTCGGTAAGAGAATAGATTTTTTCTTTTGAACTTGTATCATCTGGCTCTTTTTTATTGATATCGATATACCCACTCAAAAGGGAAATGTTTCTACCAAGATCATGAAACAATAACGTTAGAAGTTTTTCCTTTTCTTTTTTTTCAAGTTCTAATTGATTCACAAGTAACACCAGGGTGCTGTAAAAGCGGTAGTTAATGTAAATTATTCCACCTAAAACGATTACGATTGTGAACAGAATAACTTTGTATAATTCACCTTCTCCGAAAGTGAACTTATTCAAATAGGTATCTTGAGTAATGTAGATTAAAGTTAAATCTACCAGTATTGTAATTGTCGTTAGAAACAAATATTTCTTATCTCCCGGCAGTATATAAATGCTGTATGTGTAAATAATTGGAAAAAAATAGATTGTGTTGGACTTAAAGCTACCAAAATAAATACTGATATAGACTAAAATTATATTACAAACAAAAAATAATACGAGACCTGATAAATTTAAATTTTTTTTGTGGTAAATTAAAATTCCAATGGGGAGTATTAGGGCAATGCCAAATAAACTTGGTGTAATATCCATACCTGTTAAAAGGCCAAAAATAACGAAAAGAGACATAGTTACAAGTGCTACCATGTACCAATTTTTGGTTATGGACCACCTTTGTTTGAGGAGGATATTTTGTGTGACATGGTCTATCATGAAATCCTTTATACACTTTTCTCAAGTATAAGACACCTCAAGTTCATCATCACTTTTGATTTTTAATGACCTTCAATGTAGCAAGAAATATTTTGATCGTTTTACTTGGTCAATCGTGACTCAATCATAAAAAAATTTGGGACAAGATTGTAATTTTCGAAAGAACGACCAGTGATTGGTAAAGAATTTTACTCTAAAAATTTTCTATTCGTTCTGAATCTCGAATTAGAATAATAAAAAAATTTAGCTAGGAGTTAAGTTGAAGAAGTTAATTGAGTTGGGCTGTCTTTTAATCACAATGCTTGTCACTACATCAGCTTTTGCTGCATTTACTGACTTGAACTATAATCCCAAAAAAGGGTTTCTGCATGTAGATGCTCGTTACAATTACAATTATTCAACTTATGATTTTGAGACAAATGCGCTTGAAAAATACTATACCATCACATCAACCTATTTTAATACGAACTTTGCATATGGATTTAGTGAAAGCTTTAGACTTTCTTTGGGATTAAATTACAAAATTGGCGGTGAGACAGAATCTGAAATAACGACATACGCCATATCCAGGAGCCCTGTTGTTACAACGACAAAAGATAGCAATAAAGGAATTCTTGATCCGGTCTTGATGGGAAGTTTCACTTTGATGCAGGAGGATAAGACTGTAGTTGATTTAAATTTGGGTATGCAGGTTAGTATCGGTAAAAAGAAAGTCGATAATGCTCTTCGCGGTGGGCATGTGGCAAAATCTTCTCTCGATGTTTCGACTAAAAAGGGCAATTGGGAATTTTGGGGGGCTCTTGGCATCGATTACAATCTCAAAAGTGAGCAAGAAGCTTCTGATGGGACGACATCAACTGCCGAAAAATCGTCGATCGATTATTCTTTAACTGGTTTTACTCAACATCATATGACTTCAAGGTCTTTCATGAAGTACGGATTGCTATACAAGGTGTTTGGAAAGAAAACTTCAAGTGGGACAATTCATGAATATGGTCCAGCCTTGGGGTATAAGTATGCATTTACTAAAACGTTTTCTGCTGATCTTGAATACAATTTCCAAGTAAATGATAGCACTGAGAATAATGGTTACACTAGTACTCAGGTGCATAGAGGATTCTTGGGAATAGATATGACTTTCTAAGAATAAATTTAAAAGAATGACTTTCGATCTTTGAGATAGCCTTCGCGATAGCTACTTGCAAAATCCTGTTCTTGAACGATGTCAACTTTGATAGGTAGTCGGCTTTCTTCAAAGATTTCATTAAGAGTTGAAATTTCTCGAGCACGATCAACGGAGTCTTCGATCATAAGATCGAGATCGGAGAAGAGTTTATGATCTCCTCGCGCTCGTGAACCGAAACACCAAATCTTAGCGCCAGAGTCTAGAAGCGGTTTGAGGTGATTCGCAATGAATGAGTAATCACTTTCGGAGAGTCCAAACATTATTTAATCGCCTTAAGTTGGACGAGTAAAGATTTGAAATCAGCAATCGAACTCTTGGCCAGTTGATAGACTTTTTCAGCGAGATCTTCTTTGTAAGTGTGAGAACTAAGATTTCGGCCTTCGAGATAGTCAAACCAGACTTGCGGATCTTTGATCAAACCTTGGGAAGCCATTTCTCGAATAACAACTTTGGGAGCGATTGATTGTGAACCCATTAATTTTTTAGCGGACTACCATGAGAGCTCAAAGGTAAATTCAAATCTCTGTATAACTGAATCGCGAATAAATTCATCTTTTGGTTGAGACAATGCTTCGTCTAATCTTTGAATGGCCCTTTCAAATTCATCAAGCGATGTCAATTGGATCTCCTATTCTTACTAACTATCGCTATTATACTTGAATTTATTCCTGATATCTAATCGATTTTAGTCAATTACTTCTACCCACGAATTCCAAAGGTTGTTGACTTTATCGCCCCGATATCTTTCTCAGGGATATTACTTCTGAAGAAGTTTTGGAGATCCCAAAACCATTGCCCTTCGTTTTCCTGAGTCGATTCACGTCGGCCACTTTGTTCTAGTGCGGTTAAGAGCAGAGTAATGGTGATTAGGGTTTTCATAAGATCCTCAACATTTCATTGTTGAGCAAAGTATTTCAAAAGGTCGTATCAGTTTTTGATATGAATTAAGGGATTGGAATTGGTAAAAAACTTTAATATTTAAGCTGTTAAGTGGCATTGGAGAGGTGTCGATAAGTGTGTTATCGAGGGCTTATGTATAAGGGGTTTAGCTACAGAGACAAGTATCTCTTTGATTCCATCATTGGAAATGGTGGAATGGGAGAAATTTGGAAAGCAAGTCGGATGCACTTGGGGGATTTCTGCGCGATTAAATTGCTTAGGCTTGAGAAGATTAAAAATGTGAAATTGGCTGCGCAGTTTTTGGCCGAAGAAGTGCACGGGATGTGCTCTTTAACTCATCCCAATGTTTGCAAAGTGCATGATCTGATTGTTGATGGTGAAATTTGCTTTTTTGTTATGGAGCTCATTAAAGGGCTCAATGTTTCACAATTGATTTCGACTTCTAAGAGACACAAAAGAACCATCGGACTCGACTTTGCTCTTTATTTTGCAAAAGAGAGTTTAGATGCCCTTCATTATGCACATTCTTTAAATTCGGATGATGATTATAAGGTTCTTCATCGCGATGTTAAGCCGGAGAATATATTTATCTCACAATTTGGAGAGGTTAAAATCCTTGATTTTGGCATAGCTATGCTAAAAAAGGATGATGAATTGGTTCATCGAGTGAGCAATTCTTATTCTTTCCATTATACGAGTCCAGAGTTATGGAAAGAAGGTAGGTATCTTTCACAAAATTATTCTGAGATGAATGATCTCTATTCCTTGGGCCTAGTTTTTTATGAGCTTTTAACCGGCCAACTCGCATTTCCAGAGAAAGGTCTACTAGGATTTTCAAAACTTTTGGCCGGATCGATCACACCCATTCAAGAATTGCGAAATGATCTGCCAAATGAAGTGGTCCAATTAGTAACAAAATGGATTCACTCAGATCCAAAAATGAGATTTCAAAAGGCTTCTGATCTCTTTGATCAAATTTCAAGAGTTCAGTCGACTCTTCAGCTTGAATATTTGAGATTGGATGCAAAGAATTTGATCAAGGACTTGAGCAATCTTCATTCAATAGAGTTGGCCGAAACTCTGATTGAAAGTAAGTTTAAGACAACTCAGCTATCTTCTCAAACCAAAGAGAAAAATAATAAAAGCGATTACAACTATTTCAATTACCAAATTGAGAAGAGTTTAGGTGTCGATATTAATTGCGAACATATTTTTTCTTTTACTTTAAGACTTATCTTAACTCATGTCGCTCAAAACTTAAGGGAAAGAGTTGTCGGCGTTAAGGATATGACGGAGCTCTTTCTCAATTTTCAAAAAAAAATGCTTCCAGAGTTTCATAGCGATGAGGAAAACCCTTTTTTATATGTTAAAGATCTAGATTATTTCATTAATCATAACCTCATGGACTTAACTAAAAACATAAGACCGATGGTAAATTTTAATAATTATCCAAGTCTAAGGAGGTATTTCCCGCAAATCCATTGGATTACTACTTTGCTGAAGTCGACATCTGCACGCTACAGTTTTTATAAGAATGTTGCTTTACTGATTTCTCACAAAAGAGAATTGGGGGCGAATGAAGCAGGTATTGTGTTGGAGCTGCAAGAGCTTTTGAGTCTTGATCCTTTAGTTGTAGGAGAAATTAATAAAATTGCGTTCGGAGAAATAATTAAAGATTCAAATTTTACTTCATTAGAAAATGAAGACAAGCTATGGGCATCTTCTTTATTTGAGTTCAATTTGTTTGTTAATGGCATTACGGATGATCTTCGTTCTGTCACAAGCTTGGAATTTTTAAGATTAATGAAGCCGGAAATATTCTCTTGTGAGGATCTCTTTGAGTTGATTGAATATTCTGATAATCAGGATTTGAAAGTTAATGGTATTGAGACAGATGCATCAATCCTTGTCTATGTTCAACTAATTAAGAGGTTCTCTTCAGAATCTCATTTAAAGTCCTATCTCAAAGATCGTTTAAAATTGATAACAGTTGGCAATGTTGATTTGGACAATATGCAAAAAATGTCCAAACTTGGCCCAAAGTCATTATTACAATTAATGGGGGGAAAGTTTCGCCAGTTTCTGGCGATCGACTTGTTAATTTTATCACTTGTTGACAATAATAAGTGTGAAATCGTTGAAGAATTTGATTTTAATCAAATGACTGAGTTTGCTTATCTGGGCTACCTCCATAAGGTCGCTGACTTTTTTCCTGAATACATTCAGAAGGCCCGAATAGCTGATGTCGAGAAAAGGCTAGGTCTAGATCATGATCTAGATAAATTTAAAAAATTGTTTATTCAAACATTTTTTATAAATGATCTTCTTTTTTCGTTTTATCTAAGCAGAAAACAACACGATTTTGAATTCAAAAATCGAATGCAGAAGAATATCAATTCTGAAGTTAAGCTTTTTATGCACTTGTTTGTTGAACATCCCGCTGCTGGTGACTTAGTGGTACGTATTTATGATTTAGTTGACAATGAGCTTTTGCTTGAATCGTTAACAAGTTTATTTGCCACAATCAATGATCTCAAACTTGATTTTTCCGCAAAAGATTTAATATTGATCAAGAACTGGTTTGTCCAGTTCGAATCAAACTTTAAACTTAATCCAAAGTTGCGTATTCCACTGCTGACTCAATTGATCATTCATTTTTCTTCATCAAGAAAGAATCGAACAAAGGAGCGAGTGAAGTTTATCGAAAGTATGATCGCTGAATTTATGAGTCATCATAAAATTGAAGAAGAGGACGTTCGTCAAATTATGAAACGTATTTCTTTTGACTTTGGTAAGGGGATAAAGATTCCGACCGTGCTCAATTACAAATTATTTTATGGAAGTTAAAAAATATAATAAGATTGAGGCGATTAAAAAGGCCATTGAGGGACTTGGTAAGGCTCCGGCAGATATTATTCATACTCATGTTTTGGCGATTTTATCTTTGGACCAAGAATTCTATCCTTCAAGTTCATTTAAAAGACATTTGAAAGAACTCGTCGATCAGTCCGAAATTATGCATGAAGAAGATGGGACTCGTTTTCTTTATTCTTTAGTTACTAATGGTCAATCTGTCATTGGTGCCAAATTGTTTGAACTTAGAGGTGGAAATATTCTTGCTTCTTCGCTCATTGCTAATGCGATTCAGGTTTCAACAGGAATGCAGTTAAACATTGATCAAAAGTATGTTTTCATAAGTTGTGAATTGATGGATAAAATATTTACCATCAGATGCGAAAGGGACATGTTTCCGATGTCATTTGTATTTCATCGTCGTGTACCTAATACTGATAAAGTGGATATCGCATTATTTGAAAAAAATCTTGGCTCTAAACGAATTGTATCGGTTGAAATACCAGATCCTAAAATCTCACGTTCAAAGGATTCAACTTTTTTCGGACATGCTGTTTTCACTTTTAATCAGGATGGAAAATTTCATATTACTGACTTGGCTTCTGGAAATGGTGTTTATTATCATTTCTGCTCAAATGAAGAGGCAAATCAATTGCTAAATACAAGTTTGAAAACTAATCAGGATACTCTTTTGCAAGATCAACAAAATCAAGCCCTTGATATACATTTTAAAGAGCGCGTCCCTCCCAATGAACCTCTATGTTTAGAACTCCCGGTCTTGGTGGGTCTATCAAAGAGCTTTAAAATACTAGTAAATTCATAGCCTTACATCATCTCAAAAATTGATATGCCTCCTTGATAGACTTGTTCTAAGGAACCAGCAGGGAGGAGATTATGAAAACAAATAATGCTTTTGGGATCAAGTTAACAGTTATCTTAGTTGCTCTTTATTCAATCGTTATGGGTTATTCAATTGCGACTAAAGCAGAAAGAGAAATGGTACAAAAAGCGAAAAATAAAGAAATGACAATTGCATCGGAACTTAATCGCATGGAAATTGAAAAAATTGTTAAAGCTCGTGCAGCTCGAAACAATCGATAGGAATTTGGAGGATTTATGAAATTGTATCAATTGGCATTATTTTTACTTTTAGTATTAATATTTGCGGGGGCTCAAGTTGAAGCGAACGATTACGAATGCGAAATACATGAAAGTTTGTGTATTCAGACAGAAATCGCGAAACGCTTTGAAATTGATTTGAATCAAAAAGTAGGAGGTCGACTAAAAGAACTAGGTCTTGATTTCAATGCCCCACTAGAAGTCATTATTTTTTACCAAGGCCAGGAACTCAAGGTACCTAGACTCAGATCAAGCTTGGTAGATAAAGGCAAGGATGGCCGTTTGGCCATTACTCGCTATATCGAAATCGTTAGAAGCGTTAATCGAATTTCGATTGAGGAAATGGGTCTTGTGAAAGTGAAGGTGCGAATTATTCAATCTGATGATAATTTTGAGCTCAATTTAGATTTGAGAGAGTAGATTTTTTGGTGCCAAAAAGTATCTATTGGTGAATGATCAAAACTAGAAATGTAAGAAGTTTGCGCAAGTAATTAGAAGTCCGTCAGCCATTCTGTCATTAAAGGTATTAAGTCTAAGTCGTTTAAATTCTAATTTGATCCTTATCGTCATATTGGTCTATGAAGGGAGCACGTTTTCTTTAGAGAGGGGAGAGTTATGAAATCACTATTAGTCGCAGTCGCGGTTTTTTCTATGGCCGGAGTAGTCCAGGCCCAAGGAAGAGATTGTCGTCGTCAACCTTGCGGACCTAACCGTCCAGGACCAAACAGACCAGGCCCAGGACCAGATCGTCCAGGTCCAAACAGACCAGATCCACGTCCAAATCCAGGACCTAATCGTCCAGGTCCAAACAGACCAGATCCACGTCCAGCTCCAGGGCCATATCGTCCAGGACCAACGAGACCAGACCCACGTCCATATCCAATGCCAGGACCAAACCGTCCTCATCGTGATCGTTATGATACCGATCGCGATTGGCGTATGCACGATCGTGTAGGACATCGTCCACACTATAATCGTCCAAATGCTCCTTATATAACGTACAGACATATACCACGTCACGATCGCATGGATCATCCTGTTCGTTATGTTCGTCCTTATGACTTTTATCGTACCCTTTCATACAGAAACATTTATTTTAATCGTTGGATTAGAATTGGTGTAAGTTTTGGTGACGGATATTATTACAACAATAATTATCCTTACTATGTTTATAACGGATATATGCACCGTTATTCTCGCTACGATATGTGTGATTATCACCTGGTTGATGGCGTTCAGAACTATACAGTTCAATCGTTCTACGGAATGAGTTGTGCCGATGCTTATGATCGTTGTGCTGATCTTCGTGATAACTTCAATCAAAACGATTATAGCTACAGATATTTCTGTTCAGAAGAACTCGTTAATGGTTCAGGTTATGACTATAACTGGAATTACAATGACGATTTCTACTACGATTATCAAGACGATTATTATTCAAGCAACGATCCTTATCGTTACTAAGATCAAGGCCCTCTTCGGAGGGCCTTTTTTTTTGTCAAATGGCGATGGGGAATATTTCCCCATTTGAGAGGTAAAACATCCTCATCTGGCCAAACTTAAATCTGTAAATGTTCGTAAATTTAGATACTTATGTAAGTACATTCTTGGCTTTGAAATTGAATACACAACTTCAAGTAACGAATTAATTTATTAGGAGTTTATTTTTATGAAAAGGCTATCATTCATTATTTTTTGTCTTATCAGTTCTTCTCTTCATGCTTTTGAAATAAATGGCTTTGAAGATCTTGGTCAAGCGATTGCATCGGGTACACCTCAATCAGTCTATGGAAGATCATTTGATTTAATGATTAATGGAGCTCTCGATTACAATCTAGAGCTCGAGCCATCTTTGCCTTTTACAATTACAAAATTAGAAAAAAATGTGTTTAGAGTAAAGATTAGCCAGCCAAATGCTCTTTATGAAAATGTTGGTACTTTTTCATCGCCATTTTATGTACCAAAGTATAGCGAAATAAAACATGTCGTTTCTGTTGTAACTTCGGGACATTGGAATGGAAATGCAGGAGGACGATCAAGTTGTATTTTGGCCGTAAGCTTTTCTTACAATGGTCAAGAAATTGATTTTAATAATAGAACGCAGTTTCAGCATAAATTTAATTATGATTCTTCTATTCTTGAGTTTTTGGGAACTGAAAAGAATATGGCCAAGTTCAAGAGAAAAAGTAATGAATATGCGACTGTTGGTTTAAAATTGATTTTTAATTCAAAAGAAATAGATCTTGGTGAACAAGTAGTTGGAGCATGTGAAGAGAATCAAGAACAACCAGAACCTAATTGGAGTTGGAGCCCATGGACAGAGTGGTCAAGTTGTTCAGCTCAATGTAATGGCGGAACTCAAACCAGAGAAAGAAGATGTGTTGAAAAAAGTAATATGTGTGATGGTGAATCTAGTCAAACAAGAACTTGTAATATCCAAGCCTGTAAACCTAGAAGTATGGCTTTAACGGCAGAGCAATTGAAAGAAATGAGATTTAGATCAGTAAAGGTACAAATAAACGGTACAGATGGAAGTATGATGAGCAAAAGATATAAGGCCAATTATACAGCTTCAATTGTGAATCCTTTCAATAGAAAAATGCGTTGTGATATTGAATTGAGAAGTACTAGAGGATTCAACGAAGACTACGAAGTCATAGATCAAAAGATTCATTTTGCGGTAGAGATTCCTGCTAACGGTATAAGTTATGCAAATGGAACTATCAATTGCAAGAAGGGGCGTGGTGAAGATGGATTGAACTGGCTATATAATTATGGACATGACCTTACTGCTTCGGGTTGTGTGTTCGTAGAGTAGATTTTAATGGCCCTCTTCGGAGGGCCTTTTTTTTTGTCAAATGAGTCTTGAAAGGGACAAGATTTCGCGAGTTTACCCTCATAAAGTTTACAGTTAGAATAAGGGAAATCTTTTAAAGAAGGCCTTATGTCTCATATTGAGTATTCATCTCTTCGTAAAAATATAAATCAATTTCGTCGGGTTTTTTTCTATCGAGTTTGTGGAACTGGAATGGGTGCTGCTTCTTGTTTATTGAAAGAACAAGGCCTAGAAGTTGAAGGTGCCGATACACTTTATTATCCCCCCATGAGTGACTACCTCAAAAGAATGCAAATTCCTTGTCACAAAGTTGATCAAATTACTGATGAATATCTCAAAACATTTGATCTCATCGTCGTCGGCAATGTGGTTCCAAAGGGTGGAGCGGATGCCCTTCGCATTGAAAAATTAAATGTTCCTTATTGCAGCTTTCCTGCTGCAATGGGTGCACTTGTTCTTGAAGATGTAAACGTGATTGGAATCGCTGGTACTCATGGAAAGACCACGACCACTTATTTTGCGACTCAGGTTTTTGAAAATCTTGGAGAAAAGCCAGGTTATTTTATCGGAGGAGTTCTCGAGG
>Ga0210050_1001858_pt1 | contig 21635 bp, 17 predicted proteins | sample CryGey132114_all_FD_185463 | JGI IMG/M metagenome (GOLD analysis project Ga0210050, IMG submission 185463) | Groundwater microbial communities from aquifer - Crystal Geyser CG22_combo_CG10-13_8/21/14_all (SPAdes) (version 2) | ecosystem: Environmental > Aquatic > Deep subsurface > Groundwater ... | reverse complement strand
TATTTAGGGATTGGAATTTACTCATCAGAGCGGCCTTGCGGAGAAGGTGATATTATTATCCGACCAAATTATGGTATGTCTCCATTCAAACGGCCGCATGGCGGATAGAAAAACGGAAAAAGAGCGGGGTTTCAAGCTAAACTCCGCTTCTGGAAAGAAGGGTTTTGATGGTCCGAAGAGCAATCTTCAGTTCAAGCATTATTGAACGATTCTTGATGTAATAGAGGTCATAGGAAAGTTTCGTTTTGGTGTCGTCCTTCCGAGTTTCAAACTTTGGCGGGGCTTCCTGGCAAAGCTGGGCCCAGCCGGAAAGTCCGGGCTTGACCAGATGTCTGACATTATAATAAGGAAGTTCTCTGGTATAAACATCGGCCAAACTCGGAAGCTCCGGCCTCGGCCCTATCAAAGACAAATCTCCTTTCAAAACATTGTAAAGCTGGGGCAGTTCGTCAATTCTCGTCTTTCGAAGAAAAGCTCCGACTTTTGTGACTTTGTTTTTTTCTTTCGTCTTTTTGACGCTTTCTCCCGAGTCGTTTCTTTCCATCGTCCGGAATTTATAAACCTTGAAAAATTTGCTGTTTTGTCCGACTCGTTTTTGAACGATAAAAGCTCTGCCCGGGCTTTCAAATTTAACAGCCAAGACGACCAAAGGGAAAAGGAGGATGGTAGCAACCCCCAAAAAGAGAGCGACAAAAATATCCAAAATTCTTTTGAAAAAATCAAAGGCCGGTTTGGGGGAGAGAGAAATGTTTTCCAAAAACCAATTATAACCGAGAAGCGAAAGCGGAATCTTATCAAAGATTTCTTCATAAACCTTGTGTTTGTCAAAAAATTCCACCTTTGAATAAATAAGTTTATAGAGCTTGGGCAGTAAAAACGAAATTTGACCGCTCTCAAAATCGGCCACGACAAACTTAATGTCGTTTTGCTTGATTTGTTCAAAAATGTTCAGAGCCTCTTTTTTCTTGCTCAAATCAACGGTTGAGACAAAGAAAAAATTATATCGGGAATTGTTATTGACTTCATAAACCAGCTCTTTCGTTTCTTTTCCGCCGCCGATAATGAGAGCCTTCTCTTTTTTCCCGAAGCCGATGGCGGGATATCCGTAAATCCTCCACGACAGCATCAGAGCGAAAGACAGAATCAGATAAATGAAAAGATTTGTCTTTGGCGTAATGCCGAAGACCGGAAGCAGATAGAAAAAAAGAATGGCAATGGCGATGTTAGTAAGCTGGGCGTTCAAAATGGTGTTGGGAAGCTTGTTTTTAAAAAGCAGAGTGTGTTTTTCGTAGAGACCGGCTACAAAAAAAACAAGGAGCCATATTATAAAAATAAAAGTAAAGGCTCCGATGTGCTGGGACAAAAGTTGCCCGCTCGGAAGACCGGAATAGCTAAAGATAAGCATCAGAAATAAGGCCACATACAAAAAAAAGAGGTCTCCCAAAAAAAGAATCAGCGGTTCTTTATTGTTTTTGATATTCATTTCAAAAAAACGCTAGGCTTCATTATTTCCGGCCATAAAAACAATTTTCATTATTAAACAATATTGTGCTATTATAGTCAACTATGGAAGAGGAGCGAAGTTAAAATCCAAGTTACAAACAATTTTAGTTATAAATTAAAGTATATTACGGTCTCAACTTAGAACCTAAGCCCCGGCCACAGTTAATGGAACAAAATCAAGCCGAAAAGAGTTCCAAAAAACAATGCCTTCAAAACGAAAAAAAATAATATATATCGTTACCAAGACTGTCGTCGGTGGAGCGCAAAAATATGTTTTTGACCTGGCCACTTCCCTTTCCCCCGATAATTTTGATGTTTTGGTGGCAAGCGGAAAAATCGGCGCCCTAAACAAGAGGCTGGAAAATTTCGGAATTCGAACGCAAAAAATAAACCGAATGGAGCGGGATATAAAAATTTTTTCCGAGCTTTTGGTTTTATCCGGACTTCTAAAGCTCTTTTTGAAAGAGAAGCCCGACATCATTCACTTAAACAGTTCCAAAGCTTCGGGGCTCGGCGCTTTTGCGGCTAGAGTCTACCAACTTTTTGCCCTAAACCGCAATCTGAAGATAATTTTCACGGTCCACGGCTGGGCTTTCAACGAAGCGCGTTTCAACAATAAAATAATAAGATTCCTAAGCTGGCTCTCCGCTTTTCTTTCAACAAAAACCATAGTCATCTCAAAGCAGAATCTGGAAGAAGCCGTTAAATGGCCTTTTGTCAAAAACAAGTTCTGTCTTATTTATAACGGCATAAAAAAAATTGATTTCAAAGACAGAGAATCCTCAAGAAAATTTCTCTCAAAGATAACGGGAGTGTCCGCGGAAAAACCGTGGCTCGTAACAATCGCGGAACTGCATAAAAACAAAGGCTTGGAATATTTGATTGGGGCTGTGGCAAGACTTGAAAAAAAGCCGGCAGTTTTTGTTATCGGCGAAGGAGAAGAGAGAAATAATTTGGAGGAACTGATAAAAAAATTGTTTTTAGAGAAAGATGTTTTTTTAATGGGCTCCGTGGAGAATGCGTCTTCTTTGTTGAAAGCTTTTGATATTTTTATTCTAACCTCAATCAAAGAAGGTCTGCCTTACACCATCCTGGAGGCCGGCCTTTCCGAACTTCCCGTCATCGCAAGCAAAATTCCCGGCATTGTTGACATCATTAATGAAAAAAACGGAGTTTTGACGGAAGCAAAAGACCCGGAAAAAATCGCGGGCGAAATTCAAGACTTACTGAAAAATAGAAAAAAAATGGCTCAACTGGGGGCTCATTTAAGAGAAACTGTCAGAAAAAAATTTCCCTTTCAAAAAATGGAAGAAAAGACCCTTTCTCTTTATCTCTAAGACAAGCTCCGGATTCCGTCGGGAAGAGGCCTCGCCGCTTCGGGCCGCGGAATAGTTTTTTCCAATCCCAGAAATTCATTTTTAGTATCATCTTTATGATAGGCTTTGCCGTATCTTCTCATCCCCATTAAAATGCCCAGAGCCAAAAACTCCGTCAAGAGATGCGAACCGCCATAGGACAAAAACGGAATGGTCGTCCCGGTGACGGGCAAAAGGCCGATATTCATGCCGACATGAATGACAAAGTGGCTCATAAAATATATGGCCACTCCCAAACCGAATAAGATTTCAAAATTGCCGGCTCCACGCATTGAATTTAGCAATATCCTCCGGAACAAAATTTCGAAGAGGAAAAAAAGCATCATCACTCCGACAAAACCCCATTCTTCCGAATATGCGGCAAAAATAAAATCCGTCTCGTATTCCGGCAAAAACTCCAGACGCGATTGAGTGCCATAACCGACTCCTTTTCCGATAACTCCGCCGGAGCCGACGGCAATGGTGGATTGCAAAGCATTGTATCCCGCCCCGCCCGCGTCGGTCAAGGGATTCAAAAAAGTTAAGATTCTGGTCTTTTGATAAGGCGCCAAAATAAAGCTCCACAAGAGGCCAAAGACAAGAATGGCCGAAAGAAGAACGAGAAGAAAATGTTTTTTTGACAAACCGGAGACAAGAACCATGCCAAACCATATCATAAAGATAATAATGGCCGAACCGAAATCGGGTTGGAGAAAAACCAAAAGAAAAATTACTCCGGCATAGAAGCCGGAAACAAGAATATGTCTGAAGTTTGCGATTTCAACATGCCTTCTGGAAAAATATTTCGCCAGAATAATGATTAAAAAAATTTTTATAGGGTCCGACGGTTGAAAGGAAAAACCTCCGAAGTCAAACCAGCTTGCGGCGCCCTTGGCGACCTCCCCAAAAAGAAGCAGGGCAAGAAGCAGAGCCGTTGAAATCAGAAAAAGGAAGACGGAAACCCATGTCTTTCTTAAAAAACGCCAATCAATCAAGCTTGCCCCCCAGAAAACCAAAAGACCGATAAAAATCCAGACAATTTGTCTCTCAAAGAAAACATTTCCGAAAACGCCTTCGGTGGAGAGAAAAGAATGCATGGTCACGAGACCGGCTCCGAGGAGCGGGATAATGCTTAAAAACATGGCCCAATCCATATTAGGCTTCTTCTCTTTAAACAGGCTCATCTTGCGCTCGGTTTCAAAATTATCTCAACTCGCCGAGCTTGGCCTTGAAAAGGTTCCGGCCAGGTGAAAGTGATTTCCCGCTCTTCGTCCGGCGCAACAGATTCAATGAAAGTTTTTGATCCGGCTATGGCATTGCCGTTATCGTCATAGACGATGACGAAGGCTTCTATATTCCGAAGAGAGACGGAGCCCCTGTTTAAGATGACCGCTTCCGCCCGAGGCGCCCCATTTTCAATCAATTCTTTTGATTTGACAATGAGGTCGGATGCTGATTTTGTCTTTCCAAGCCAAGTGATGGGACCGATAAATTCAAAAAATGTTCTGGCCGGCTTTCTTTGGGCGGTAACGATACCGCCCTCAAAAATGGGAAATCTGGCTTGCGGCGAGATGTCCACGCGGCCTTTCCTTTCATAGATAAGAATATTTTCATCATCAAAAAGTTTGAAAACATAAGGAACATCAAGGGCGCCCGCGCCAACATTTGGATTTTCAATCATGGCCAGGAAATTATAAAGGCCGTCCCTGACCGGAACGCTTCTTGACCACAAAATAATCGGCTCATCGAGCTCTGATTGGCAAATTTTTTCACAGGCTCCGCCGCAGTCTATGCCCAACTCGGCGCCATTCTGTTTTTCATCGAAGCATGTCGGAGCCTTGTTTAGAGAGCGATAAATCGGCAAAGCGAACAAGACGGCCAGAACGGCTAAAAAACCGAGGATGTAAATCAATCTTTTTCGCAGAGCCCACATGACTAAATCATATCAAAATTAGTATTCGGGTTCACCCCGCACACTAAATTTGTCGCTGTTTTGCGAAGTGCCCTCATCGGCTTCAACGAAATGCCGGTTTTCGTCGTCTCCACCGCAAATCCCAAATACTGAAGCCAAGGACTCTGAAATGTCAAAGGCTCGGCCTTTGACCTTATTGAAGGACTCTGAAATGTCAAAGGCTCGGCCTTTGACCTTATTGAAAAATGTCAAAAGCCGAGCCTTTGACATTATAGGAGGTAAAGGGAAAAAGGAGAATGGAGAATAAGGGGAGCTGCGGCAAAATTAGTGCGCGAGTAAAAATTTAAAACCCTTTATGTTGGCGACTGCCTACTTTCGCCCTTGCGGACTATCATCGGCACTACCGGACTTAACTTCCGAGTTCGGAATGGGATCGGGTATATCCCCGGCGTCAAATCACCAACATAAAAGGTTCAAATTATTTCCAATGGAAAATGAAAATACAGCGTGCGGTTTTGAACAAGAATAGCGGTTGCAAACAAATTGCGATTTTTAAATCTTCCTGATGGAATCGACGAATTAGTACTTCTCGGCTCTACGCCTCTCGGCGCCTACACCTGAAGCCTATCAACCTGGTCATCTTCCAGGAGTCTCAAACGATTCCTAATCTTGAAGCTGGCTTCCCTCTTAGATGCTTTCAGAGGTTATCCATTCCCGACTTAGCTACCCTGCGGTGCCTCGGGCGAGACAGCAGGTAGACCAGAGGTCAGTTCATCCCGGTCCTCTCGTCGCGTATTCCCCTATTTCTAGGAGCGCAGACTATATCTTCATCCATTCGACCACAAAGTGATTAGAATTAGGATGGTGGCGTATTACCTAAGAAAGCATTCATTTTCTTTGAAATGATTACACTTTTCCTAAGTCTACTCATTAAAAATGAGTAAGTCGTTACGGGCCGAGCTTTTTCCGGTTTATTTTCTTTAAACTGGAAAGAATGCCTTAGAAGCCGCCTTCTGCCACCGCCATCGCTGTATGTTAGCAGAAAGGGCTCGGTTCCCACGGTATTATCATGTCATTTTTCCGGTCCTCAAGCAAGTTTGTATACAAGGACCGCAAGTACACAACACTCATCGGACAAGGGATAATTTAGACTTCACCGTTATAAGCCACATTGTCATCGTGGATCTCTCCACGAAGTAGCAATTTCTTTACTAGGGACAAATCTTCTCAAGAATCAACGCCTGCAGCAGATAGGAGACCAACCTGTCTCACGCAATATTCCCTTACATTACTGTAAGATTGGACTATACCATCATCCACTCCAAAAAAATGAAGTGGCGGCCGACGTCTTAGTATCCATATAATTGATGAATACTCTCCCCGCTTATATCCCGCTCTTCGGCGGGAAAGGGGTCAGTCTCTACGGGGTTAACTTATGCTTTTTTCGTTTTTTTGAATAATTCAAATCACGAAAGGCGTCAACAAGTAGCGCTAATTGGTAAAAATCTTTTTTATTTTTCACCGATTCTTTCTTGCCAAGGATTTTTTCCATAAGGAGTATTTGCCTCCTTTTGAGAATTGCGTATGGTTTTACAAATTTTAGGAATGTAAGAATGGCATCTTTCCTGTTGATTGTGTACTCAAGTATGCCATCATTCCGTTCACGTATATATCCCACGCCAATAAGTGAACAAAGTTCTCTAAATTTCTTCCTTTCTTTCGAACTCTGAAACAATATAATAGAAGGAGCAAACTGAAATCCAAATTTATAAGTCGGATTTGGTTTCATCCTTACATAAATACTGCCATCACCATCAAGAAATCCTGCCAAATATGCGCGTTTTGTTGATGAAATTTTTTTTTGCATAAGCAACTTCCCTCGGTATTATCCTAACACACGACAGGTTGGTATACTATGTATATAGCATCGCAACAGCGTGTTAGGGCTTCACCGATATGAGTCAGCTTATTCGATCCTGCTTACGCAGGAAAGCCGCCGTATTGTTGTTCTTACAGGGTTAAAATGATTGACGGTTTTAACCCAGCTCGCGTGACTTTTTAATTGGCGAACAGCCAAACCCTTGGAAGCTTCTCCACCTCCAGGATAAGTCGAGCCGACCACTTTTTAATTCCCTTATTACTAAGGGGGTAGACTATACCTTTATTTTGAATTGCCATTCAAAATACCAGCGTGTTATAGAGACTTGAAAAAACTTATCTCTATCTTCATCCGCCTACGGGCGGAATCCAGTCGTTACGGGCCGAGCTTTTTCCGGTTTATCGCCATCGCTGTATGTTAGCAGAAAGGGCTCGGTTCCCACGGTGTTGACCATGTATGTTGATAATTATACCAAATTATTCGCGAGCCATACATGGCTTTCTCCGTTATGAGCTGATTTATCCTCGACATTCGGCTTGTTTATCGAGGTGCCGAACTGCGCCGTCGCTCTGGACGCTTAGGCGCAACCAGCCTGTTATCCCCGGGGTAGCTTTTATCCGTTGAGCTTTGGCCGCATCTAAAGCGAACCATCGGATCACTATGCTCTGCTTTCGCACCTGCTCGGGATGTACCCCTCGCAGTTAAGCCGGCTTTTGCCATTACACTTTAGGCACGGTTTCCATTCGCGCCAAGCCGACCTTAATAGGCTCCTCCGTTACTTTTTAGGCTTAATGTTACCCAACTTATATTCCACTGAAAGCAAAATGTATGGAGAAACAATTTCTCTAAATTCTTTTACCGATTTATTTGGAATATAAATTCTTAGAAATTTAGTTTTCTGCTTATCTAACGCAGAATCCAAACTAAATTTCTTTTTTTCTTATTTTTTGGGCTTTGCTCTTCATCCATCATAAAGAGCAACTTTGTGTCGCCACAAAGATCGGACTATATCTTCGCCATTTTACAGGTGTTCAGCGTGTAGTCTCTGGGGGGTCAATTACGACTTCCCTGCTGATTGTCTGCACACATACATTTTTACCCACTTGATGTCGGGTAGCATATGATACTTCAGCCATTAAAGGCACAGAGGTTCCAGCATATAGCTAAATGTTCATCTTAATGTTTCCATTAAGAGTCCCCCTTTTTATTTCGACTAGCGAGGAGCAAAACAAAAATTTGGATTTTTATTTTGTCCGAGCGAAGACGAAATATAGGCAAAGCCTATATATTCCGCACTTATTTTATGGGTGTGCGAGGGCGCAAAGTTAAGGAGAGCGCCCCACTCAAACTACCCGCCAGATACTGTCCCGATTCGTTTTTGCCGAATTGGTTAGAGACTACCCTTTGAAAGAGTGGTATTTCACTGGCGACTCCACGCTGTCCTAAAACGGCACTTCAAAGTCTCCCACCTATGCTACGCATCCAAAAAATAGAATCAATATCAAGCTATAGTAAAGCTCCCGGGGTCTTTTCGTCTAGCTGCAGGTAGCCGGCGTCTTCACCGGCATTGCATTTTCACCGAGCTCTTCCTCGAGACAGTTCCCCAGTCGTTACGCCATTCGTGCACGTCTGAACTTCATATGTCTTTTTAGTGTAGAGATATATGCTGATTTCTACAGACCTCCATTGTTTCCAATGGTACTGACTATACCTTCATCTGAAGTTTAGAGAAATTAAGAATATCTTTCTGCGAATATTTTCTTTTTCCACTTGCATTCATGTTAAAAGCAATTGGAAGAATCCCGCTCAAACCGCTTAAAGTCTTATGTTCATCTTTTTTCATCAGAACACAGATTTTCTTAAATGAATCAATGTCCCGTTGTTTTGCTGAAAGCAACGGATATTTTTCAAAATGCGGCAACACTTTTTCCAGTAAATCATCAAGCCGACGCACTTCGTACTTTATAGTGTTATCGGTTTTGCCGTCACGCACAAACCCGCAACCAAAATATTTTTGGATGACAAGAATTTGTTGGGCGCGATCAGTATTTTGACTTACAGAAAAGCTTGGTTTTGTTTCCCAGCCCGCGGCAAAACGCGGACGTTTGGTAAAAGATACCAAGAAGCATCCTTCGCCATCAACAAAACCGGAAATATATTCTTCAATGTTTCTATTCTTCAGAGCCAGCGTGTTATGAGCTTCTGTCATATTTGTAAATATCATACAAAAACCCATCCTAGTCACCAATAGCTGTTGGGGACTAAAGTCGATACGGGCCCAGCGCCTTTTGATAGGAATATACCCATCAAAAGAATCTACCTTGGAAGCACCTTTTACTTCTTCCATTGCTGTAAATATAGTAAAAGGCGCTGGGTTCCCACGGTATTACCTTAACCTAATAAATAGGACTTAGGCTTCACCGTTATGAGCTGGATTTGATACGGATATCACTATCCGCACTGGCAGTTCAACTACCAGACAAGGAATTTCGCTCCAGGCTTCCTTAGGCCTTGGACCATATCTTCACCAAGCTCTATCTTTAGATAGAGCTTGGGCACAACGCGTGGCCTCTGAGGATTCTAGAAATCGGGATGTTTTTTTGATTCATCATTTCGGAGATTTTTGCGATACATGTCAATTATTTTTCTTCAGGATATTTTCCAACAATCCACAATGTGATTTCTAGTCTTTCCTGCTGATTGCTCATAATTATTTATGGTCAAATTACGCCATAAAAATATGAGTTCCCAGCATATGGTTGTGTATTTTTTAGGACCTACATATGCATTACTGCATAGAGAGGCAGCTTTTTGGCGTCTAAATCTGTGCCGTTTATTTCCCACTAAATCGTCCCAGTCCTCGAGCATCCTTCTTTCGAAAGATACTCGACCTTAGGACGATTATAGTTATCGCCGACATTCACCCGGGCTTATACGATCCAGCGCCCGGCGCCATTCTCACAAGCAAAGCTTGTGAAGATGGTGCCGGGCACCCTCCGTACTTGACCTTCGGGCATTGGTCAGGCGTCACCCCCTATACATCCTCTTGCGAGTTCGCAGGGAGCTGTGTTTTAAATAAACAGTCGCCAGGGATACTTTCGCTGCGGCCTCCCGCGCGAGGCGCGGGTAGGCAGACCTTATTGCTAACTTACGGTCGCTTTTTTGCCGAGTTCCTTGAGGAAGACTCACTCGTTCGCCTTGGGCTACTCGCCCTGACTACCTGTGTCGGTTTTAGGTACGGATTCTTATAAACTAAGTTTAGAGGCTTTTCTAGGAAGCGCGCTTTGTCCGATTTTCCCCGCCGAGGCGGGAAATTTTCACGGCACTCGGATGACGGCATTTAAGCCAGGTCCCGGATTTTCCTGAAGACCCATCCCTATGCAATGAACATAAATCCAATAATACGCCGGACATACTGCCCTTCGTCCCCCCATCACATTTACAAGAAGTAACGGAATATTAACCGTTTGTCCATCGGATACGGGTTTCCCCATCTCCTTAGGCCCGACTAACCCTTGGCTGATTAACATTGCCAAGGAAACCTTAGTCTTTCGGCGTGCGGGAATCTCACCCGCATTGCGGTTACTTGTGCCAACATTTTTACTTCCCCACGCTCCACTCGGGGTCGCCCCGCGAGCTTCAATGCAGAGAGGAATACTCTCCTACCGCCGCACACTTACTTTGCCATCGTTGCATTGTGTTTTAATTTTTATTACAAAGTAATTTTATATAAAAAGAAAAAATAATTTCTGATTATATGTTTTACAATGCAACAAAAACACAATGGCAAAGTAAGTGTGCGACCCTCACCTTCGGTACTACACTTAGCCCCGATTATCTGCGGCGCAAATTCTCTGAGTGAGTGAGCTGTTACGCTTTCTTTAAAGGATGGCTGCTTCTAAGCCAACCTCCTCACTGTCAAAGAAATTTCACCTCCTTAAGCGCACTTAGTGTAAATTTAGGGACCTTAGATGGAGATCTGGGCTGTTTCCCTTTTGACCAGTGAAGCTTTGCCCTCACGGTCTAACTACAAGACAATTTACCCGCACACTAACTTTGCCGCCGTGATTTTTTGGTGTCACGAACTTCATAAAAAGACGCTGATGAACGCATGATTTCGGAAACATTTTTCAATGCTCCGAAAAATCACGCGAAACAGCGGCAAAGTTAGTGTGCGGGTTTACTTCCGGTATTCGGAGTTTGATAGAAATGACGAGGTTTCCCCCTATTCATTTCTTCCAGTGCTCTACCCCCGGAAGGTACATCCTGCGCTAACCCAAAAGCTATTTCGGAGAGAACCAGCTATTGCCAAGTTCGATTAGCTTTTCACTTCTTACCACAAGTCATCCGATGGAATTGCACGACCAACCGGTGCGGGCCTCCCGCCTCCTTTCGGAGGCGTTCACCCTGCTCATGGCAAGCTCACTTGGCTTCGGGTCTGATGCATACTACCGTTTCCCGCCTTCGCATAAAGCTACGGCGGGCAATGCGCGCTATTAACACTTGGTTTCCCTAAGCCTCGGCGGGTAATCCGCTTTGGCAAGCCCTCGCGCCAATTTTGCCATCGTTGCATTGTGTTTTATTTGATTTTGCTGCTTCATTTGGATACCCATAGACAAATAAATTTTCTATGAATTCCAGAGACGAAACAAAACACAATGGCAAAATTGGCGCGAGGGCAGGCAGTAAACATCAACTCGTTGGCTCATTCTTCAATAGGCACGCGGTCATCCCGTTACAATTTTGCCCCCGAATAACTTCGCGCGGAGCGTCTGCCGAATAGGCGGACATCCCCTCACGAGCGAAGCTCCACACGTGCTTCGCATAAATATTCCGATGCAAAATTGTAACGGGACTCCCACTCCTTGTAGGCATATGGTTTCAGGTCTATTTCACTCCCCTCTCCGGGGTTCTTTTCACCTTTCCCTCACGGTACTAGTTCACTATCGATCTCTAAAAGTATTTAGCCTTGCCGGTTAGTTCCGGCGGATTCACCCAAGCTATTCGTGTCTCGGGCTACTCAAGAATAACAGCTAAAAGATATTTTATTTTCGCTTACGGGGCTATCACCCTCTGGGGCCAAGCTTTCCAGCTTCTTCGGCTAATAAAATATTTTGTAACTTTCCCCGTCTATAAATAAACGGACGCTGTTACCTTACAACCCCCGCGCACTAACTTTGCCGCCGTGATTTTGTTCTGTCACGGACAATGTAACGACCCGCCGATAAACGCGTGAATCCGGATGCATTTTCCAATGCTCCGAGAAATCACACAGACAGCGGCAAAGTTAGTGCGCGGGTTTGGGCTCCTCCCTTTTCGCTCGCCGCTACTAAGGGAATACCGAACTCGTACTTCGCGCGAGCAAGTCAAAGGTCAAAAGTCTTTGCCAGAGGCTAATCGGCCTTAGGTTGAAAAAGTCAAAAGTAAATAAATACTTTGGGACTTCACAGACTTCACAGACTTTCAACTCGCTTGTGCGCAGCACAAGTCTGTTGGTTTCTTTTCCTCCAGGTACTAAGATGTTTCAATTCCCTGGGTGCGCTTCCCGACGCGATGTCGGGATCATCAAGGTTTACTCAATGGAGTTTCCTCATTCGGAGATCTTCGGATTAACGGTTGCTAGGCACCTCGCCGAAGCTTATCGCAGCCATGCTACGTCCTTCATCGCCTTTTAGAGTCAAGGCATCCACCATACGCCCTTAAACTTCCCATCAGGAAGTTTAAAAACCACAATTTGTTTGCAACTTACCCGCACACTGACTTTGCCGCCGTGATTTTTGGTGTCACGGACTTCATAAAAAGACGCTGATGAACGCATGATTTCGGAAACATTTTTCAATGCTCCGAGAAATCACGCATGACAGCGGCAAAGTCAGTGTGCGGATATACCTGTTCCGCCGTTTTAAAAAACGGCGGAAATTCAATTCCGCTTCTTGACGACGGAATTGAAGGATTCAATTGTCAAAGTTCACGCAAATGGGCATCAAAAAAACCGCTTCCGAAGCGGCTCTGACACACATACCGAGGCCAGTTCCTACCGCTTCAATCTAAGATTTTTTTTAATACTCATAAGCCCAAAGATTATATACAAAGGCCCAAACAGAGTCAAGTAAAGTTAAGCGCAAAAGACGCCAAAAAATGTTTTGGCTCCGCGAGACGCGGAGCCGTGATGAAGAACGATACGAAAGAAAGTTGATGCCTCCGTTTGGCCGGATCACCTCCTCTCCCGCCCGAGGGACCGGGAGGCGCTCCCCTCGGGCGGGTTCGGAACAGTCAGCCCCTAAACTCTTTTAAGTATACAATTTCCGCTTCCCACTTATAAAAATAATGTGGATAAAGCGAAACAAGCCCAAAAAACCCAAAATTAGGGCTTATAATACGAAAGGCTCTTCGGGAGCGTTTTGGCGGTTCAACCGCCAAAACGCTCCCGAAAGGCAAAAAGCCTATTTTCTGGATTCAACGATTTTTTCCGCGACATTGGGAGGAACGACGGCATAACTGTCAAATTCCATCGTTGAAGTTCCGCGGCCGGCCGTCATGGAACGGAGTTCCGTGGTATAGCCAAACATTTCGCTTAAAGGGACTTTGGCTTTGATAACTTTCAGTCCGTACCTGTCTTCCATTCCTTCTATCTGCCCTCTTTTTGCGTTTAGAGAACCGGAAACATCGCCGAAGAATTCTTCCGGAGCGACGACTTCAATTTTCATTATCGGTTCAAGAATAACCGGCCGAGCCTTTCTGGCCGCTTCCTGAAAAGCCTTTGAGCCGGCAATCTTGAAGGCCATTTCGGACGAATCAACCTCGTGATAACTTCCGTCAAACAAGGTTACGCTGACATCAACCATCGGAAATCCCGAGACAACTCCTCTGGACATGCCTTCCCGTATTCCTTTTTCCACGGCCGGAATATATTCCTGGGGAATAACTCCCCCTTTAATGCTGTTGACAAATTCAAGTCCGCCGGCTCTTTTTGTATTTTTTGGAAGGTCCGCTTCGTCTATTTGGAGATCCATGGGTTTGACTCTTATCTTGATGTGCCCGTACTGGCCGCGGCCTCCGGATTGTTTGATGTATTTTTCTTCGTGTTCCGCTTCTCCCTGGATAGTTTCCTTATAGGCGACTTGTGGTTTACCGGTATTGGCCAGAACATTGAATTCTCTTTTCATCCTGTCAACCAGAATGTCCAGATGGAGCTCGCCCATTCCGGCGATAATCGTTTCCAAAGTTTCCGGGTCGGTTCTAATTTTGAAAGTCGGGTCTTCGTCGGAAAGTTTCTTCAAAGCCAGAGCCATTTTCTCCTGGTCGGCTTTTGTTTTCGGTTCAATGCGCATGGCGACGACGGGCTCCGGAAATGTAATTTGCTCCAAAATAATCGGCCTTGATTCGTCGCAAAGAGTATCGGATGTCCGAGTATTCTTGAGCCCGACGGCGGCGGCGATTTCTCCGGAGAAAACCGCCTCAATCTCTTCCCTTTTGTCGGCCTGCAGACGGACAATCCGGCCGAGTCTTTCTTTTTCCCCGGTGCTTGAATTGTAAATATAAGAGCCGGCGGAAACGGTTCCCGAATAGACGCGAAAAAATGTCAATTGCCCCACAAAAGGGTCGGACTGGAGTTTGAAAGCCAGAGCCGCGAAAGGCTCATCGTCCGATGGAGAACGGCTTTCTTCTTTGTTTGTCTTGGGATTAATTCCTAGAACGGGGGGCAGGTCAACGGGGCTCGGCAGAAAATCAACAACGGCGTCTAAAATAAGCTGGATGCCTTTGTTTTTAAGAGCGCTTCCGGCAAAAACCGGAAAAATTTGGTTTAGAATAACTGCTTTTCTTAAAATCTCTTTGAGTTTCAAAAGCGGGATATCTTTGCCCTCCAAATACTCATTCATCAAAACTTCGTCATTTTCAACAATTTTTTCAATCAATTCTCCTCTGTATTTTTCAGCCATCTCTTTGATTTCTTCCGGAATTTCGGTTTCCACGACATCACGCCCCATAATGCCCTCAAATTTGTAGCCTTTCATTGAAAGAAGATCCACGAGGCCTTCGTGTTTTTCTTCCTCGCCCATGGGAATTTGCATCCGAACAGCCTTTGGAGAAAGTCTGGCCAAAATGGAAGCAAAAGATTTTTCAAAGGAAGCTCCCGTTCTGTCAAGCTTGTTGATGAAACAAAGTCTCGGAACTTTGGCTTCTTCGGCGTAGCGCCAGTTGGTCTCGGATTGAGGTTCAACGCCGGCCACGCCGTCAAAGACGACAATGGCGCCGTCCAAAACTCTCATTGACCTCTTGACCTCGGCCGTAAAGTCAATATGTCCGGGCGTGTCAATAATATTGAAGTTTATTTTCTTATTCGGGTCGGCTTTATCATCCCCGGTCTTAACCCAGGAGCAGGAGATAGCGGCCGAAGTGATGGTGATGCCCCTTTCTCTCTCCTGCTCCATCCAGTCCGTAATGGTATTGCCGTCGTGGACTTCGCCGATTTTATGGCTTATGCCCGTATAAAAAAGGATTCGCTCGGAGACGGTGGTTTTGCCTGCGTCAATGTGGGCGATAATGCCGAAGTTTCTTACTTTTTCCGGAGGATAATCTCGCATAAATCTTATATCTCAAATCTAATATCTAAAATCTGTGTCATTTATTTTTCTTCATTGTTATTATGCTTGCCGCTAATATTTTTGCTATTTCTTTTGTTTCCTCTAATAATCTTGCTGATTCCTCTGATTTTATCTTTCCCGAATCACGCGCCAAAGATATCCATAACTCTGTTTCATTTGCCGACTTAAGAGCGTGGTGATAAAAATTTATATAATCTTTTTTTGATCGGGCTGCTCTTGCTTCTCTAACATTTGCTGTAACAGATGCCCCGCTTCTCACCAACTGTCTTGCTATTGTTTGACCTGAAATATCTTTTGCAAGCTTGTCACTCAACTTTATGATATCAAGAAAATATCTCTATAGTCTTTCATCAAATTCTTTTTTCACTTTTAAGATTTTAGATTTAAAGCGGATTTGAGATTTTAGATATTAGATATCAGATTTTCTCCTACCAGCCGAAGTGGGCAAAAGCTTTGTTGGCTTCTGCCATCCTATGAGTGTTTTCTTTCTTCTTGACGGCCTCGCCCTCTCCGCGACTGGCCAGAAGCAATTCCGCGGACAGCTTTTTTCTCATGGGAGAGCCTTTTTTACTCTTGGCCGCTTGAATAATCCACCTCAAGGCCAAAGTCAGCCTTCTCTCCGGCCGAACCTCGCGGGGAATCTGGTAATTTGCTCCACCCACTCTCTTTGACCTGACTTCAACCGATGGCGAAGTATTCGCGACGGCCTTTTGAAAAATTTCAAGAGGGTCCGCCTTAGCCTCTTCTTTTATCTCGTCAAAAGCGCCATAGACTATCTTGCGAGCCACTTCTTTCTTCCCTCTTTCCATAACATAGTTAATGAGCTTTTCAATTTCAAGAGAACTGAAACGAATATCGGGGCTGATTTTATTTCTGTTTTTGATTTTTCTTCTCATATCAATTATTCCCCGCCGGTTTTTTCTTGGCTCCATATCTGCTTCGGCCTTTCTTTCGCTTGCTCACTCCCTCGGTATCAAGAACGCCCCTGACAATCGTGTATCTAAGACCGATGTCTTTGACTCTGCCGCCTCTCAAGAGAACAACCGAGTGTTCCTGAAGATTGTGGCCCATGCCCGGAATGTAAGCCGTCACTTCCATGCCGTTTGTCAGCCTGACCCTGGCGATTTTTCTGATAGCCGAGTTTGGCTTCTTCGGCGTGGTTGTCTTAACCTGAATACAGACCCCTCTTTTGAAGGGCGAAGGATTTTTTGAAGGCCTGTTTTTAAGCGTGTTAAAACCGCGCCTCAAGGCTATAGCCTTGGACTTTTTGCTGACCTTTTTCCTGTTTTTTCTTATGAGCTGATTGATTGTAGCCATATTCTATATGGACGCGTCCTTGTAAGGGCCCTTAGCAAATAAAACCCCTCAAAGGGGCTCCAATAATTTAATACAAAAGGCCCTAATGTGCAACCCTGCGCGCGCCCGGCTTCTTCTATGAGAATATTGAGGTTAAACCTCAATAAATGAGAAAATTGAGGTTAAACCTCAATTTTCCGCTCATTACTTCCTTTTAGTCCGCGGTGGTTCTTCCCAGCTCTTGAAGAGTTCCGTTTTTTCCCCCGGCATTTCTTGTTGAGGTTGAGGTTTAACCTCAATTCTATTGAGGTTTAACCTCAATATTTTATGTTTAATTTTTTATTCCAGCGTCAAATCACCCAATTTTTCGTCCAGATACATATCGGATATGGAATCCCGCGCAAAATCTTTATACTCTTCTGAATTAGAGAATAATTCTGAAAAAATATTTTTAACAATAATTCCCCTATCTCGTACTCCTACAAAATCACCCAAGCTACCGTAGGGATAACTGACTGCCCAGTTATATGCCTTATCGAATTCCTTAGTTGCTTTTTTAAGCCCTCCGGGATAAAGCTCAAAGGTGTTTTTTATTTGAATATAGAGGCTCAAGTACTTTAAGTATAAATCTTCATCAACGCACCTGGCTTTATAAGATCCCTGAAATAAAGAACCGGATTCTTGGTATTTGATATTATAGTGCATGCTTATCCCCGTGCCTAATCTTTGCATAAATTTTGAAATCCCACCTTCTTTGATTTCTTTTAAAAGCAAGTGGAAATGGTTCTTCATCAACACAAAGGCCACGATGCTTACAATGGGTTTGCGGGGTCGCCAATTTTTCGGCCACGGCCATTCAGATTTGTTGAGGTTTAACCTCAACTCATATAGTTCTTGTAATGGATTACTGGGCGTTTGTTCCGTATTGAAATAGAATAACGAGTGTAAAAAACGATTTCTGTCTTTATTATCATGAACTATCGCCTGTTTACGATTGCCTCGATTATACACATGAACATAGTTGCCTACCGAAAATGGTTCTTTTCTCATAAACATGATTATACCTACTTGAGGTTAAACCTCAATGTTCCTCAGTGTTGAAAACCTCAACATTGAGGTTTAACCTCAACTTAACTGTATTTGAAATCCCCTTTGCCTTTGCCGGTTTGAAAACCTCAACATTGAGGTTTAACCTCAACTTAACTGTATTTGAAATCCCCTTTGCCTTTGCCGGTTTTTTCGTCGGCGTACTCAGTCCGGAATTTCTTCCAGGACTTTTCCAGTCGAAACATTTTGATGCGCGCGTTGGCGTAGCGACCAATAATGTCGTCAAGCAAGCCCATGTCGAATTTCGTCCCATAAAGTCCTTTGACATGCTCCAAATACACAATCATTTTATTGCATCCGGCCATGGCCTTCTCCAAGTAACCCACACCGAGGGCAAAGTCGGCAAAACGCAGTGAGTGCGACTCGGCCACTAGGAGTGGTACGGACATAGCGCAATCAAGCAACCGTTCGGCAAAAATATACTTTTCGTCTCCTTTAATGCGACCTTTCCCTTTTACCGAACCGTCCAAATGCGGCACTATATCTTTTGATATCAATACCGCACATTCAATGGTTTTTTGATAAATTTCCAGGTCACGGAAAGAGCGGACAGGTTTCTTGGGCGTGAACGCCCCGCTGCGGAAATTGCCGTTGGCTTTGCTAGCATATCCTTTGTCCCATTTTTTATTATATGGCATAAAGTTAATTGGTTATTACTTATAAAAAGTATTAAACCTTTTGTTACGACGTCGACTCGGACGTCGTGAACGAGAGTACTCGTTCACACGCTCCTCGCTAGTCGTAATAAAACTCGCTCAAGGTCAGGCAGCGGGGCGTCACACAATGGTAACTTTACCTGGATTCTCTCTCGGCACTTCAACTTTGGTGCCATCCTTGAAATTTACAAAACGCTTGTGCGGTTTTTTAGCCGTGCTGGGTCTTAATTTTTTAACCACATGCAGAGGAAAAAATTGATAATAACCTTTCTCGTCAAACCAGCCGCATTTAAACTCAAAAAGTCGAAGTCCGGTGAGCCGCGAGAGTGCCAAGGCGTACCAGGTCAACTGTTCGATCGGCTTTTCTTTGCTGGCGTTGGGCTTGTAGTCTAAGAGATGTACGCAGCCATTGCGGATTTGCACGATGTCAATATGCCCCGTTAGCAATCTCGGAAATTTAACAGGTTTTTTGGAACCCTTGAGCAATATAGGACCAATGGGACGATTTTTAGGAATAACTTCGGCACAGGAACCAACTCCCTTGGATTCTTGATATTCTGATATCACGAATCCAAGGGTATTCTCCATATATTCGACATCCTCCCGCCGGATATAAACCGGCACCTCGGTCGCCACTGTGACCGAGTCGTTGGCTAGCATAAACTTCTGCACGGCCTCGTGGCGGAGTTTGTTTTCCGTTACGGCCTGCAAGACGAACCCCGCCAGCTTGTTGGCAAAATTAAACTTTGATTTCACAATCATATCCGCAGTACTAAACTTGCTCTTGACCTCGCTCATTCGCTCGCCGTCCTGGAAATATTGGTGCGGAGTTTCGGAAGTCACGGCATCTAGGTATTCTTTCATCCGCCACAGGTTCCGATTTCTAAATTCCTCCAGCATCAGCCGTATTTTGGCGCGGTGATAGCGAAAGCGATAGAGCTGACGGTGGGCCATGGTCACTTCCTCTATCATCTCCCTTGGCTTATACATTTTCAAAGCATACGGACGCATGCGCTCAAACCGGCACAAGGGCTTGTACTGTTCATACCAGCTAGCTAGTGTATCAACTTCGGGCTTGACTTTGTACTTTTCTTCCAAGGCCCGACAACATTGTTCCAAAGTGTAGCCCTGATTGTATAGCGTGATGCCGGCCACAATGACATTGAGTGGAAACTTTTTACCTTTCACATCGGAGGCGGTAAAAGTGCGACCACATTCCGTATTCTTACAAAGGTAAAGCTGTACGGTCTGATGCTTGTTCTCGCGCACTCCGCGCTTTACGAAATCCTTGGACTGGCAGTAGGGGCAATTTATTTCGAGGACGCTTGGCCGTCCCGCTGCCGGAGTTGCCTTGCGTTCTGAACGCAGAGACAATTCACTTGTCCCTTTGTCCCCCATCCCCTTCCCCGTATTGAGGAGTTTCTTTTTCTTTTTCATATTTTTATTTGACATTGATTTTCAGTTTGCTATACTTTATGCATCCTTACGAAAAAGACCCTTATGCGGTTTTGTCCGCATCGGGGGCTTTTTCTTTATATCTCCTTCTTAAGAATGTTTTCTTGGTCAGATATATAAGATATTTTTACTCCCGTTCTTTTCAATAAAATTGAGCATTTTTCAGTTTCATACGGAGACAAAATAAAACCGATTTTATTTTTTTCTTTTAAAAATTTTACAAGCGGAGTATAGTCGCCGTCGCTGGTAACCAAGACTGCTCTATTAAATTTATTTTCATATGCGTTTTGCATTGCATGAACAACAATATCTGCGTCACAGTTACCCTTAGCTTTTCCATTGCCATCAAAAACAACTTCCTTAAAAACAAGAGTGTAGCCCTGCTCTTGCAGTTTTGTATAAAGATCCTTGTATTTGGGTATTAATCCCAAAAATAAATACGCCAGTTGAACATTATATTTTTCTTTCAACCAAACTCTAAATCGCCCGTAATCAAATTCCCAGTTCAAGGTTCCTATACCTTTGTGCAAATTTGCTCCATCTATATATGCAACATTATTCTCTTCTGCCTTCATTATTCTATTTATCAGAATCTTTTTTCATTTTAGTATTTTAACATAGCACCCCGTTAGAAGTCGCGGACGCTTGCGTCTGCGTCCTACTTCTAACGGGGTATCACGAGTTTCAAGGGTAAAAATAGCACGAGTTTCTGGTTTTTTTCCTTTTGCACCCGCTATTCGTGATATATTTTTGCCGGATTTTTTCATATTTTTTATTCAGTTGGCTCCGGTTCGGCTACTGGTTCCGGCGCCGATTCTTCGGTAATTGTTTCTTCTTCGACCGGTGGGGTTTCTTCCTCCTCTACCTCACCCCCTACTTGCCCCGCCTCGGCGGTGGCCTCCTCTCCTTGCTCGCCCGTCGAAGCAGGAGCGGAGTCGGGTAAAGGAGAGGGGGTTTCTTCCTCTTCTTCTGCGGGGGTTTCAGAATCACCACCCCCCTCCGACCCTAGGTCGGAGACCCCCTCCTCATCTGAGGCGGGGGTCTCCTCAAGAGGAGAATTTTCCCCCTCCTCGTCAGCAGAGCTTCCTCCTCCATTAGAAACACTATTTACATTGTTTTGCTCCAATAATTGTTTGAGTTGCTCCTTGTTTATACAGACTTCTTCTAAGCATAGTTCCTTAACTGTCAGCTTGTCGGCAATAACATGGGCTATCTTCATGATGCCATTCTCCCAGATTACCCCGTAAATATCGCTAAATTTGGCCGTTATGGCCTTAAAGAAGCTGGTAATAGAGCTATCCCCATCAACTTCAGACACCGGGACCGGTGGCTCCAGAAAGCTCCCAAGCTCGTTTACCTTTAGGTCAAGCTCCTTGATTCCCGCAAGCAGTCTCATAGTCAAACCGATGTCGTAGCTCACCCGCTTGTAGCCGCTGTCGTCGGTATGCACCATTTCCGGGAAGACCTGTTCAACTTCTTGGGCAATGAGTCCGTAATTGGTTCCGACTTGGCCGTTGAGCCAAGAGTACTCGTCATTGCGCCATTCAAAAGTCACGGGGTTCAACTGCGAGAGTTTATCCAAAGTGCCGGCAGGCAGGGCGGTAATATTTTTTTTGAGTTGCTCGTCCGAGACACAACTGCCGACCAAGGTGGTGTTGTCGGCATCGCGGACACAGCCGGTGGTTCCGGTGCCGATTTCAATGTCATCCTCCACATCAAGCTTAATTGAGTCGGGATTTGTCGTCCCGATGCCGACGTTGCCTTGAATTGCTAATCCTCCCGTTGGAGCCGCTGTTCCCGCATAGCCGATACCTATGCTTGCTCCTCCTGCGAAAGCTGACTCGCCCAAAACCGAGAGCTTTGATA
>Ga0210050_1001853_pt1 | contig 21648 bp, 23 predicted proteins | sample CryGey132114_all_FD_185463 | JGI IMG/M metagenome (GOLD analysis project Ga0210050, IMG submission 185463) | Groundwater microbial communities from aquifer - Crystal Geyser CG22_combo_CG10-13_8/21/14_all (SPAdes) (version 2) | ecosystem: Environmental > Aquatic > Deep subsurface > Groundwater ... | reverse complement strand
TTGTGCCCGCCTATATCGCTGGGCAGAGGATTGCTGGGAAATTCCGGGAAATATCCTTCTTTTATAAATCCATATCTCGGGCTTACCATATTAAATCTGAAATGCTGGCACCACGCCTCTACAAGATTATCAGGATCCACCTTTAGCGTGTATACCTCTCCGCCCACTGCGGCAATCTTGGGATCGCGCTTAAAATGATCCAGCATAATCTTTATCCAATCCTTGCATGGCGCGCAATCGGCATCTGTAAAAAATATGAAATCGCCTTTTACGGACTGAATGGCCTTGTTCCTGGCGTATCCGGGAGAAGGACAATCGGGTATCTCTACAAGTTTAATGAAGGGATATTTTTTCTGCCACTCTTTGATTATTTCCACTGTCTTATCGGTAGATCCGCCGTCTGCTATTATTATTTCCCACCTGTCGTGAGGATAATCCACGTTGAAGAGGTATTGGAATGATTTTTCTATTGTCCTCTCAAAATTTTTTATAGGGACTATAACGGAAATGAACGGGTAATTTTCCATGTCTCCACCGCCTTTTTGGTTATTTTTTATTTAAACTTATATCCGCAGGCCTTACTTCCACACTCACCTTCGGCTTATAATAATCTTCCCCGTCTTTTGTGAGAAAGCCGCGGTTACCCATAGCTGTTTCCCACTTTTCTATCTCTTTCTGCTGCCTGATGTATTCCTGGCGCCGGCTTATCCTGTCGTCTCTCAAGTCTATTTTTACCTGGCGTATTGCTTTCTTAAGCTCGCTTAAAGAATGCAGCCTCGCTTCCATGGATTTTTTTTCTTCCTGTAGCAACGCTATCTTATATTCAAGCCCTTTTTTTTCGCTGGCTAGTTTATGATTCCCGTGCCTGAGACTTAGTATCTTTTTGTTCACAAAAGCTAATTTGATATTACTGGCCCTCAGGTCCCTGTCTGCCCTCGTAAGCCCCTTCCTGGCGGTATTCAATTCATCCATCAGCCATATTTTATCTTTTTTCTCCTGGGTTATTTCGTCCCTGGTATTTTTAAGTTTTGCCCTGGTCTCGACTATCTCCCTTCCCATTATAAAAAAGACCGCCAATATGCCTATCGCAAGCAATGTAAATTTTAAATTACCTTTCATTTAAATCAATGCCTCCTTTTATACCGGCGCATAAAACTTGTTTTTAATCATTTTAACATCCGGCTATGTCTGTGTCAAAAAAGATTAGCTCCTATTTAGATTTTATACTAATTTATAGTTATTTTGCCTGTGGCGCCTGCCACAGAAATAGTCCTGGAATCGCCCTGCTTATCGGTCAGGGTAACTGAACCGCTGATCCCTCCGGCTGATCCCGACGCGTTAAACATTATCCTGTCGTTTTCAAATGTAACGGGATCTGCCTGGTCATCGCCTTTGACTGTAAACGACACAGAAGCCGGCAGGAAATATTTTTTTTCATAAAGCCTGCCCGTATCATCTTCTATCCAATACTGCTTCTCTTTAACATCAAATACCGCAGAGTAATTTTTTCTGAACGTCACGGCGTTACTCTTTGCCAAATTTATTATCCCTACGACAGCCCGGGTGGCCGTCTTTATCCTGAGGCCCTTTCCAAAACTTGAAGTAAATGGCACTGAAATAGCCATAATCATCCCTATTATCGCCAGCACAACTAACATTTCTACGAGAGTAAAAGCCCGCCTGTTACCAATTTCTGATATCATCTTTATCATCCCCGTCGCCCGTAGCGTTCAGGCCTTTGGAGTAAAGGTCATAAAAAGACGGATTATTTTTGCCGGGGTTTGCGTATACAAATGCATTGCCCCACGCATCAGAATATTCTCCGTTTGCGTCTAATTCATTTCTCTTGATATTCATATAAGGCCCGCTCCAATCCGGGTCTTCTGGTTCTGTTGTCAGTGCCTCCACCAGGGTCTTATTGTCAGTCCCTGGATAGCCTCCCATATCTGTTTCATACATGCTTATAGCTGTTTCTAGGCTGGCCATTTGAGCCTTTGTTTTGGTGACTGCGCCCCGCTTCCTTGCCTGTTGCGCCCCGCTAATCACCATGCCTCCGAGTATTGATATGATAGCGATGACGACCAATAATTCTATAAGCGTAAATCCTCTTTTTTTCATAGTCAACCCCCCTATATGTATTCTTTAGTCTCCCTTAAAACCTCTTCTATGGTTGTAATGCCATCCATAACTTTCTTCAGGCCATTTTCCCGCAGGGTCTTCATGCCGGCCCTGCACGCTGCGTTTCTTATGGCAGACAGGCTTTCGTGCCTGATCACAAGGTCCCTGATTTTGTCGTCTACCAAAAGCAGTTCATATAAGCCTGTCCTGCCTTTATAGCCGGAGTTATTGCACTCTGAGCACCCCTGGCCTTTATAAAATTTCATTCCTTTTGTCTTTTCTTTTGATATGCTGAATTCGGACAATTCGCTTTCCGAAGGCTTGTATTCCTTTCTGCATTTAACGCAGATCTTTCTGACAAGCCTTTGAGCCAGGATTGCCCTGACAGTGGATGTTATTAAAAACGGCTCCACGCCCATATCCAATAACCGCGTGATAGCGCCCGGAGAATCGTTGGTATGCAATGTGCTGAATACGAGATGGCCTGTGAGCGCTGCCTGGATAGCTATCTCTGCTGTTTCAGAGTCTCTTATTTCCCCGACCATTATGATATCCGGATCCTGCCTGAGGATATGCCTTAACGTCTTTGCAAAAGAAAGGTCTATTTTTGTATTAATAGCGACCTGGATAATGCCTTCTATGTCATACTCCACGGGATCTTCTGTGGTTATTATCTTATACTCTATTTTGTTTATTTCGCGCAGACAGGAATACAGCGTGGTGGTTTTTCCGCTTCCCGTAGGCCCGGTGGTAAGAAATATGCCGTTAGGCCTTTTTATCATCTCCCTGATTTTTAATTTAATATCCTCGTCCATGCCTATCTGATCCAGGGACAAGCTTACAACGCTTTTATCCAGAACCCTCATGACAATGCTTTCTCCGTAAAGAGTAGGAAGCGTAGAAACCCTCAGGTCCACTGCCTTGCCTTCTATGTCCATCATAATCCTTCCGTCCTGAGGAAGCCTATTTTCCGCCACATCCAGATTTGCCATGACCTTAATCCTTGAGCTTATGGCAAGGTTCAGATCCCTGGGCGGATGCGCGGCATCATAACATATGCCGTCTATTCTATAGCGTATCTTATAGTCTTTTTCAAAAGGTTCAAAGTGTACGTCAGAAGCCTTTTCTCTTACTGCCCGGAGGAGGATCATATTTAAAAGCTTTACCACGGGCGCGTATGAGGCTATCTCTTTTAATTTATCAGCATCGCTTTCTGCTTTACCTGACGCCGGCGTCTTGCATGCTGACTTGCTGGCTTCATCTATGATCTGGCCCAGAGATTCCTCTTCTTTGCCGTAATGTTTCTCTATGGCCTTTTTAATATCATCTTCTTTTGCTGCCACCATTCTGATGCTTAACCCCGACGCAAAGCGCAGATCGTCTAAAAGCTTCATATTGGAAGGGTCATGAACAGCCACTACAACAGAATCTCTCTCTATTTTAATAGGCATTATGCTGTAAAATCTTGCCGTAGAAGCTGAAATCTTGTTTATAGCTTCTTTTTCTATGGTTATTTTTGATAAATCCGCTGTTTCCATATTGTCAGGCATCTTGAGTGACCCTCAAAACTTCTTCAATGGTTGTATAGCCGCGTTTTACTTTTTCTATGCCGTCTTCTTTCAATGTTCTCATCCCAAATTCCCTTGCCTTTTCACACAGGACAGTGCTTGGCGTATTTTCCAGTATCAACTCTCTAAGCCTGTCATTCATGACCAGGAGTTCATATATGCCCATCCTTCCCTTAAAGCCTGTATTGCTGCAGACAGAGCAGCCTTTGCCTTTATACAACTCGAAATCTTTTGATTGGCCCGCATCTAAAGATAACATGGCAATCTCTTCTTCTGACGGCTTATACGCCTCTCTGCAGGACTGGCATATTGTCCTGACCAGCCTCTGGGCCATTATGCACTGGACCGTGGAAGCCACAAGATAAGGTTTTATTCCCATATCCACTAATCTTGTCACAGCGCCGGCAGCATCATTCGTATGAAGGGTGCTGAAAATAAGGTGCCCTGTAAGCGCTGATTGCACTGCTATCTCAGCTGTTTCCAGGTCTCTTATTTCTCCAACCATTATGATATCAGGCGCCTGCCTTAACATTGAACGCAGTCCGCTCGCAAAGGTAAGGTTGATCTGAGATTTTACCTGAACCTGGTTTATTCCGTCTAATTGATATTCCACGGGATCTTCTATGGTAATAACCTTTCGTTCTTTTTGATTTATATGACTGAGCGTCGCATACAGGGTTGTGGTTTTTCCGCTTCCCGTAGGGCCTGTGACCAGGATCATTCCGTTCGGAAGGTTTATCAGCCTCTCAAAATCTTTCTTGTTTTCAGGCAAAAGCCCCATGTCTTCCAGTCCTACCATAAAGCTGCTTTTATCAAGAATCCTCATTACAACGCTTTCGCCGTGTATAGCAGGCAAGGTAGAGACCCTGAGATCCAGCTCCTTTGTTTCCAGTTTAAGCTTTATCCTGCCGTCCTGAGGCAGACGCTTTTCCGCTATGTCCATCCCTGCCATTATTTTTAATCTGCTTATGATTGAACCCTGCAGCCTTTTAGGAGGGGATGGTATCTCATGCAGCACCCCGTCAATCCTGTACCTGATGCGGAATTTGTTTTCCAGGGGTTCCACGTGTATGTCGCTCGCCCTTCTTTTCAAGGCCTCTTCTATCAGCATATTCACCAATTTTATAACAGGCGCGTCATCATCGCCTTTTACATCTTTTATGTCTTCCGCCAATTTACTTAAATCGCTTTGGGCCTTTTCCTTATGCCTGGATAAGTAGAGTTCAGCTAAAGCCTTGTCTATGTCAGCCTGATTGGCAAGCGCTATATTCACGTTCAGGCTTGTTATCTTTTCAAAAAAACCGTCTGAAAGAAAATTCAGGGGATCGTCTGTCGCCAGAAAAACTGTCTTAGCCTGGATCCTGAAAGGGACTATCCTGTGGTTAACGGCAATCTGCGGAGAAATAACATTAATTGCGTTTAAGTCTATATCTTTTATCTTAAGAGGAGCTGGAAATATTCCCAGCTGAGGTATCAAGGCATTCCCGACATTTTCGCTTGCTATATAACCGAGTTTTGTAAGTATTTTTGCCAGCCGCTCCTTGGTATCCAATTGTTTTTCAAGCGCTTTCTGGATTTTAAGATCATCTAAAAGCCCTATATTCTTTACAACCTCTTTTACTATTTCGCTTTGCTTTATCATATAATATTCTTAAGCGGGACCTTTTTTTTAGCGGCTAGTTTACGGCAATCGCTGTATTCGGGGGAAACCCTTATAAGCTCTTTCCCGATGTAGCCCTTATTTATCTTTATTCCGCAGCGCATATCGCTACGCGCCGGTTTTTTTCTGATCAACTTCAACCTCCCGGCTTCATGATATCTTATTCCGAAACTTGTCGTCTCCCTGAAAATTACCTCTGCTATTTTTGCCAATTTATTTTTTGGAATTAATACTGTCAAAAGAATCCCGGGCCTTATTTTTTTCATCTGAACAGGGGTAAGAAACACCTCCAATGCGCCCGAGCCGTACAATTTTTCAAAAACCGTCTCGTAAACGACCGGGCTCATATCGTCTATATTTGTTTCTATGACATATATCTTGTCGCGCAAAAGTTTATTTTTCATGTTATTTGTTTATCAAGCTTGCGAAATAGCCTGCGCCGAATCCATTATCTATATTCACCACGCTGACCCCCGGCGCGCAGGAATTCATCATCGTGAGTAAAGGCGCGATGCCTTTGAAACTGGAGCCATAGCCTACGCTGGTAGGCACTGCAATGACAGGCTTGTCAGTGAGGCCTCCTATCACGCTTCCAAGCGCGCCTTCCATGCCTGCCACCACTATAATAACATTGGCCTTTGAGATTTCAGGAAGCTTATCCAGCAGGCGGTGTATGCCGGCAACGCCTACGTCGTAAACAGCCTTCACTTTATTTCCCATCACTTCCAGGGTAATCCTGGCTTCTTCCGCCACAGGTATATCGCTGGTGCCGGCGGTCAGTATCAAAACTGTTTTCTTGTTTTTCAGCCCGCCTCTTTTCAGGTATATAACCCTTCCGGGCTCGTTATATTTTAATACCGGAAAATATTTTTTCAAATAACTATAGAGGGATTTGGCGGCGCGCGTAAGTAAGATGGGATTTTTGTGCCTCAAAAGAACCTCTGTTATTTTCTTGATCTGTTCAGGCGTTTTGTTTTCACAATAGATAACCTCTCCGAAACCTTTGCGGACAGCCCTGTGATGATCCAGCCTGACAAATTCCATATTCTGATAAGGAAGATTTTTAAGCGCCTTGAAAGCTTCGGCTACAGATATCTTCTTGGAATGGGTCCTGGTCAAGATTTCCTTTAAATATTTTACGGAATGCATTTTTATGGTTTTTTGAATATAAAGTAAAGTATTACGATTATTGCTATGCTGGAATATATATAAAAATCATTGAAATAGAAAAAATCCCTGACATTGTCAAGAATATTTTTACTATGCTTTTTACTGCCTTTTGTTATGCCTTTTTTGCGGTATGCCTCAAGGTCGTCTACCTTGAATCTGGTATATACCCCGCCTATTTTATATGCGGTGATCTGGCCGGCATCTGCTAATTTATTCAGTTCATCCCGGGAAATACCCAGATAACCAGCTGCTTCCTCTGATGTCAAAAATTTCTTCATCATAGCTTTAACAGTTCTCGTTTATTGCTTCGTCTTTTCCTTTGCTATCCATTCTTCTATTTTTGGCCGTTCGAATTTCCAGTCATTGCCTTCTTTGAAAGCCGGTATCTTTCCTGAATTAGCCCAGTCAAGGATATTGCTGGCCTCCACTTCCAGATATCTCGCAAGCTCTTCTATATTAAAAACATGTCCCTTGACTGTAAGCATCTGGCACTTGCCGTGAATAACAGCGCCTTTATCTACGCTGAGGCTCGGCGTTATTATATCCCCTACGATATGGGCCGTGGAAAGAACTTTTAAGCTGTTTGAAGCAGTGATATTGCCTGTGAGCTTTCCGCCTACCACTATTTCATCTCCTCGTATTTCTGCGCGCACAGAGGCGTTTTCGCCTATTTCCAGGCTGCCTTTGGTATCAAGCTTCCCGTCGAAACTGCCGTTTATACGCAGATTCACGGGATCCTTGAACGCCAGAGTCCCCTGCATGCTAGCATCAACATCTAAAATCTTTTTTTCCTGCTTGTCGCGTTTTAGCATACATACCTCCTTTTTTCTACTGCCTGTCCTCTATTGGAATTTTTCTTAATAGATACAAGGTTGCAAGCGCAATAATGCTGGCAGTGCAGCCTGCTATATAAAAACCGCAGCCTATTGCCAATCCTATGCCTGAAACAGTCCACAGGCTTGCCGCTGTGGTAAGTCCCTGCACGTTTTCGCCTGAACGGATAATAGTGCCTGCTCCTAAAAATCCTATGCCTGTCACTACTCCTGCGGCTATTCTTGCGGGATCTACATTAGCTTTTCCCGCGTAAGCTTCAAATATATATATTGAGACAAGCATTATAAGGGCAGAGCCTAGAGTTACAAGTATATGAGTTCTCAAGCCGGCTATTCTTTTATTATGCTTTTGCCTTTCAAAACCTATGACCCCGCCTAGCGCCGCGGCAAAAAATAATCGCGATGCAACCTGGATATCTGTAATCATGCATAACCTCCTTATACCCTAGCCGTGATATCTAGAGCTGTTTTTGCGCCTAATTTAAACAGTCTGTATCCAAGACCTGCCACCATGCTGGCATTATCAGAACACAGATCGAGAGGAGGAAAATATAATTCAAAATCTCTGTACCTGGCCTCTCTCTGCATCATTTCCCTGAACCTGGAATTCGCGCTTACTCCGCCGCCCGCAACAAAAGATTTTATTTTATATTTTTCCAAAGCCTTTATTGAATTTTCCGCGATGACCTTCAAAACTGCCTCTTGAAAGGAAGCGCAAATATCTTCTTTTTTTGTTTTTCCCTGTCCCTGAACATAATACAGCACCGCTGTCTTAATTCCGCTGAAACTAAAATCCAGGGTGCCGTTAACAGCCTTGCATGTAAATTTGATTGCATTGGGATTTCCTTTTTTTGCAAGAGCGTCTATGACAGGCCCTCCGGGATAACCAAGTCCTAAAATCTTACTAACCTTGTCGTATGCCTCCCCTATAGCATCATCGACCGTATCTCCGAGCAATTCAAACTCATTAAAACCCTCTACAAGATATAATCTTGTATGGCCTCCTGAGATAACCAGGCCTACAAAAGGAAACCTGGGCGCATTTTTTACCATTATGGCGGAATACACATGAGCCTTCAAATGGTCTACAGCTATAAGCGGCTTTTTAAGGCTATAACTGATAGCCTTGGCGCATGAGATACCCGTCAATAACGCGCCTACCAACCCCGGCCCGTCTGTAACAGCCACGGCATCTATCTCTTCTATGCCAATGCCTGCTTTATGCAAAGAACCGTTCACTACCTTGTCTATATTTTCCGCGTGGTGCCTGGTAGCTATTTCAGGCACCACGCCGCCAAACTTCTTATGACGGCTAAGACTTGATGAAATCACATTTGATAAAATATTTACGCCGTCTTTTACAACGCTCGCGGCTGTCTCATCGCAAGAAGTCTCTATGCCTAAAATTAACATAACTATTTTCCGGAATATATCACTATTCCCTTTAAAACATCCACGGCCCTTAAAATCTGGTTATCCAGCTCTTTCTTATTTTTTTCATCCGCCTTTTCCTGTTCTGTCTTTTCCTTGCCTTCTATTAATTTTTCAAGGATAGCTGTTTCTTTTTCCAATTCCTTATCCTTTATAGGGCGCTCTTCGTATTCAACTATGATATCAGGCACTATGCCCAATCCGTGAATAGAGCGTCCGTTAGGCGTATAATATTTACTAGTGGTAACTCTGATCGCAGAGCCATCCGACATAGGCACGACAGTCTGGACAGAACCCTTGCCGAAACTCTTGGTGCCTAAAAGAATCGCTCTCTTATAATCCTGCAAGGCCCCTGCTACAATTTCGGAAGCAGATGCGCTGCCTCCGTTTATCATCACCACCATAGGATAATTCAAATGATTATTTTTATTCCTGGATTTAAATTCAATGTTTTGGGCTTCGATTCTCCCTTTTGTGCTGACCACCACTTTGCCTTCCTCCAGGAATTTTCCTCCCACATCAACCGCCACGTCCAATAGCCCGCCAGGATTATTCCTGAGGTCCAGCACAAGCCCTTTCAAACCGTCTGATTCTAATTTTTTCAGGGCCTCAGCTAAATCCTTGGGGGTATTTTCCTGAAACTCAGAAAGCCTGATATAACCTATGCCTGGTTCCACCATCTCTGCCTTTTTGATACTGGCTATTTTAATTATGGCCCTTGTTATCTTGAACTCCAGCAGTTTTTTCTCGGACTCCCTGAGCACTATAATATTCACATCCGTGCCCGGCTTGCCTCTTAATTTTTTAACAGCTGCCATCAGCGTAAGGTCTTTTGTGACATCGCCATCTATCTTCACAATCTTGTCTCCTGCCTTAAGCCCTACTTTATACGCGGGCGTATCGTCTATGGGAGATATTATTGTCAGGAGATCGTCTTTCATGGTAATCTCTATGCCTATCCCTCCGAATTCCCCTTCTGTTTCTACTTTCATTTCATTGTAAGTATCTGGGTCCATGAACTGGCTGTAAGGATCCAGAGAGGACAGCATGCCTTTCAGGGCGCCATATATAAGATCCTTTGATTTTTTATCCTCTACGTAATCCGTGCGGATTATGCTTACAGCGTCTGAAAAAAGTTCCAGCTGTTTATAAAGATCGTCCGTTTTTTGTTTTTGCTGCTTCTGTTCCTGTTTCTCGGCAAAACTTATACTGCGCGCCGTAATGCCTATTGCAAAACTCGCCATAATCAGCAATATTACTATTCTTTTTTTCATTTTACTCCTTTCAGTTTCTCCCTCAGCATCTCATTCACCTTGTTTGGGTCAGCTCTTCCTTTTGTCTGCTGCATCACCTTTCCCACAAGAAACATTATGGCATTTTCCTTGCCATTCTTAAAATCTTCTGCTGATTTTGGGTTTTCACGAATAACCTGGCTTGTCGTAGCTTCCAATAAACTAACATCGGAAATCTGCTCAAGCCCTTTTTCCTTAACCAACCTGCGAGGATCGGCGCCTGTTGCGATAATTTCTATTAAAAGCGTTTTGGCGATCTTGCCGGTAATTACCCCGCTATCGATCATTTTAAGCATATCCGAGAGATGCTCCGGTTTCAAGTTCAAATCTTTTATCAATACGTTATTCTCTTTCATATATGCAAAGACGTCTCCCGTGAGCCAATTAGCAATGGCTTTCGGATTACCGTATAAACCGGCGCATTTCTCAAAATAATCCGCAGTATCTTTATCGGAAACAATCACCGCGCTGTCATAATTTGAAAGCCTGTAATCTTTTATAAATCTATTCCTTTTAGGCTCCGGAAGCTCGGGTATGCCTTTATGAATTTTCTCTAAAAAGCTTTCTTCGAAATCAAAAGGCACCAGGTCCGGCTCAGGAAAATATCTGTAATCGTGAGCCTCTTCCTTGGACCTCATTGGTTCTGTAACGCATTTTTCCGTGTTATAAAGCCTGGTCTCCTGGATAATCTTCTTCCCGCCTTCTAATAGTTCCGCCTGGCGTTTTGACTCATATTCCAGCGCCAGCTTCACGCCTTTAAACGAATTCATATTTTTTATCTCTGTTTTTGTGCCCAGGGCATTGTCTCCTTTTTTTCTTATGGATATGTTCGCGTCGCACCTGAGACTGCCTTCTTCCATATTGCAATCAGAGACATCTATGTACTCCAATATTGATTTTAAAGCCGTGAGATATAAATATGCCTCTTCGGGAGAATTCATATCCGGCTCGCTCACTATTTCCAATAAGGGCATGCCTGACCTGTTAAAATCAATCAGGCTGTGATCTTTCTGATGAAAAAGCTTTCCGGTATCTTCTTCCAGATGGACCCTTCTTATCTTTATCTTTTTTTCTGATTCTCCGGTAATGATATTCAATATTCCGCGCTGGGCTAACGGCTGGTCAAATTGGGAAATCTGGTAATCCTTGGGCAGGTCCGGATAGAAATAATTTTTTCTGTCAAATCGTATCTCTTTTGCTATCTGGCAATTCAAGGCAATCGCGACCTTTGCCCCGAGTTCCAGGGCTTGTCTATTTAAAACAGGCAGGCTTCCGGGAAAACCAAGGCACACAGGACAGGTCTGGGTATTCGGCGCAGATCCAAAATTCGTACTGCATCCGCAAAACACCTTACTCTTTGTGTTAAGCTGCAGATGAACCTCTAAACCTATTACGATTTCGTATGACATACTTTTTGAGATTGCTTCGGCCCCGACAAGTCGGGGCCTCGCAATGACATATAAAAACGTCATTGCGAGGAGTCCCGATTTATAGGGACGACGAAGCAATCCTATTTAATATCAGGTTTCCTCTTATGCCAGTCTGTATTCTGTTCGTAATTATACGCTATTCTTAAAATAGTCTCTTCGTCAAAAGGTTTTCCGAGTATCTGAAGCCCTATCGGGAGATTATTTTTTGTAAATCCGCATGGTATGGATATGCCTGGGATGCCCGCCAGATTTGCCGAGATTGTAAATATATCCGAAAGATACATGGTAAGAGGATCGCTTATTTTTTCTCCTATTTTAAAAGCAGCCGTAGGGGAAGTGGGGGTAACGATCGCGTCAAATTTTTGAAACGCCTTATCAAAGTCCGTCTTTATCAACGTCCTGACTTTCAGCGCCTTTGAATAATAAGCGTCATAATATCCGCTTGAAAGAGCAAATGTCCCGAGAATAATCCTGCGCTTTGCCTCGTCTCCGAACCCCTCCTTGCGCGTCTTTTTATACATATCCATCATTGACTTTATGTTATCCGCCCTTAAACCGTATTGAACCCCGTCGAACCTTGCGAGATTTGAACTCGCCTCAGCTGTGGCAACCAGATAATACACGCTCACGGCGTATTCAGTATGCGGCAAGCTCGTGTCTTCGCAGACAGCTCCTAATTTTTCCAGTTTTTCTATGGCGGCTTTGATAGAATTCTTGACTTCCTTATCCATGCCCTCTATAAAATATTCTTTTGGAACTCCGATCTTGAGCCCTTTTATGCTTTTTTTCATGCCGGCCAGATAATCCGAAACAGGTATGTCGGCAGAAGTTGAATCCATTTCGTCATGCCCTGAAATAGCCTTTAATAAAATAGCTGCGTCTTCCACATCTTTTGTGATCGGGCCTATCTGGTCGAGGGAAGACGCAAACGCTATAAGGCCGTATCGGGACACCCTTCCATATGTCGGCTTTAGCCCCACTACCCCGCAAACGCCTGCAGGCTGCCTTATGGATCCGCCTGTATCTGACCCGAGCGCGAATATCGCTTCATCTCCCGCCACAGCTGCCGCAGACCCTCCCGATGAGCCTCCGGGTATTCTCTCCAGATCCCACGGATTCCTGGTAGGGCCATAACACGAAGTCTCGGTTGACGAACCAAAAGCAAACTCATCCATATTTGTTTTGCCCATAAGGATTGCGTCAAGGCCTGTAAGTTTATCTATTACAGTAGCGTTGTAAGGAGGCTTAAAACCTTTGAGAATCTTCGAGGAACACGTGGTGAGTTCGTCTTTGACGCAGATATTGTCTTTTATAAAAATCGGGATTCCCCAAAGCTCTCCTTTTTCAGCAGTCTTACTGAGATTCCCGCATCTCTCCAAGGCCTTTTCTTTATCAAAATGCGCGAGCGCGGCCAGGCTTTTTTCTGTCTTTTCTATTCTATTAATAATACTATTGCATATATCTAGAGGCGAGATATCCCCTTTTTTTAAAAGCTCTGTCAGATTATGCGCGGTGAGTGTGTTTAATTCCATCATGCCTCTAAGCCTATAATCTTCGGCACTTTGAATAAATTATTTTCCAAAAGAGGGGCATTTTTTATAGCCTCGGAAACAGGCAGAGAAGCCTTAACGGCATCTTCCCTGTAGACGTTCTTCATCTTCAGGACATGGCTCGTAGGTTTAAGACTAGTTACATTCAGAGTGCTTAATTTATCCACATAAGCTAAAATTCTGTCCAATTGGCCTGTAAAGTGATCCAGTTCCTCATTGGACAACTCTATCCTTGCAAGATTAGCCGTATATTTAACAGTATCTTTATTTATAGCCATAATTTAGACTAAAATAGCATATATATAGCCCATTGTCAACTCTACAAATTCAACAATGTCGTTTTTCTAGTTGTTTGGCTGGATAAAAAGACAAATTCCTGCAAGGAAATTGTTTCAGGGCGGCGATCGGGCGATATGCGGGCTTTTGATAAATAGGCGCCTGCCTCTTCTTTTGATTTAAATATGCCTGAAGAAGCCAACGAGTTCAGGATAGTCTTTCTGCGTTTTTCAAAACTGGAACGAATCAGCTTAAAAAGTAATTCCTGGTCAATGGACTCGTCTATGTGTTTCTCAAAATCTATCTTTAAAAAACACGAATCGACTTCCGGCACGGGAAAAAATGCGCCTCTTGGAATTTTAAATAAGGTCTTTACGTCTGTATAAAACTGGGCATAGCAGGATAGCGATCCGTAATCTTTTGTGCCGGGCGCTGCAGCAAGCCTTTCCCCGAATTCCATTTGAACTGTCGCATAAAGAGCCTTTAGGCAACCTCTATTGTTTATTAACTTATTCAATATAGGGCTGGATATGGAGTACGGGAGATTGCCCACGACAACTACTTTTTTGGAAAACTCTTTAAATTCATAATTCAGGATATCGTCATTTATAAGATTTAAGCCTTTGCTGTTTGAAAGGTAATCATACAAGCGCTTATCTTTTTCTACTGCAATAACTTCTTTTGCTTTTTTAACCAAATCTTCTGTTAAGGCGCCCAGGCCGGGGCCTATTTCTAAAACAATATCGTCCTTTTCCAGCGCAATGGAATGCATTATTTTATTCTTGATATTCTGGTCTATCAGAAAATTCTGGCCGAGGCGCTTACTGGGACGGATATCATATTCGCGCAGGATAGATTTTAGTTCATTTGATCTTAGCATTTTTAATTAAGGCCGAAACAACTAGAAAAACGACAATGTTGAATTTGTATAACACATGCGGACTGCCAGCTTGATCGCTTCTTTCATGGAGCTCGGGTCTGCTATGCCGGTGCCTGCTATGTCATAGGCTGTGCCGTGATCCGGAGAGGTGCGGATAAAAGGAAGGCCCAGCGTGACATTCACGCCTTTTTCAAAAGCCAGCATTTTCAGCGGGCCTAACCCCTGGTCGTGATACATTGAAATAACAGCGTCTAATTTCCCCTTAATTGCCATATAAAAAATAATATCCCCTGAAATAGGCCCCTGGACTTCCGGCACAAGGCGCCTTATTTTTTTAACAGCCGGGATTATTATGGCCTGCTCTTCACCGCCTATTTTACCGCCTTCTCCGCAATGCGGGTTTAATGCGCATATCCCTATCTTTGGTTTTTTAATACCGAAATATTTTTTTAAAGCAAAATCCGTCAATTTTACAGCGTCTATTATTTTTGCCTGCGTAATCATCCCGGAGACTTTTTTTAGCGGCACGTGGCGGGTAACGGTAGTGACCTTGAGGGCGCCTCCGCAGAGCATCATTGCGAATTTTTTTGTATTTGAGGCTTCTGCCAGATACTCGGTATGCCCCTCGAAAGGTATTCCTGACCTATTTATCGCTTCTTTATTTACCGGGGCTGTCACGAGGGCCCGGGCTTTTCGATTTTTTAAAATCTCTGCGGCTTTTTTAACCGCGTCAAAACCTGTTTTATCTTTTGGCTCTATTATGAAAAAATTTGCCAGGCGCTTTATTCCAGGATCTTCCAACGCCTTTTTAGTAACCTCTGGCCCGATGCCCCTCGGATCTCCTGTGGTAATCAATACGGTAGGCTTGATCATTTTATCGAGATATAAGCTTTTCCCTTAAGGCCTGACAGCCACTCCCCTACCTTTAGTTTGAATTTATTCTGGAAAAGCATCATCTGGATATCTTTTTGGGCTTCCTCAATATCCGGCTGCCGCCCATATTTTATATCCTCGACTTTAAAAATATGATATCCTATTTCACTTTTAACAGGCTCGGAAAATTCTCCCGGTTTTAATTTAAATATAGCGTCATCCAGGGCCTCGAGCATCTGGCCTTTTTCTATATACCCCATATCCCCGCCCTTTTCCGCATTGGGGCCCTTGGAATACTGCATTGCCAGATCGTCAAAGTTTGCGCCTTCTTTAAGTTTAGCATAAACATTGTCTATCTCTACTTTTGCCAGTTCAAAGCTAACCTCGTCTTTTGCCTTTATCAATATATTTTTTACCTTGTACTTATCCTCTTCCCTGAGCTGGTCTTTATGCCTTTCATAATAATCGCTTACCTCTGAAGGCAGGACAGATATCCTGGATTTAACCTCGTAATCTACAAGTTTTTTCATCATTATCTGGTCTCTGTACCTGTCCTTCAGATTAGCTATGGTAATACCCTGGGTTTCAAGGGTTTTATAAAACTCATCTTCTGAGGGGAATCCTTTTTTAATATAATCCAGCCTCTCGCTTATCTCCGATTCAGTAATCTTTATGCCTAATTCTTTTGCCTTGCTCAAAACAAGCTTATCCTCTATTATCTGGTTCAAGATATCCTTTTTTACCCCTTCCATTTTTTGCAATAACTCATCGCCTTTATATTCCTGGCTATACTGGGCGTACAGCACTGACAACAGCTGGTCAATATCCTGCTGGGTTATGACTTCGTCATTTACAGCCGCTACAACCTTATTAATAGTCGCTGCCTGAGCGAAAGCGCCAAGCGCTATAAGGCTGGCTGAAATAATTATAATTTTAATCTTTCTGATATTTATTAATCCCATCTGCTGCCTCTCTTAAAATCCTGCAATATAAATCAAATCCGATTGCGGATATATAACCGTGTTGTTCTTTGCCGAGCAGGTTTCCTGCCCCTCTTATCTCCAGGTCTTCCATTGCTATTTTAAACCCGGAACCGAGATCCTTATATCTTTCCAGCGCATCAAGCCTTCTTTCCGACTCCTTGCTCAATACACTGCCCCTGGGGACAAGAAAATACGCATACGCCTTATTTTTAAACCTGCCGACCCTGCCTTTCAGCTGATACAGATCAGCAAGGCCAAACATGTCCGAACGGTTAACTATAAGGGTATTGGCATTAGGTATATCAATACCGGACTCTATTATAACCGTTGATACTAAAACGTCAATACTTCCTTTCATAAACTCTCTCATTATTCCTTCCAATTCCTTTGAATGCATCCTGCCGTGCGCAACGGCTAACTTTATTTCAGGAACAAGGCCTGGTATCCTCCGGGCTATTTTATCAATGCCTTCAATTCTGTTGTGTACAAAAAATATCTGCCCTTTTCTCTTTTTTTCAAAAAGTATCGCCTTCTTTATGACATCATCGTCATATTCCGAGACAATCACTTCTACCGGAAGCCTGTCCTGGGGAGGGGTGTCTATGATAGACATGTCTTTTATCCCCATCAAAGACATGTAGAGGGTTCTTGGGATAGGCGTGGCAGTGAGCGTCAAGACATCTACGGTGAGCCTGATTTTTTTAAGCCTCTCCTTATCCTTTACCCCGAACCTCTGCTCTTCGTCTATTATCACCAGCCCTAAATCCTTGAACTTTATATCCTTCCTGAGTATCGCGTGCGTGCCTATAAGAATATCGATAGAGCCTTCTTCAGCCTGTTTTAATATCCTGTTAGACTCGGCCTTTGTCCTGAAGCGGCTCATCATCTCCACCGCCACAGGAAAATCCTTCATCCTGTTTTTAAATGTTATAAAATGCTGCTCCGCTAAAAGCGTGGTCGGGACAAGTATCACCGCCTGCTTGTTATCCATGACTGCTTTAAAAGCAGCTCGGAGGGCAACTTCGGTCTTGCCGTATCCCACATCCCCGCATAGGAGCCTGTCCATCGGCTTTTTGGCTTCCATGTCTTTTTTTACTTCAACCATCGAGCGCAGCTGGTCAGGCGTCTCATCGAAAGGAAAATTATTTTCAAACTGCTCCTGCCAGTCCGTATCTTTTGAAAACTGGAAGCCTTCCACCTTTGAGCGCATCGCGTTTATTTCCAGCAGCTCAAAGGCCATGGAATAGATGCCTTTTTTAACCCTGTCCTTTACCGCCTTCCACACCCTGGAGCCCAGCTTATAAAGCTTGGGCGGCCTGCGCTCGAACGCAACGTATTTCTGTATCAGATGCATTTCCTCTATGGGGACATACAGCCTGTCGTTATCAGCGTAGTCTATGATAATATTTTCTTTTTCTTCCGCGCCGAATTTTATCTTCTTGAAGCCCCTAAATACGCCTATACCGTGGTCCACGTGAACCACGTAATCGTTTATCTCGATATCTACAAATGAGCTTACGGGGATCTTTTCTCCCAGATCTGCTTTTTTTCTCTTTTTCGGGTAAATGCCGAGCTTGGGAAGGATTATAACCATTGCATGCTCTTCAAGGGTTTCAGAAGAAAGCAGGCTGTAGCTCCTTATGGATTCCACGATATTGCCCGATAATTCGATCCTGACAGGGCCTTCGAATGCAGGAGGAAAAATATCTATTATGCCTCCGCGCATGCTGAAGTCTCCTGTCTCGGAAATCATCTCTCTGCGCTCGTAGCCATAGTCCACCAGCTGGCCGCTAAGCGCCTTATAATCCAATTCCTCGCCTTTATAGATTTTAATAGATTCGAACATAATTTATAGCAGCGCTGGCGCAGGCCTACGAAGAAACGCTCGTTCTGTCAGGCAGGCCTGAGGCACATCAGAAACGTTTCGGCATCATAGATATCTTATATATAAGCGCGCAAGGGATTACGGCGAAGTTTTTATACTGTCAAGACTACCTTCAGTATAAAAAATGAGCCGTAAACCGTAGCGCGCGGCGAAACCAGTTTCAGTGCCGAATGACCTGCCTGACAGGACATCCTTCGGCGGCGAAGCGGGGGGGCGTCTTTTCGAAAGCCTGCCAGCCGGAAAGATGATTACATTTTTTCAAGCGCGGTTACGCCCAGTAAGCCGAGCCCGCTTGCCAGAACTTTTTTAACTGTATGAATAAGTGTGATTCTTGCCTCGGTAAGAGGCTTATCATCGGTAACTACGCGATGAGCATTGTAATAGGCGTGAAAAAATCCTGCCAGGTCCTGCAGATACGAAAGAAGGATAAATGGTTCCAGGTTCACAGCCGCCGCCTCTATTATCTTGGGATAATGCATCAGGACTTTTATTAAATCCAATTCCTGCTCTTTATCCAGCAGAGCCAGATTATCAAGATTTGGTTTTGCGTTTTTAGAAAATTCTATAATGCTGGAAATCCTTGCGTGGGCATATTGTATATAATAAACGGGGTTATCCAGCGTCTGGGCCTTTGCGAGCGCCAGGTCAAAATCAAGATGGCTGTCCGTCCGCCTCATAATAAAAAAGAACCTGGCTGCGTCCCTTCCCACCTCATCCATTATTTCCCGCAGCGTAACAAACTCGCCTTCCCTGGTAGACATCCTGACAGGTTTTCCGCCCCTGTAAAGCGTTACAAGCTGCGCTATCATTATGTGCAGTTTGCCCGCGTCGTACCCAAGGGCCTCGCAAGCCGCTTTTATCCTGTTTATGTAGCCGTGGTGGTCAGGCCCGAGAATATCTATTATCTTATCATAACCCTTTTCAAATTTCTCCCTGTGATAAGCCATGTCCGGGGTAACGTATGTATACGAGCCGTCGCTCTTTATTACCACCCTGTCTTTATCATCCTTAAACTGTGTTGATTTGAACCACGTTGCGCCTTCCTGCTCGCATAAAAAACCTTTATCTTTAAGTATCTTTAAGGTCTTCTCTACATTGCCGGATTTTGCAAGAGCTTTCTGGCTATACCAAACATCAAAATCAACGCCGAAATCTTTTAAATCTTTTTTTATGGTGCTCATTATGTCACTTGAGGACTGTTCCATGTAAAATTCGTCGGATAGGGTTTTTATTTTTTCATGAGGCATTGCCTCTTTTATCCTGTTTGCCGCATCTTGTATATATAAACCTTTATACCCATTTTCAGGAAATTCTGATTTTTCGCCCAGCGCTTCCATAAGCCTGGCTTTCACTGATTTTCCAAGCGCCTGTATTTGCACTCCCTCGTCATTTATGTAATATTCTTTTATCACATCGTACCCGCAGAATTTTAAAATCCTGGCAAGGGAATCGCCTATGGCTGCCTGTCTCCCATGAGCTACTGTCAAAGGCCCTGTTGGATTTGCGCTTACGAATTCTATCTGCGCCTTTTTACCTTTTCCGGAGGAGGATCTTCCAAAACCATCCGCTTCGCTGATAATATTTTTAAGGCTGTCTGCTACAGCTTTATTAGAGACATAAAGATTTATAAACCCGGGCTTTTCAACTTTAACATCGTTTATAAGATCGGATTTTTCAATATGCTTTACAATACACGCCGCTATATCCATAGGCGGTTTCCTGATCTCTTTGGATAGTTTCATAGCTATGTTTACGGAGAAATCCCCGAATTTTTTCTCTTTCGGGATCTCCAGGCTAATGCCGGGGGTATTATTAACGAGTATCTCCGGAAATGCCTTATTCAAAGCTTCTTTTATTGTTTTTACCAGGTAGGTTTCGAGCTTTATCATTTCTTCTTATCCAGAACCTTTATAAAAATCTTCACTATATTCGGGTCAAACTGAGTGCCCGCGCCTTCCAATAATTCCTGCCTTATTTTTTTAGAAGACAGGGCTTTTCTGTAAGGTCTGTCGGAAACCATTGATTCATATGCGTCCACAATAGAAAGTATCCTTGCCCCCAGGGGAATTTTATTTTTCTTTAACTTTGAGGGATACCCCTTGCCATCATACCTTTCATGATGATGCAGTATAATAGGCGCCATATCGTCCAAAAACCCTATCTGCTCCACTATCCCGGAGCCTACCACCGGATGCATGGCCATGATCTTCCATTCATCCTGGGTAAGCTTAGAGGGTTTCCTGAGTATACCCACATCTATGCCTATTTTGCCTATGTCATGCAAAAGCCCTGCGTATTTTAAAACCTCTTTTTGGCTTTCAGAGAGCTTGAGGGCTTTTGCGATATCCATACAATGTTCCATTACGCGTTCAGAATGTCCGAACGTCTGGCTATCTTTGGCATCTATAATATTTGAAAGCGTCCTTATGGTGTTCAGATAACCTGTTTGCGCCTGCTCAAAAAGCCTGGCGTTTTCAATAGCTATCGCAGCCTGGCTGGCAAACATCGCTAAAAGCTTGGCATCTTCAGGGTTATATTTTCCCACTTTTGTATTGTAAATACTCAGGGTGCCTATAATTTTACCTTTTAGGACAAGAGGCACGGTTACCACCGACCTGAGCCCTATGGCTGTAGCATAAGACGGGTATTTATATTTTTTTTCCTTTCTCAGGTCATTTATAATATAATATTTCCCGCTTTTGACAACCTTTCCGGCAATGCTTTCCCCTACCTTAAGGCTTCTTTTTATCTTCTGAAACCTTTTGTTTGCAAAGCCGTAGGAAGAGCGCAGCAAAAGCTCACAGCCTGATTTATCTAAAAGCCTTAAAGAGCAGGCATACGCTTTCATTATAGTTGCTGTTTTTTTTGTTATAAGCGACAGGACTTCATCGAGACGAAGAGTTGAGGTTATGGATTTGCCTACTTCGTAAAGCGCGGAAAATTCTTCTATTTTTTTCCTGAGGTCTTCTTTGAGCGAGTTTTTTTCTTTTTGTGGCATAACTTGATTCTAGGAGCATCGCCCCACAATCCTTCCAGATTGTAAAACTTTCTAATATCTCCGTAAAATACATGGGCTACGACATCGTAGGCATCTATCAGCACCCACAAGCCTTCGTTGTAGCCTTCTATTTTAGAAACAGACTCCTTTTTTTCAGATAGGCCTGTTTCTATTGTTTCTGCTATTGTCTGGCACCGCTTTGTAGAAGATGCGCTCGCTATGACAAAAAAATTCGTAATACTGGACACTTTCCTCATGTCCAGTATCACAACATCCTCTGCTAACTTTTGCTTTGCAAGTTCCGCAACAAGCAGCGCTTTTTCTTTAGATCTCACAAATTAGGTATGCTTTTACTTATTGCCCATGATACAAAACATATTTGTACCGCAGGTAGGGCATTTGCCCTTCATTGCTTTTCTTTTATTCTTCATTGTTACTTCTTTTGCGTCTTTCATTTCTTTCTTCGCTTTACATTTTACACAATAACCCTGTGCCATCGCACCCTCCTTGGTTTAATAAATAATTCCTGTTAAGCTAAACGAGATAAATCTAACACAATAAATCAAAATTGTCAAACATATAATTTATTTCTATATATATAGCGCTCCACCATGCCAGGCAATATGCCCGATAAATGCCTCCCTGTTTTTATCAGGCTGCGGATTTGGGTGGCGGAGATATCCTTTGCGCTTACCTTGAGA
>Ga0210050_1001845_pt1 | contig 21680 bp, 18 predicted proteins | sample CryGey132114_all_FD_185463 | JGI IMG/M metagenome (GOLD analysis project Ga0210050, IMG submission 185463) | Groundwater microbial communities from aquifer - Crystal Geyser CG22_combo_CG10-13_8/21/14_all (SPAdes) (version 2) | ecosystem: Environmental > Aquatic > Deep subsurface > Groundwater ... | reverse complement strand
TTACCTTGTTTATGACCCATCCCCGGTCAGTCTTTATTTGGAAACTTTTTCCAATTTTAGATTTTTTACAATTTCCTTGGAGATTTTTAACCTTAGTGATCTTTTCTATTTCTGTTTTGGGCGGTGGGATCATTTATTTCTTTAAGAATAAGAAAACACAATTTTTTTTATCTTTTATTTTAGTAATTGTGACGATTGTTCTTAATTACACCTTTTTCCGGGTTGAAAAAACAATCCCCATGACCGATAACCAAAAATTATTTTCCGCCAAAGGATGGAATAAATTGCAAACGGATGCCATTTTTGATTATTTGCCAATTTATGCCAAAGCTCCCCCTGGTGGTCCGGCGCCAGAAAAGCCGGAAATTAAATCAGGTACGGCCGCGATAACCGAAATTAGAAAAGGCACCGATTGGTCTTTGTTTAGTGTCGAAGTTTCAAAAGAGGCGAAAATTCAAATTCCTTTGTATGATTTTCCCGACTGGAAAGTTTGGGTTGATAAGAAAATTACTGCTCAAACCCATGATAATTTTTTAGGTTTGATTAACGTCGTAATCCCCCCGGGTATACACGAAGTTAACTTAAAGTTAACCAATACGTTGCCAAGAGTTTTAGGAAACTTAATCTCTTTGATTTCTTGGATCATTTTGGTTTTTTCTGCTGTTTTGCTTCTTAAAAAGAAAGAAAAATAATGAAACTCTCTGTTATTATTCCTGTTTTTAATGAAGTAAGAACGATTGATAAAATTATTGCCCGGGTTTTGAAAGAAAAAACCCCCAAGGAAGTGATTATTGTGGATGACGGTTCAACAGACGGAACCTTCAATAAAATCAAAAGTCAAAATGCAAAGATCAAAAATACAAATCAAAAGTTAAAAATTTTTCATTTTGATAAGAATTGCGGGAAAGGGGCGGCAATCAGAACAGGAATTAAAGAGGCTAAGGGCGATATTTTAGTTATTCAAGACGCCGATTTGGAATATGACCCCAAGTATTATACCGAGCTTTTGGCACCAATTGTTGCTGGTAAAACCCAAGTTGTTTATGGCAGCCGCCTAAAATCAATGAAATTGGCCTTTTGGGGTAAAAATAAAACTCCTTTACCTTGGCATTATCTCGCCAACAGATTTTTATCGGAAGTCACCAATCTTTTATACGGATCAAATTTGACCGACATGGAAACCGGTTATAAAATGATGACCAAGAAAGTTTATCAAAACCTTAATTTAGTTTCTAACCGTTTTGAAATAGAACCGGAAATTACTACTAAAGTTTTAAAACAAGGTTTTCAAATATTTGAAATTCCAATAACAACCATACCAAGAAGTTATCAAGAAGGAAAGAAGATAAAAGCCAAAGATACATTTTTGGCTTTTTATACTTTATTTAAATATAAGATAACTAAATGATTTCTTCCTTATACATTTAAATCTTAGTCTTACTCCTGATTGTGCTAAAATTAAGCGTATGGTTAACGAAAATTCCCGAGAATTGAATTTTGAGGCGATTAAAAAAAGGTCGTTGATCGGGATAGCCTCTCTTGTTTCCCGGAGTTTTTTCATTCAAGGAGTTGCTTTTTCCGCCAATTTTCTTTTAACTATTTTTCTTGATCCAAAGACTTTTGGCATTTTTTTTCTGATTTCTGCTTTTATTAATTTATTTTCTTACTTTTCCGATATCGGTTTAGCCGCCGCCTTAATCCAAAAAAAGGAGAAAGTTACTGAGGAAGATTTAAGAACCACTTTTACGGTCCAGCAAATTCTGGTAATTTTACTTTTAATCGTTATCTTTGTTTTTTCGCCTTTAGTCCGTCATTGGTACGGATTAAACCAGCAGGCAGTGTACCTTTTTTATGTTTTGGCTGTGTCTTTTTTCCTTTCTTCATTAAAAACAATTCCTTCGATACTCTTGGAAAGAGATTTAAAATTCAATCTTTTGGTGATTCCTCAAGTTTTAGAAACAGTGGTCTTTAATGTGATTGTTGTAATTCTGGCTTGGAAAGGTTACGGACTAACTAGTTTCACTTGGGCAGTCTTGGCCAGGGGAGTGGTTGGTCTTATATCAATGTATATTATTTCTCCCTGGAAAATTGGTTTGGCTTTTTCCAAATCCTCTCTTTCAAGGTTGTTAAGGTTTGGAATTCCTTACCAAGCCAATACCATGATTGCGGTATTGAAAGACGACTTGATGACAATTTTTTTAGGTAAGATAATCGGAACTACCGGATTAGGCTATTTAGGCTGGGCTAAAAAATGGGCCGAACAACCACTTCGATTTTTAATGGACAATGTTTCTAAGGTTGTTTTTCCGGCATTTTCCAGAATGCAGGACGAAAAGGAAAATTTAAAAAGAGCAGTAGAAAAATCACTTTTCTTTCTCTCATTTTTAACTTTTCCGATTTTGGTCGCTTTCTCCATCTTAGCCTCTGATTTGGTAAAGATAATCCCCCGTTATCTAAAATGGCAGCCGGCTCTTATTGCTCTTTATCTTTATTGTTTTAACAGTGCTTGGGCAACTATTTCTACTTCGATGACGAATCTATTAAACGCTATTGGAATGATTAAGAAAACTTTTAGATTGATGTTAATGTGGCTTGGTTTGACCTGGATTTTAATGCCCGTCCTTGGTTTAAAATTTGGCTATAACGGAGTGGCAATTGCCACCGCTATTATCGCTCTTTCTTCCGTAATTGGCATATATATCGCCAGAAAAGAGGTTAAATTTGATTATATTTTTTCTATAATTAAACCATTATTGGCTTCCGGAGCAATGGGCTTAGTAATCTATTTTTTTAAACCGGCATTTGGTAGTTTACCAATTTCAATACTTTTGAGAGTTTTAGTAGGAGTGGTGTCTTATGGGGTCATTTCCTATTTGTTAATAGGGAAATCATTGTTTATTGATATTTCTCGGATTTGTCATGAATTTAAGAAAAACAATTAAAATATCCCTATGGTTGTGTTTTTTTCTTTTCTTTTTTAAGAAACCGGTTTGGGCGCAAAACAATTCCTTTATTACCATAGTTAATCCAATTAGAGGCGGGGAATTTTTAAGTTCTACCGGTACACTTTTAGAAAAAACTATGTACCAGAAGGAATTGGCTGACAGCTTGGGGCTTTCGGCCACTTGGTTGCTTCGGTCTGATGCCATTACCTCGGCTTCTTTTTCTGCATATTTTAAATCTTTACAACCAAAAGACGAATTGGGAATTTTTTTGGAAATTTTACCCAGTCTTGCCCGTGAATCCTCAGTTAGTTATCCGAGAAACGGACTTTTTTGGCATGATGCTAATAAAATATTTCTTTCCGGTTATATCCCTGAAGACAGAAAAAAGTTAATTGATACTGTTTTTTTAAAGTTTAAAAAGGTTTTTGGATATTTTCCTAAATCTGTTGGCGCTTGGCATATTGATGCTTATTCGGCAGAATACATGAGACAAAAGTATGGGGTAACCGGAGTTTTGATTTGCGCCGACCAATTTGGCACGGATAGTTACCAAATTTGGGGTGGTTGGTGGGGAGTGCCTTTTTATCCTTCAAAATATAATATTTTAATTCCTGCCCAGACTTTAAAAAATAAACTAAATTTAGTAGTTTTCTGGTGGGCAACCAGAGATCCAAAATCGGGCTATGGCGGTTCGGTGGTAGAAAGTACTTATAGTGTCCAAGCCAATGACTATCTTCAACATGGATTGGGAATTAACTATTTCAAAAAATTATTAGATGAATATTTGAAAAATCCGAAAAATCAATTTGGCCAAATTACCATTGGTTTGGAAAACGATAATGATTGGACGAAATTAGGTAACGAATTTCAATTACAAATAGAGGAAGTAAAAAGAAGGGAAAAAGAAGAACATGTTCAAGTAATAACAATGTCTGAATTTTCGGATTGGTATAAAGAAAAATTCAAAAATCTGTCTCCGGAACATTTTATCGGAAACTGGTATCAATCTATTTACTTAAGAACAAATATTATTAAGAAGGATAATCAGGATTATTTGTTGGATTTAAGAGTTTATAATGAGAACTGGCCAGAAGCAAATTTATTGACTGCCAATCCTTGGTCCAGTCTTTCTTTAAACAATCCTTACAAAGTTGACACGGTGAGATTTACGGAAAATAGAATTGAATTGCCAAGCAATATTTCTTTGAAAAAAATAATCAGCCAATTTGGCCAGCAGAAAATTCCTTTTGAAATTAACAAATTCTTGATAATAATTTTTTATATATTTTTAATTATAATTATTTTTTTAAGAAAAAATTTACTCCTTTCTCTTTTAATTCTATTAGGGACAGTTTGCCTTTCTTTACCAATGGTAAAATCAGGTCTAATTTATCCCTATGGTATGGGTTTTTGGGGGCCAAATGGCCATGACGGGATCTGGCATGTGACTTTAATTAATGAGTTGAGTCATTTTTCTTTGCAACATCCACTTTTTTCAGGGGCTACTCTCACCAATTATCATTTCGGTTTTGATTTTTTTACAGCAATAATTCATCTTATTAGCCGTATTCCGGTTATCAATTTGTATTTTCAAGTATTGCCGCCAATAATAGCGATTTTGTTGGGGATTTTGACTTATAAAGTCGTTATTAGTTTTACCAACTCGAAAAAAATGGCTTGGTGGTCAATTTTTTTTGTATATTTTGGCGGCAGTTGGGGATGGTTGGTTGGTCTTTTGAAAAACGGCGAGGTTGGTGGAGAATCTATGTTTTGGGCGAATCAGGCGATTTCAACTTTGGTTAATCCTCCATATGCCCTTTCGTTAATTATAATTTTGTCGGCACTGCTTTTACTTAAAAAGTATATAGAAAAGTCCAGTTTAAAAAATTTAATCCTGTGTTCTATTTTTTGGGGAATTTTATTGCAGATAAAAGTTTATGCGGGAATAATTACCCTAGGATCCTTGGCAATTATCTTTTTTGTTTCTCTAATCCGAAAAGAAAAATGGCAGGATATGGGAAAATTATTTGGCTTGTCTTTATTTATTTCTTTAATTACATTTTTGCCGTTTAATTTAAAGGCTTCTTCTTTGCTGGTTTTTTCTCCTTTGTGGTTTTCCGGGACCATGCTTGCTTTTGGTGATCGGTTGGGCTGGTTTAAATTGGAAAACGCCCGTCTTGCCTATTTTGAGTCAGGACAATATTTAAAATGGTTTTTAGCGGAAGGTCTGGCTCTTTTTATTTTTATTTTTGGCAATATTGGCACGAGAGTTTTAGGTTTAATTGCGATTAAAAACTTCATTGGAAAGATTAAATCTCTTTCCTGGTGGCAGGGATTTTTACTTTCGTCTTTATTAATTTCTCTTTTAATGCCGCTTTTGTTTATTCAAAAAGGAAACCCTTGGAATACGATTCAGTTTTTTTATTATTTTCAATTTTTCTTAGCGATTTTAGCAGGGATGGCTCTGGGTCAGTGGTGGGAAGTTAGTTCGACTCGGAAAAGTAAAACTGTAGTAATGGGACTAGTTTCTTTTTTAATTATTCTTCTTACCTTGCCAACTACCATAATTACTTTAAAGGAAAACTATTTGTCTTCAAGACCGCCCTCCAGAATAAGCTTTGAAGAATTAGAGGCGCTTGCTTTCTTAAGATCGCAGCCAAACGGAATAGTTTTGAGTTATCCGTATGATAAAGCCTGGCGGGAAAAGTTTTCCGAACCCAAACCCCTGTATGCTTATGAAACTACGGGTTATATTTCCGCCTTAAGCGGACAGCCCTCTTATTTGGCCGATGAAATGAACTTGGAAATTTCTCAGTATAACTATTTACCAAGAAGAGAAGAAGTGCAACGGTTTTTTGTTACGAACGATATCTCTTTTGCCAGAGAATTAATCAAAAGAGAAAAAATCTCTTACCTATATCTGGTAAAAGGGCAGAAAATTAACCTAGGACAAGGGGACATTAATGCTAATAAAATCTTTGAGAACGGTGAAGTTGTGATTTACAAGATTAATTGAGGTAAAATTAGGACAAATGAAAATTTCGACGGTAATCAATACCTATAACGAAGAAAAAAATATCGGCCGCTGCTTGGAGTCTATAAAAAATTTTTCCGAGGAAATTATTGTGGTTGACATGCATTCAACCGATAAAACAGTGGAAATTGCCAAGAAATTCAAAGCAAAGATTTTTTTCCACGAATATACTCGCTACGTGGAACCCGCCCGTAACTTTGCCCTTTCCAAAGCAACAGGAGACTGGATTTTACTACTTGACGCGGATGAAGAGCTTTCCCAGTCACTTTTTAAAGAATTGATAAAAATAGCCAAAGAAAATACGGTTGATTTCGTGGAGATTCCCCGTAAAAATATTATTTTTAATAAATGGATTTTACACAGTCGCTGGTGGCCGGATTATCTGGTAAGATTTTTTAAAAGAGGTAAGGTAAAATTTTCCGAAGAAATTCATGTTCCTCCGGTAACTTCCGGAAAAGGTCAGAAGCTTTTGGCGACGGAAGAAAATACCATTGTCCATTATAATTTTCAAACTATTTCCCAATTTATCGAGCGGTTTAACCGTTATTCGGATATTGAGTCAGAACAGCTTATTAGTAAAGGATATGACTTAGACTGGAAAGATATAATTTTTAGGCCTGCCAATGAATTTTTCTCCCGTTTTTTCGCCGGAGATGGTTATAAAGATGGATTGCATGGTTTGGTTCTTTCTTTATTACAGGCTTTTTCGGAATTTGTTGTCTATCTTAAGATTTGGGAAAAAGATGGGTTTAAAGAAAATAGTATTCCCGAAATAGAAAATGTATTTAAAAAAGTAGCTCATGATTTTTATTTCTGGCAAGGAAAAAGCACTTCCGGACTGTTTATGAGAATCAGACTCAAAATTAAATCCAAAATTTAAATCAAATGAGTCAAAAAATTTCTGCCATAGTTCTCACCAGAAATGAAGAGGAAATCATTGCCGACTGTCTAGAGTCAATAAAATGGGTGGATGAAATAGTTATTGTTGATAATGCTTCTACCGATGATACCCTCAAGATAACTAAAAAATTTAAAGTTGATAAAATTGTTGAGACAGGGGATAAAAACACTTTTTCGGAGAGGAGAAATCAAGGGGCAAAGGAAGCAAAAAATGACTGGCTTTTATATGTTGACTCAGATGAAAGAGTAACGCCTGTTTTAAGAAATGAAATTGAAAAAACGATAGAAGATAAAGAGAGTGGGTTTGCTGCTTATGCTATTCCCAGAAGAAATATACGCTTGACCAAGGAGTTACATTTTGGCGGTTGGTGGCCCGATTATGTTGTCAGATTGATTAAAAAAGATAAACTAAAGGTCTGGAAAGGCGATTTACATGAACAACCGGAAATTGAAGGGGAAATTGGTTATCTTAAAGAAGCATTAGTTCATTTTAGCCATCGCGGTAGCTTAGAAAATAAGCTGCAAAACACCATTAATTGGTCCAAGATTGAAGCGCAAAAACTTTACGAAGCGGGTCATCCACCGATGACTATTCCTAGATTTCTTTCAGCCACGTGGCGGGAATTTTATTTTCGTATGATTAAGAAGCAAGCATTTCGCGATGGAACAGAAGGGGTAATTGAGGCTTTTTACCAGGTTTTCAGCGTTTTTATTAGCTATGCTAGACTTTGGGAGCTTCAAACAAAGAAAGGTAAAATTTAAAGATGATGAAAGCAGGCATCTTTGATCCTTATTTGGATACGCTTGGCGGGGGTGAACGTTATTGTCTTACCGTGGCAGAAGCGCTTTTGAAAAAAGATTGGCAGGTAGATATTTTCTGGCCAAATGATCTGCTTAAAAACAAACTTCAAGATAAGTTTAATTTATCGATTGAAAAATTAAACTTTATCGACTATTCTCCATATGGAAAAAATCTTTTGCAAAGAAAAAGTTTTGAAAAAAATTACGATTTTCTTTTTTATCTTTCTGATGGCAGTATCCCCTTTATGTTTGGCAAAAACAATATTTTGCACTTTCAAGTTCCATTTCAGGATGTTTTGAAAAAAAATTTTTTAAATTCGCAAAAACTTAAGAGAATAAACAAAGTAGTCTGTAATTCATTATTTACGAAAAAGATAATTGATGGAAGATTGGACATAAACTCGGAAGTTCTTTATCCGCCAATCGATCTCGGACCGATTAAGCCCTTAAAAAAAGAAAACTTGATTTTAAATGTTGGCCGTTTTTCTCAGCTGCTTCAAGCCAAAAGACAGGATATTTTAATCGATGCTTTTAAAAAATTATCACCAAATATTGTGTTTAAAGATTGGCAACTAATTTTGGCCGGAGGAACGGAAGTCGGTGGAGAAAAGTTTATTAATCGTCTTAGAGATATGGCCAAAGGATATAAAATTAAAATTAGTGAGAGTCCTCCTTTTTCTGAATTGATTACACTTTATGGACAAGCAAAAATTTTTTGGAACGCTTCAGGATATGAAATTAATGAAGAAAAAGAGCCGCAGAAAGTAGAACATTTTGGCATGACTACAGTGGAAGCAATGGCGGCTGGTTGTGTGCCGATTGTTCTTGGCAAGGGGGGGCAAAAGGAAATAATAAGCAACGGTAAGGATGGATATTTATGGCAGTCAATTGACGATTTAATAAATCTAACCAAGAAATTAATCGACAATAAAGATCTTATCACTGAAGTCTCAAAATCGGCAATGAAAAGAAGCCGTGACTTTTCCAAAGAAAAATTTTACGAAAAAATTTACAATTTAATTGAATGAAAAAAACTTTACCAGTTTTTAAAAAGATCTGGTTTTTGGCAGTTATAGGCTTGCTTATTAGATTGATGTTGATGCCAATAACTTTTCATCCTGATATTTGGGCAATTTCTTTTTCTCAACATTTATTTGCCTATAAGGGAGTCTTAAATATTTATGATTATTTAGGAAATCTTCCCAAAAGTTCAAGCATGATTTTAAATTATGGCAGAAATTTTTTTACTTATCCGCCTTTAGCCTATTTTACCCTAGGAATTTTCGGAATAGTATTAAAACCCTTTTTTAATACCGATTTTGTTAATAATTTGGCCGGAAATTTACCTAATATATTAAATGATTCCCGTCTTTATTGGCATCTTTTTCTAACAAAATTTCCATACTTATTTTTTGATTTTGGAATTTTGTTTTTTTTGATAAAACTTTTTGATGATGACAGAAAAAAGAAAATGATTACCTTATTGTGGATATTTAATCCGCTTTCCCTTTACACAACTTATATGATCGGCCAATTTGATATTATTCCGGTTTTTTTTACGATTTTATCCCTGTATTTGGTAAAGATTAAAAAGCCGGGATGGGGTGCTTTTGCTTTGGGAATCGGCGGGGCTTTTAAAATGTTTCCTTTGTTTTTTTTACCATTTCTCGTCGTAACGGAAAGTAAAAACTTTTGGAATTCAATCAAACTTTTTGCGGTGGGATTATTGCCTTTCCTAGTTACAATATTGCCTTTCTTGAGCTCAATAGCTTTTCGGCAGACGGTCTTGTTTTCCAATCAATCTCAAAAAATGATTTTTGCAAAAATACCTGTTTCTGGAGCAGAGTACCTCTCGATATTTGTAGTTTTTTACGTTTTTTTCTTAGGAATTGCTTTTTTAAGGAAGGCTGATTTGTGGAAGTGTTTTATGGTCATAATGCTTCTTTTCTTCGGAGTAACCCATTATCATCCTCAATGGTTTTTATGGCTTTCTCCATTTTTATTGATTTATTTGGTGACCTACCCTCGTTTTCGGTTTTTTCCTGTAATTCTTTTTTTCTGTTGGTTTTTGATAATGATTTTCTTTGAGCCGTCCCTTTCAGTTTCATTATTTGCTCCTATTTGTCACTCTTTAAACAAAGTAAAGCCATTGTCAGACTTTCTGTCAAAGTATTACGATGTCTTCCAATTCAAAAGTATGGTAAGAAGTATTTTTGCCGGGACTTCTTCTTTTTTAATATTTAGACTGTTTACCCAAAAGAACAATGAGGCTTAAGTCTTGGTTTTTTCGTTTTTGGCCAATAATTGTAATTTTTTTTCTGGTCTTTGTATTCTTTTGGAAATTTTTTTTAAAAGGCTTAGTACCTATTCCTTCAGACATCATTGTTGGCATGTTTTTCCCCTGGCTGGATTATAAATGGGGTTTTGCGGTTGGGGTTCCGGTAAAAAGTCCGCTTTTGTCAGATGTTGTTTCACAATTATGGATTTTGAGAAATTTGGCAATAGATTTATTTAAGTCCGGTCAAAATCCATTTTGGAATCCTTATAGCTTAGCCGGAAGTCCTTTAGTGCCAATTTTTCTTTCATCATTTTTTTCTCCTTTTAATATTCTTTTCTTTATTTTTGACAACGTTAAGGCAATGGCTTTAATAATTATATTTCAACCGTTGTTAGCGATGATTTTTATGTACTTTCTTCTTAAGGAATTTAAACTTTCGTCAATTCCATCTATCTTTGGTGGTGTAGTTTTTGCCTTTTCCGGTTTTATGCTTAATTGGCTGGAATATGGGAATTTTGGTCATACACTTTTGTGGTTACCTTTTTTTATTTTAATGACCGAAAAATTTAATACCGGTAAAAACAAATTGTATATTCTGCTTTTGATTATTGCCCAAGGGATTTCTTTATCAGCTGGGCATTTACAAATGTTTTTTTATTCTTATTTAGTTTGGTTCTTTTATTTTATTGTTAAGGTTAAATTTAAATCTTGGTGGAAATCAATTATTTACGCTTTTTGTTTATTGTTAATTTTTATTATCTCCTTTTCCTTTATGATTTTTCCGGGAGTAGAAGCTCTTTGGTTTTCCATCAGAACAGCTGAAAACTATATTTCCGGAAATAATTTTGGTTTTTTTCCATATCTTAACTTTATTAATTTTTTAGCCCCGGATTTTTTCGGTAACCCCGCTACTGGTAATTGGTGGGGGAAAAGTTTTAATTATCAGGAACTGACCGGATATTTTGGTTTGGTGCCGTTAATATTTGCTTTTTGGGGACTGGCGGTTAAAGATAAAAAAATTTTATTTTGGAAGATTACTTTTTTATTAAGTTTAATTTTAGCTTTTAAATATCCGCTTGGCTGGCTTATATATTTTTTAAAAATTCCACTTTTAAATACCGCTTCAGCCAGTAGAATTTTTTCAATCACTGCATTTTCAGGAGCAATTCTGGCGGCCTTTTGTTTAGAAAAATTTACTAAGGATGAAATTAAAATAAATTTTAAAATTTTTTCTATTTTTTGGGGAATATTTTTAGGTTATGCCACGGCAATAATAATTTCTATTTTGTTAGTTAACAAATATCTTTCTTCAGGAATAGTGGAGGCTTCATTAAAAAGTATCTCTCCTTTTATGCTCAATATAAAAGTAGCGTTTAGAAATATGATTCTGCCCTTTGGGGTATTTACAATTTTCACTTTCCTTACTTTAATTAAGCAAAAATTCTCCAAGTCAATATTATTAAGACAAGTTTTTTTGGTGGGGTTGTTAGGGTTAACTGTTTTGGAACTTTTCCGTTATGGTTGGAAGTATAATCCTTTTACTAAACCAGAATTATATTTTCCTTCGACACCATTAACAGACTATTTACAAAAAAACGTTTTCATAGACAGAATTGAAAGAGAAAAAACTGCTCTTCTTCCTCCCAATATGTGGGTTCCTTATAGACTATTTTTTGCATCGGGTTATGATCCCGTTTACCCGCTTTCATACGGAAAATTTTTATCTTTAGTCTCTTCCGGTAAGCCAAATTTTGCAGATGTAAGCCGTTATGGAGAAATAGAAAATTATGCCTCTCCTCTTTATGATCTATTAGGAATAAAATACGCCTTAACCGTAAAAACAGATAAATTTTCTATACCCAGTCTTCAAGGAAAACCAAACTATAAATTTAATTTAAAAAAGTTTACTGAAAAAATTAGTTTTGGGAGCGTCGCTATTTTAGAAAACAATAATTCATTTCCCAGAGCCTTTTTAGTAAAGGAGATTAAAGTTGTTAAAAATGAAAAAAAATCAACAGAGGAAATAGTAAAAAATTTAAATAATTTAAAAAATATCGCAGTAGTGGAATCTCAAGAAAATTTAGCTCTCCCTTTTTCGAATATTAACCCTAAATTCCCATCTTCAGTAAAATTTTTAAGTTATAATTCAGGAGAAGTAAAACTTAACGTTGAATCTCCTCAAAATTCATTTTTAGTTCTGACTGATACTTATTTTCCCGGTTGGAAAGCTTTTGTTGATAACAAAGAAACAAAGATATATAAAACCAACCTTTCGTTTAGAGGAATATTTATACCTGAAGGGAAACATGAAATTGTTTTTGTTTATCAACCTCTTTCTTTTGAAATTGGTAAATACATAAGTTTAGGGACTCTGTGCTTATTAATGGTAATATTATTTTTGGATCACTACTTAAAACTTAAAGGTAAATTGCCTCTTTAAATAATAAAAACAATGATTTATAATATCTCAAATGCCAACTAAAGCAAAGACAAAAATAATCAGATCCGTTGTTACAAAAAAACCTGTTGAGAGTGAAATTATTGATTCTAAGGTGGAAGAAACTCGTTCCTCTTCATGCCGTAGTTCCCAAAAGGCAAATCCTAAAACAATTGGTTTGATTGTATTAATCATCGTCATAATTTTAGGATTGCTTGGGTATCTCTTTAAAGATAAATTTGTGGTGGCCATAATTGACGGCAAACCAATTTTTCGTTATGAATTGTCTAAAAGAATTTTTGCCACCTATGGTAAAGAAACATTGGAAAATTTGATTATCGAGAATCTGATTAAGAGTGAGGTTAAAAAAGCAAAAATATCTGTTTCCGAAGCTGAAGTTAACGATGAAATTTCTAAAATAAGTAGTAGCTTAGGCGCAGGAACTAAGATTGAAGACGCACTTAAGCTCCAAGGAATGACTTTAAAGGATTTGCATGATCAAATTCTTTTGAAGTTAGAGGTAAATAAACTTTTGGAAGAAGGAATTACCGTCAGTGACGAAGAGGTTAATCTTTTTATTAAGAATAACGGACAATCTTTAACTGCTTCGGGTGAAGCGGAGAGAAAGAAAGAGGCAGCCGACTTAGTTAAAAGCCAAAAAGTATCGGAAAAGATTCAATCTTGGATACAAGATCTCCTGACCAAAGCAAAGATAACCCGCTTCTTAAAGTAAAAACTTTGTGGTAAAATTTCTTCATGGATGTTTCAGTGGTAATAACTTGCTGGAATGGTAGAAAGCTTCTTGAAAAGAACTTGTCTCAGGTTTTAAAAGCTTCAAAAAATCCTAACAATAAAATATTTGAGATTATTGTCGCTGACGATTGTTCGGTTGACGATTCTGTTTCTTACTTAAAAAAGGAATTTCCTGAAGTAAAAGTTATCGAACAAGCTAGAAATCTTGGTTATTCAGCCAATTGCAATTCCGCAGTCAAAGAAGCAAAAGGCGACCTTGTAGTTATTCTTAACTTAGATGTTATTCCTAAAGATGATTTTTTAGAAAAAAGTTTGCCTCTTTTTAAAGACGGGAAAGTTTTTTCTGTTTCTTTTAATGAAGGAAAATTTGGTCCAGGGAAAATAATTTGGCAAAATAGTTTTTTAGAGATTGTTGGAAACGATAAAATACCCAAGAGCACAGTTTTAACGGATTGGCCCAGTGGAGGAAGCTCCATATTCAGAAAATTAATTTGGCAGGAACTTGGAGGACTGGATTTGCTTTTTTCGCCATTTTATTTTGAGGATGTAGATTTAGGAATACGAGCCACCAAGGCCGGTTTTAAGTGCTTATGGGAGCCAAACTCATTAATAGATCACCAGCATGAAGCAACCATTAATCCTCAAAATTTAGTTAAGTATCAACGAAGAGATAATATTTCCTTAATTAAGGAAAGAAATCTACTTTTACTTACTTGGAAAAACCTAAACAACACTAGTTCCTTTTTTAGTCATGTTTGTGGACTTAGTAAAAGAATAATCCACCATCCGGGATACTTAAAGATTCTTTTTTTGGCAACTATAAAGTTAATGTCTTGTAATTTTAGAAAGAAAAAAATTGAAAAAAATTATTAGTAGCTTTCTCGCACAAAACGGTTGTTTATTGTTGATTTTAGTTATCGGTGCAGGATTGAGGTTTTACCGCTTGCCCGAGATGGCTTCTTTTGATTTTGATCAAGAATATGCCTCTAATTTTGCCTATAGCGTCCTTAGACAGTTTCCTATCCAAATGATAGGTCAAGGCCTTTCTGTTCAAGGCTTGTTTATGGGGCCTTGGTATTTTTATTTTCTAGTGCCTTTTTATGCAGTATATGGTTTACACCCCTTAGGAGGGGCAGTTGGTTCGGTAATTTTAGGATTAATAACCATAATTGCTTTTTACTACTTTGGGAGTAAACTTTTTGGCAGACCAGCTGGACTAATCGCCGCCTTTTTTCAGGCGGTTTTGTTCCGCAACTTAGTTAATGATTGGTCAATAACTCCTGCCTTTAGTTGTGGTTTAGTAGTAATAATTACCTGGTACTACCTATATAAATATTGGCAGGGAGAAACAAAACAGTTACCGCTTCTGGGATTTATTTTTGGTCTTTTTACTAGTTTTCACCCGATTTTATTCCCGTTTTACTTAGTTTTTTTGACTTTGTTTATTTATAAGCGTATTTTTCCGAGTTTTAAAATTTTTTTGTTAACGATAGTTGCTTTTATATCTCCCTTAGTGCCACTGATCGCCTTTGAATATTTTCATCGATTTACAGAAGTAAAACTTTTATTGGAAATATTTACCTCGGCTAAAATGATTTCCGGCGATTCTTCTATATTTTCTAAACTAGCGGATTTTTCTTTAATTATTTTGGGTGATCCACAATATATATTAGGTCTCAAATTTTTCCCCGGCTACTTATTATCGACAATAATTTTGAGTATTTTATTATTGTTTACAGTCAAAAAAATTCATGTTTGGAAAGAAAATTTTCATTTGTGGGCGATAATAACAACATTTTTAATATTTATTTTTTATTACAGCTTTTTTCCGATCCCTGTAATCTCTTATTATCTTTCGGCACCGGTAACATTACTCGTTTTTTATTTGGCCGGGATATTAGGGTATCTGACAACTAATAAATTTTTAAGGATATTTGTTATAATTTTTTTGTTTTTTTTAGCTTTTATAAACATTAAAACATTAATATTCGAGCGTTGGTTTAATCCAAGTTTGATTACATTGAGCCATAAGGATGAAATTGTTAAAGTTATTAGAGAAAAACAACCAAAAGAGAAAGATTTTTTTGTTTCTTATATTAGTAGTCCCGGTTGGAATTTTGGTTTTAATTATTTTTTTAAGATTTACGGAATAATTCCTAAAGATAAAGCTGTGAATGATTATATTTATACAATAGTTATACCTAAGGAATTGTCGCCGGACAGTATTAATTTTAGTTCTGGAAATATTGGTTTGATTTTACCGAAAAGTATGCAATGAATTTGATTATTGGGGTTGGACAAAAAATAAAAAAATGAATAAATTTTTAAACCAAAAATATTTTAAATTTTCCTTGCTTTCAATTATTTTTATTTTGGGTGTATGTTTAAGACTTTGGAAATATCCATTTTACCCTTTTGTCGGCCATGCCGAAGAATACCTATATGTTTGGTCAGGCCTTTCTTTAATTGAGAAAGGAGTTCCAATTTCTTGGAATGATTTGCTAGTTTATAAGGAGGAAAATGTTTACTGGCGCGGGGTAGCCCCAAATAATGGCCCAAGTCAAGGGGGGCTTGGAGTTCGTTTATTAAAGCCATGGCTAGATGAACCTCCGCTCTTCAGTTTAATGGTTGGAGGAATAGCTAAGCTCTATTCTATGCCTAATTTCACGGTGATTTCTTCGTATGTGATAAGAATCCCATCTTTGATCATTTCTTTTCTTTCAATGCTTTTTGTTTTCTTATTGGCAAGAAAGTTATTTGGATATTGGCAAGGTATATTTTCTCTTTTAATATATTCCATTATTCCAACTGTAGTTTTTGGATCACGACTGGCCGTGCCGGAAAATCTGATTGCCTTATTAATGATAGCGTGTCTTTATTTAATGATAAGCTATCTTGATTCTAAGAAAAAATGGCAGAGGAATTTAGCTATAATATTGGCAGGATTGGCAGGATTGGCAAAGCCCACTGGTTATTTACTGGTCTTTTTTATCACCTTTTTCCTTTTGGAAAAGAGAAGATGGAAAGAAGCTTTTCTGACCTTTATTATTTCTAGTCTAATCTTTTTTATTCCCTTTTTGGCCTACGGAAATTATTTTGATTGGCAACTGTTTAAGGAAGTAATCAGAATACAAGGAACTCGTCCAGCCGGATGGAGTTCTCTTTCCTTTATACTGACAAATCCAGGTTTTAGTATCGAAGTTTTTTTGGATGGAATGATTATTTTAGGGATGATTTCATTATTCTATTTGATTTTTAAGAAACAAACCGGTAAGGGAGAAAGAATTATCCTTTTTTCGCTAATTTTTGCCTTATTGGTCACAATGATTTCCGGAGGTAAGCATGACCAGCTGACATGGTATCGTTATCCTTTGTATCCATTTATGGCAATATCAATTTCGTTGATGATAAAAGAAATATTTTTTGATCCATCATTTTTTTTAAGTGCGATTTTTATTCCGCTGGCTTTTTCTAATGTTGATATATTAGAAAATCCTTTTTGGAAATTAAATTATTTAATTCGGTCAATGCCCTATAGAATAGTATTTTTTCTGCTTTTATTACCTTCTATATTGAAACTTTTTTTAAAAAATAAGTTTTTTACTATTTTAGCAAAATTAGTAATTATTGTTTCTGTATTTTTTCTAATTGGAGTAAATATTTGGGTTATTGAATCAAGATTTAATATTCTTTGCGATCATGAACACTGTCCGCTTCCAGAAAAAATTAATTTGTTAAAGCCGTTTTATAATCGTTAGCAAAACGATTTCAAACTTCCGAGGAGGGAGCAAAATAACGATTGAGTGTTCTGTTAACTCTTGAAAATTTATAAAAGAATACCGAGGGCTTTTAGCCTCGGAAATTTATACCCAACATACTCCAATTTGCATGTTAATAATAACTATGTTGGGTTCAAACTAAATTAAAATCATTGCAAATTCCCATTAATTTAGTTTATAAGTAAAAACTTTTTATAAGATTTACGGAACAATTCCTAAAGACAGGGTCGCTATGAAAAAAATGACTTGGGGCTTGAGAAATAAGAAATTAATTTTTCTAATCGTTAAGCAGAGTTTCCCGCCACTGAGCCCGCAGGCGAAGGGGCGGGAGTGAATGCCCGAGCGCAGATGACGTATACTGGTGGGGAGTGGAAATAAGAGTTAGTGCACACTCAGTCTATCGGACTGAATATCACATTGTATGGGTAACAAAGTATCGTCATCAAGCTCTGAATCCTGCCAAATTTAAACAGTCTGCAGAGCATTGGATGACAGAGATTGTTGAACATATTCTGGGTGTGGAGTTGGTAGAGATGAATATTCTGCCTGACCATGTTCATCTGGTTTTGGTAATACCGCCTAAGTATGCAGTAGCAAAGGTAGTAGAAATAATCAAAAGCAGGAGCGCGAAAGAAATCAGGAAAGAAATCCAATGGTTGGATAAACTGTACTACGACACACCCAGTCTTTGGAGTGTAGGTTATTTTGTTTCAACAGTCGGCATTGATGAAGAGACTATAAAAAGATATGTCCAATATCAACAGAAGCAGGATTCAGGACAAGCGAAGCTTGAATTGTAAACAAAGTACCACGTCACTGAGCGAAGCGAAGGGACGTGGGTATCTAAGCACAGTATAGTTTTTCTGTTCCACAAAACAATTATCATTTTTCCTGTAAGGCCTTATTCTTGTAAAAGTAATCTGTTTTTCATCACAGTATCTTTTTAAAAGATTGTTGATAAATTCTGTCCCGTTGTCCGAATCTAAGCCCAAAAAAGGGAAAGGCAATCTATTTCTGATATTGTCAACTGCCTGATGAACTCTTACTTGGGCTTTACCCATGACCGCTTCCAAAGAAATCCAACCAATGGCGACATCAGTTAAATCAAGACCATTGACGTAATCTCCTTTAACTGATTCCCCGCAGAAAGCAACCAAATCCGCTTCCATAAAACCAGGCTTTTTTTCATCCCAATCAGAAAAGATCCTAATGGGAATGGTGCTTCGCAGCAATGTCCCCGGTTTGGTGGTTGCTCTCCCTTTTAATTTATACTGCCTTTTAACAGCAGATAGCATTCTATCAATGGTGGCCGAACCAACACTTAAAAGTTTTCTTCTTACTGTTTTATTTACCTTAATTTCTTTATTCTTTTCTAATACTGCCAAAAGCTCTGGGATAAATGGTTTTAATCTTTGACTGCAGATGCCATCAGCCGCTAACCATAAAGTCCGCAGGGGGTAAAATACCGAGGCATCATATTTCCTCTGGCGGGGAGAATACTTTTTTAACTTTTTCCCATTCCTTCCTTTTCTGTCCATTTTCCTTTCTATTTTTAAAGAGCCAAGGATACGTCTGGCATAACTTCTATTGTAACCACAGTTTGCCACCAGCTCGGAAAGAATCTTTGTCTTTTCCTTTTTACCTGCTTTTTGATAGCGTTTCTTAACAACCTTGGTTAAAGCGATCCGTTGTTTCATTGTTAGCATTTGTACCCCTTTCTTTAATTAATAATCCGAGAGATCCAGGGTACACCTTCCGTTACCTTTTGCTAATGATTCAATGAATCACTTTCCGTTACATTTTTGATGATTTAATTCGCAATATTGACGATAGTTTGTGTCAGGGGTACAATGGAACCATGACAAACGACTTACTGAAAGACAATAATCTAAAGAAAATGGCGAGAGTTGCACGATCACTTGGTGGAAAAAAAATGATTATTTTTGGCTCATTGGCCAAAGGGAAATCGACAAAGGATAGTGACCTTGATATTTGTATCTTGATTAACCAGGATGAAAATCCTCTAAAGTTTCAGAAAAATTTTCGTTTAGGTTTATGGAAAAACAAATATAATTGGGACAGACCAATTGACCTTCATGTTTTTTCGGAAAATATCTATAATTCCTTACTTTTAAAAAAGGATCCTTTTATTTCAGAAGTTAGCGGGGGTTTAGTTTTATATGACTGAAACAAGACAAAAGGAATTATTTGATCTTTGGCTAAAAGCAGCCAAGCATGATCTTAGGTGGGCAGAGGGAAGTTTAAAATTAAAAGAGTATGCAGGAGTATGTTTCCTTTCTCAGCAAGTAGTAGAGAAATCACTAAAGGCTTTTTTATACTTGAAAGGAGAGGAACAAAGGAAGGTTCACGATTTGGATAATCTTTTAAGTTTGACGATAAAATATGATAAGAGTTTTGAAAAATTTATCCAAGCGACTTCTACCTTAAGCGCTTACTATTTAAGCACTCGCTATCCGGACATTGGTGATGTAGATGTTTTTGATAAAAAGGAACTTGCAGACCAAGCCTTAATTTGGGCGGGAGAGATTTTTGATTTTGTCAATTCTTTTCAATAATTTTTCTCTTTCATTTTCAATTTTCTTTTCTACCACTTCTTCAAAAATTTTATTTAAGACTTCTCCCACTTTTGGTCCCGGGTTAATTCCCAAAATTTCCATCACATCTTTGCCATTAATTTTTAAATCGGTGACGGAGAAGGGTTGCTTTTGCACTTCAATTAATCTTTCTTTAAATTTTTCCAATCTCCAGGAGGTTTCTTTAGCGCCGCCGCCTAACCTGTCCCCGGTTCTTAAAGCCAGCATGTCTTCCAAATTTTCCGTGCCGACATTGCGGATGAATCTTCTGATGGCCGAGTCTGTTTGCCGCTCGTCAACGCTGAATAAATGCCAACGGACCAGTCTGACTAACCGGTCGGATTCTTTATTAGAAAGATGAAACCTTTGGGCAATTTTTTCTGCCATTTTAGCGCCGACCACTTCGTGATTGTAAAAAGTTCTCTCTTCACCCTCACCCTTGGCCGTTACCGGCTTGCCAATATCATGGATTAAGGTTGCCAGTTTAACTAATGGGTCTTGGCTGGGAACATTTTTTAAAGAAAGTATCGAATGGGTCCAAACATCTTCTTTATGATGTTTGGCTTGAGATACCTTGTAACCGGCCGATAGCTCCGGAAGGATATATTCCAAAAGTCCGGAAGTTAAAAGTAAGGTAATTCCTTCGGCGGGATAACTACTGCTCAAAATTTTGAAAAGTTCGTCTCTAATTCTTTCTCCGGAAATAACTTTTATAGAAGAAGCGTTTTTTTGGATAGCGGAAAAAGTAAGAGACTCGATAACAAAACCGAGTTGGCTGGCAAAACGAATGGCGCGCAGCATCCTTAGGGCGTCTTCGGAAAAGCGTTTATCCGGATTACCGACCGCGCGGATAATTTTATTTTTTAAATCCTTTTCACCTTCAAAAAGATCAATTAATTCCAGCTTTCCCTCTTTGGTTGGCCCGATCGCCATCGCGTTGATGGTTGATTCTCTTCTTTCTAAATCCTTATCTAAAGAAGTTTCCCACCAAATTTGCTCCGGTCGCCTTTTATCGTTATAATTTCTTTCTCCACGATAAGTCGTGATTTCATATTTTTCATCACCGTTTTTGGTTTTAACCATTAAGGCGACTGTGCCGAAAATATTGTTGTAGAAACTTTCCGGTAAAATTTTTTGCATTTCTTCGGGAGTAGCATTGGTCGTAAAATCAGGGTTAACAATTTCTTTTCCGAGCATAAGGTCCCTGACCGGACCGCCGACCAAATAAATTTCAAAACCCGATGCTTTAAATTTTTTAAAAATCTCAAAGACTTCTTTGGGAATTTTTTTAACCAAAACTTCAGCTAGAGGCTGTCTCATATGATAGAATTATAACACGAAGTGTTGAAAGCTCTGCTTATACCATTAAAATAATTCTTGACGAAAAAGTTTTTGTTAGGTAAGATTAGTCTATCCAAATAAAACCCGAAACAAAATATAAATGAAAGAAAAAAATAAAATTGCAATTTTTGAGGGGAAAAAAGTCCGTCGGCATTGGGACGATAAAAAGGAATTATGGTATTTTTCCGTGGTTGATGTAGTCGGTATTTTGACACGAAGTAACAACCCCAGAAATTATTGGAAGGTATTCAAAAATCGTTTAAAAAAAGAGGGGAGCGAGGTGGTTACAAAATGTAACCACCTGAAAATGCAGGCCTTAGATGGAAAATATTATCAAACTGATGCTGCCGATACTGAAACTATGTTTCGTATCATCCAATCTATTCCTTCCCCGAATGCAGAACCTTTCAAGTTGTGGTTAGCCCGAGTCGGTTACGAAAGAATTGAAGAAACCGAAGATCCGGAAATTGCCATAAATCGTGCTTTAAAAACTTACTTGAAAAAAGGCTATTCTCCGGAATGGGTTAATCAAAGATTAAAAAGCATTGAAATCAGAAAAGCCTTAACTGATGAATGGGAAAAAAGAAGGGTTGAAGAAGGACTTGAATTTGCGATTTTAAAAGACGAGATTACTCAAGCTTGGGCGGGAATGACGACAAAACAATATAAACAAGGGTCTTGCATAGATAACGGCTGTATAATTAGTTATTAATGCCGTTATCAGAGCCTAAATCTATTACTATCCGACGGATCCGTATTTCTGACAAGAAATTTACCCTGCTTATTCGCTCTTTTGCTATTGATCTGACAGCCCTACA
>Ga0210050_1001841_pt1 | contig 21721 bp, 27 predicted proteins | sample CryGey132114_all_FD_185463 | JGI IMG/M metagenome (GOLD analysis project Ga0210050, IMG submission 185463) | Groundwater microbial communities from aquifer - Crystal Geyser CG22_combo_CG10-13_8/21/14_all (SPAdes) (version 2) | ecosystem: Environmental > Aquatic > Deep subsurface > Groundwater ... | reverse complement strand
TCCTCCGGCTCAAGAGGCTGAAAAATTTGCATAAATACGCCGTCGTAACAAACATTGTCAAAATCCTCTATGCCGTTTGCCAAAACTATATCGCAAACATTGCTGGCCCGCACAGAGTCGGCGGCAGTTATATACATAGTTAGATGCCCCAGTGCGTGATAACAACTTGCCCTTTCAAGTCCAGTGAATTTTCTATTTTCACTATCTTCACAAATTGTCTTTAACTGAGGAATAATGCCCAATACTTGTTCGTCAGTTAGTTCTTCCACATCACGAAATCGCTCTTGAAATGTTCCGTGGATACAACCATTAGAGCACATTCCTAAGGGGCACCTTCCAATGACTTCTGTCCATTTTGACAAATCTTTTGATGCCTCTTTCGCGCTTAAATTGTGTCCCAGCACATGGCAATACCAATAGGATGCATCCATTTCTTGAACAATGCGCGTCACCTCAAATGCCTCCTCGAAAGAGAGATGATCCATTACTTTGGGAATCTCCTCGTCGTAGCATGAAGGTCTGTATGAACTGTTTTTGCAGGTTTCAACTATTTCTTCAGCGTATACCTTGAGGTCTTTTGTAAAGACACCGGGCACCTCAATATCAACAAAAGACAGGATTATAAATAAAACTCCGAGGGCAACAATTAGAGCAAATAGAAACATCTGCCTTTCGGAGAGATTAAACATCTTCATATTGTATTAGAAATTTACCCATGAGTCAGGTCTGCCCTCCTCAAGGCACACTCCTTTTTCATTTCCGTCAAGCACATCGCACAGATTTGCCGCATCTTCTCTATACATTGGGTTTGACCAAAGTGCAAAATGGCTGCCGGAGCGACAATGCAGACGTGATTCTCTATCCATTGAATCACACACGGAGGAAATGTTCTCCACATTGTAATCGCTCATATTTCCAAGAGAATATCCCACTCCAAGCATGCAAAACTTTGCATTCTCCGTATGCGAGAGTCTGGCACACAACCCTTCCATTCGTTTCCAATCCTCACCGATTGAAAGTGCCCACCACGAACCCAACTCAAAATAGCAAGACTCCTTATACTGATCATCCACTCTAATACATGGACCGTATGCGTTTTTTTCATCAAATAAACGTGGGCGTGTGACAAGACCACCACCATTAGTCTCCTCAAGCGGCGTGTTGTATTCCATAAACACGCCAGAAGTACATCCAAGAATAGATACGACTTGTGTCGTGTCGCCACACATATCGAGCGCATCATCTAATCTGTCATATCCGAAAAACTCAAGAATTCCGTGCCCAATACCGTGCATGCAACCGGTACCCAGTACACCAAAGGAGTTAACGCATGCTGTATCCAAATCAGATACGCTACCTGTGCCTTCAGTACTGAGTGCAACTCCAAAAAACCCATGGAAGCATCCGAATCCAAAACTTAAATCGCAAATTGTTACTCCATTAATACCCTCTTTTTCGTACAGCACATCACCAATAACGTGACTCGCGAGATGTTGATTTCCAATACTTACAGACTCGTTTATTTGTTTAAATTCTTCGTACGCCTCAAGAGCGCCCACTTTGTCTACTCTGGAAACCCAAAATTCTCTGTATTCCTTAGTCTCAATTTTTTCGAGGATCTGTAAATCCTTACCACTCGTCATTACAAAAACACCCAGCAAAACAAGTGACATTGCCAAAATTATGTACACGACTCTCTTTTGTAAACCATACATTTTGAAACTGTATCATTTCCTTTTGGACTCCACGAGATAGTGAAGCTTTCTTGCATTCCCATGTTTCAAAAGCCCAAGATATGAATCTATCACCGATTTGTTATCAGTTCCTGCAACATTTTTCAACATCCGCCGTTTTGTGGCAATTCGTAGCACTTTGTGGTCAGAAAAATGTACCCAGCCAAGAAAATCAACGCCGGAAGAAAGTGTTTTGATGAATACTTTGTCGGGATGCAAATTGAGATTCAATACTTGTTGCAAAAACCTTGCGGTTAGTCGCAAGGTTTTTAGTAGCCATTCTTTGTCGTGCGAGAGAATTACAAAATCATCAGCATAGCGAATATAATATTTTGCTTTTGTTTTGTGTTTTATAAACTGATCAAACTCATTCATGTAAACGTTTACTAATAGTTGTGAGGTGAGATTGCCAAGTGGTAGTCCCTTATCTTTTGTGCCGGAGTTAAAGCTACTGACTACTTGTTCAATAAGCCATATAATATCTTTGTCAAGTATATATTTTGTTACGATGTCCATCAGTGTTGTTTGGTCAATGGATGCAAAGAATTTCCGTATGTCACACTTCAACACCCAACAGGTGCGTGTGTTATTTTGGGACACTTTGTATGCAAACGAATGAAATCTGTTCATCGCTTTGTGTGTTCCTTTCCATTTTCTGCATGAGTATGAATCTGCTATGAACGTGTGGTCAAAAAGTGGGTAGAGTTTTCGATAAAGCGCATGATGAATAAGACGGTCGCGCACGTCTGCCTTGTGTATATTCCTTGGCTTGGGATCGGAGATGTTGAATGCGTGGTATCCGCCGTGGCTATAGGTTTTGTTTTTGAGTTCGTAGTGAAGCGACAAGATATTGTCCATTAGGTTGTATTGAAACTCTTGAACATCACGTTTTCCTCTTTTTCCTTTCAGAAACTCACGCCACGCCTCAAGCAAATTTTCCACAGAAATGATATCCTCATATGTATGAGTAAACTGAATCTTAGAGCAAGCCCCCCCCCCGACGGAATTTTTTGCCGGTTATTGAACATGCAGTAGCAGTATACAAAAACTGGCAGGAATATCGTAGTCACTTCCCTAAAAAGTTGCGTTACACATTGGGAGACAAGATAGATACTCTTTTTATCCAGATACTAGAGCTCCTGTTTGTCGCGAGCTACCAAAACAAAAATGAAAAATTGCCAACTATTTCCATGGCATTGAGAAAAGCGGATATACTCAAATTCCTACTGCGTATTGCATGGGAGGTACGCGCAATCGAAACTAAGAAGTATATAGACATTTCAGAAAGGATGCAGGAACTCGGACGCATGATCGGCGGTTGGAAAAGAGGTTTGGAATCAAAAACTCCCGCACGATAAATGCGGGAGAAACTCGACAGTTTCGGGAGAAAGAACGCGATTGCCTGCGTTCCACCTGTTGTCGTCACGACCCCACGTATTGACGTTCCACTTGCGGTTGTCGCCGTTCCAGTTCACGTCGACAACACAGGAGCTCTCGTATACAAAGCCATCTGCACCACCACCCATTGAATAATCTTTAGGTTGTATCGTATTTGGAACCTCAAAAGTCCGCCAGTTTTGGATACCAACTAATCAATGTTTTTTGAAAGACAGAAACGCACTCTTAATTCAACCGTGACCGAATCAATTCCGGCATTTTCTTATCTCGAAACTTCCATGCCCAAGCCGTAACCGGAGCATCACCAGAAGTTCCATATCCATTGTATCAAAAGAAAAATCCTCGGGCCCAAGAGACAAGTGTCAAAGGGTCCGAGGATCTAGTCCGCCTGTGGCGGACAAAGTTTCAAAGCGCTCAGTTTGCGGGAGAAAGAACGCGATTGCCTGCGTTCCACCTGTGGACGTCACGACCCCACGTATTGACGTTCCACTCGCGGTAGTCGCCGCCCCAGTTCACGACGACAACACAGGAGCTCGTATAGAGCAGGTTTACGCGCCCTATGTTTTCGAGATCGCCCGGCTCGCCATTTGGCTGCTTGGAAATCATCTCAGCAACAATTGCGCACACGGCGCTCTCGTCAAAAAGATGCTTCTTCGGCAACGAGTTTTCGATTTCCTCATCGGTTGCATCGTGTCCGAGATCGTCGACATTAACCTTAAAGGATATACCCGCTTTGGTTGACTTTGCCTTTGAGACAATATGATCCTTAAATCCGCCGTAGACCCACAGCCCTGTACGGGTTTGGTAGTACGTGCCGGGATCGTGACGCTCTGCGAGCGTGAGCGACAATCGATTGCGCGGAATGAGCATGAGCATTTTGCCGATTGCCTGCTCGAGCGCACTTTCGAGATGCCCGGCGAGAATTTCACCTTTCCCATCAAGTGCCTTGAGTACGACTTTCGGGTCTCTGAATTTCTCGGCGACATTGGGTAGAGCGGTGACCATACTATTCGAGAGCATGGTCTGAAGTTTGTTGAGCTGACCGCGAGAGAAGGGGGTTCCACTAGTCATCGTGGGGGTTCCTTCCTTATTTTATTTGTTTATAAATGTGCTGTCCTGAACGATCGGGCGAATCCCGCCTCCATCAGCTGGCTAAATTATACTACCATTTTATATAAGTTGTCAATTCGCCCGGAGTAATGTGCAAGGACATATAACGATTTCCGGTACCATACAACTCTCTAATTTGCACGAATAAAGGTTCCACCCGATGCAAGCATGCGGGGTATTAACCTATATTGGCTCCCCGCCCGTACCGAACGGTACGTTCGGGCGGGCTCGGCTCGGATGCCACACCTCGAGAGGTGTGGCATCTCTCGCTCTACCTGCACACTTACTTTCACGTTATTTTGCGAAATGTATTTATGAGCTCAACGAGTCACTGACAACTGCTTATAGATGATGAACAACACAATTGTAGCAAAACGAAAGCTACGTGAAAGTAAGTGTGCGGGTCTACGTCGCCAATAAAAGAATAGCTTTTTAGACAACTGAATTCGTTTGTACACCATACTAAGACTTATCAATCAAAGTACGAAAACGGTAATGCGCTATAATTCCAATTATGGACGACTGTTTGTTTTGTAAAATAATTGCTGGAGAAATTCCTTCTCAAAAGGTGTACGAGGATGAGAAAACCTTCGCCTTCTTGGACATTAATCCCGTTAATCACGGACACACACTCGTTGTCCCGAAAAAACATTCAGAAAATATATACGACATTGAAGAATCAGATTGGATTGCCGTGATGAAAACAACAAAAATGCTCGCACCAAAAATTAAGGAGGCGGTAGAAGCAGATGGCATCAACATAGAAATGAACAACGACACCGCCGCAGGACAGATCGTGTTCCATACGCATGTACATATCGTTCCGCGCATAGACGATGACGGCTTTCGTCACTGGCCTGGTACTCCGTATAAAGACAGGGGGGCGGAAGAAATTGCGGAAAAAATCCGCAAACTACTGTAGTGCATTAACGCCGGGCAATGTACCATCCGTTAAATACTGTAGCATTGCGCCTCCTCCAGTTGAAATAAAGGTAAATTTATCCTCAAGCCCCTCTTTTTGTATTGCTCCAAGAGTATCACCGCCGCCAACTATAGTTTTTGCATCGCTTTCTGCGATTTCTCTTGCCAGCGCCCGAGTCCACTCATCAAAACCATCTTCGTAACGTCCCATTGGGCCATTCCATAGTATGAGTTTTGCGTTTTTTATAAATGGAACAATTGACTGTATCGAGTCAGGACCAACGTCAACTATCTTTTCATCCCTCTTAACACCATCTGCCCTTGCAACACGAGAATTTCCAAATTCATCTTCCGCGACGACGTCAGGCGGTGCAATAACTTTTTTATTTAACAAAATATCTTCAGACGAACGACTATCGGATACCAGAGAGAGTCCAACCTCAAAACCTTTTGCAAGAAAAATGTTGTTCGCAAGTGCACCACCGACAAATACACGATCATACACATCTATTAGCTTTTTAATTAGAGATTCTTTCGTATCAAATTTTGCTCCCCCTATAACTGCAAACGAAGGCGATGGAGGATTGAGCGCAATGGACAGATGCTCTATCTCATCCTCCAAAAGTAATCCCGAATAACTTGGGAGTAATTTTGGTACACCAACAATTGAGGCATGTTTTCGATGGCATACAGAGAACGCGTCATTCACATATATCTCTGCGAGGCCTGCCAATTCTCTTGCGAACACTTCACTATTAGATACCTCCCCATCACTTTGCCTCAAATTTTCAAGAAGCACGACATCTCCATCATTCATTCCAGATATGACCGTCCTTGCATGTTCACCAACACCTTCTTGTACAAAAATTAGGTTTGGTATATACACTTTGAGTACATCTGCAACTGGTCGTAATGTTTCTTCTTTTTCTCTTCCAATATGGCTTATGACAATAACTCTTGCTCCATTTCCTGACAGAAATTCTATGGTTTTCCGAGCCTTCCTTATACGAAAATCGTCAGCAACTACTCCGTTTTCAACTGGCGAATTAAGGCCGGCACGTAGCAATACCTTTTTACCCTTCAAGTCCTTCTGCAAAATGTCTTTAATACACTTCATTAAAAAATCGACTTCAACAAATCGGTAAATTTCTGCACAGTTGCACTAGACCTTCCTATTAGAAGTCCTTGTACATCACCTTCTACAATCATTTCCGCGGCATTGCTTGCATCAACCGAACCTCCATACAGTACCGGAACACTCATCGCTACACTGCCATATTTTTTATGCAAAAACTTTCGTATAAAAATGGACATCTCGTGCATCTGTCTTGGACTCATGGCCTCGCTACTTCCAATCGCCCAAACTGGCTCATATGCAATTACAATATTTTTCAAATACTTCTTGGCGACATGTTCAAGACCACTGTTTAATTGTTCATTTACAAAAGATAGATACTCGCCAGCATGATCTCTCTCACGCTCCCCCACACACAAAATTGCGATCATCCCTTCAGATAATACTAACCGCATCTTCTCAGCAACTTCTCCATTTTTTTCTCCAAGCGCACGCCTTTCAGCGTGGCCTACAAGTGCATACGTAGCGCCAACGTCTTTTGCTTGTGGAGCAGAAATATCTCCCGTAAAAGAACCTGAACGCTCGTGATGTACATTTTGTACAGCAAAACTTATTTTTTTACCTCGATACCCCTTTACCAGGTCGCGAAGAAAAACAGACGGAGGTGCTATTACAATTTGAATGCGTTTCAGTTTCTCCGAAGCCTTCTTTGTTGCAACAAAAAGCCTTTTTGCATCGGCAATAGACAGTGGGTTCATCTTCCAGTTCGCTATAATTAGAATCATTGTCTAGGATTGTATCACTACTCCTCGCGCCAGAGAATAAACTTCTCATCTGGAGACGACGGAGGAGTAAACGGAGGCGGGTCAAATGCCAGAAGCCTGTCGTACGAGTTTATTCTATTTTCATACCCGGAGCAAAAGGAACCGCCACAAGTCCATTTAGTACCAACTCGCCCTTGAGAGACAATGGTGCCATGTATCGTGAGCGTGGCTCTTGTATTATTTACGTAATAATTCCTTCCGAAAGAACCATTCTGCGCTATGTAAATGCCCCGCATGATCATACTCTGCGGTGAGTTGTTTGAGACCAGCAAGTAATCTTCAGCTATCACTGTAAGTCCGTCAGATCCGTCTAGCGTCGTGTAATCTATACTGTCTTGAATAAGAACATCTGCATCGTACGAACTGGAAGTATCGGCAGCAGCAACAGTGACCTTACCTTTTACAGTACCCTCTAACCACAATTTCTCTTCAGAAAAAATCACAGGACATTCTTCCGATATAGAATAATTCCCAACAAACGATTGGCTCGTAATGTTATTGTACTCACGACGGTAATTAAAAGACGAGCTGTATTCATATCCATATCCGGTGTTATATCCCCAAAGCCAGTTTGTGTTATTTACTCTATACACATCCACTGTTCCATTTGAGAGCAAAATTAAATGATACCCCTTCCTGTCTGACTGCCCAGAAAAAGAGTCCAAAAAAATACCGTACAACTGCGCTTTTGTCTTCAAGTCATTTAGATCAACGCTTAAACCTCCGAAATTAAATTGCGGTACAGGATATTTCCACAGTGCACTCCCACTTCCCCCTCCCCATACGCCTTCTACGCTTTGATCAGGCGAGCACCCAAAGGAAGATGTGCAAGTCCAAGTGCCAACTGCACTTGTAACGGTAGAATTATTTGTTCCGTCCATTCTTATTCCACCGTTTGAATGATACGGCCCTACAATATCCCTATCTGAGCCAGCCCACACATTGCTATTGATGATATATGAATACTCGGCGACCGAGGGCTTTGCGTATCTGGCAAAAAGCGTGCGCTTGAATTGCGTATTTGAATTTGAACTTCCTTCTGACCTGATATCAACCGACTGAATATCTCCGCAAGCAATGTTTCCAGACACATCAATACTCGCCACGCCTACCTCGCCCCCCTCCGGATCTTCAACAATATATTCGTATGGACCTGGTAACCCTGTACCATTTTGTAAGTCAGTTGGATTATGAGCCAAAAACCACTTGTAATATTCTATACCTGCTTCTGCTATCTGAAGCGCCTCTTCACGTGCTAGTTTCGCACGACCGATTGTCGCTTGAGTAAAAACGTAACTTGCCACCGTTGATACAACAAGCCCAAACACACCCATAAATACCAACACCAATATAACTGTCACTCCCCGTGTTGTTTTTTGTTTTTCCATAGATATCAATTACGCAAATTTCTCAGAGTCGCGCTAGAGCGAAGGGTTAATTGATTCGGCAACTTATCTGGACTTACATTAACCACCAGATCAATCGTGACAAAACGAACAGCGGTTACATCGCCATCTAAAACTTCATCGCCACTGACCCCATAGTAGCGAAACGTAGTCACTGACTGATCAATATTTCTTATGTCCTCAGAAATAGTAGTTAAAGTTTCAGCACCCGAATACGAAAGAGGATCGCCCGTTGCTTTCGTAACACCCTGCTTTAAATACAAATCTTCAACATAAATACGAACTCTCTCAACCAAGGGGTCTGAATCTATATCGCTATAAAAATAGAATTGATTTGGTTCAATAGAAATAACGGGATACGCACCATCTGAAGCGAAAGAAATTTCTCTGATTTGCTGAACGGAACGCTCGATACCGCGCCTAGCTTCAGACACCGCCTGCGCTTGCTCAATGGTATATGTATTTGCTCTATAAAAAGATAGAAGAGAAACAACAATTGCTCCCATTGTAGAGACAAAAACTGCGACCCATATCAACGTTTCAATAAAAGTGAGTCCGCGATTAGTGTACATTCTCATATTAATTAAATTACTTCCAGCACGACTGAGAAACGCGATGCTCCCGAGGCATCAACATCATCAACAGAAGTAAAAGGTTCGTATCCTGGCAGTGTCACATCTATAGAGTAGGCATCGCCGTCCAAAACCGTACCCTGTGAAAGACCCCCGAAAAAACTTTGTCCGCACGAAGATGTTTCTTGAGTAGTATCGTACGCACCTCGATAGAGGCGCACCTCTGCGTCCTCAAGCATATCCCCGCTTACATTTTTAACATCAACCAGAAGGGAATTCGCCGTATGTGGAGAAAGGACAAGACTTACAGTTTTATTATCAGATGGTGCAATAAATACAGGCTGAGTTTCACAGCTCTCACTTATATCGTAACCGGTCGTAAGCCCATCTATCGTAATAGTATATGTATCCCACTCAATAGAGCCGTCAGAGAAGATGCCCGCCGCGCCACTGCTTACATCCTCATCGTATTTATAAATAGAATTTTCAAGCCCGTCGACGCCAATGGTTTTGTTTCCCCTCATCGTAAAGACGATATTCGGGAGAAGTTCCCGCTCTTCAATATATGAAAGCGAATACGTGTCGACTCGCGGAGTTTCATTCACCACCGAGCTCGAGAGCGTCGAGTGGATACGCAGCAAATTATACGTTGAGATAGCGAGCCCCGAGAGATCAACCGGAGCGGTGGTGAATCCGGTTTCATTACCGGGAAGGTCTGTATCGGGAACGGGATCAAATACTCCTCCACCCGAGTCGTAGAGAATCGAATACCGCACCTCTGTCCCTTCCGGCTCTTCATCGACCCATGAGAGCTCTTTCCATTCTTTCAATCGCGTGGAAGTGATGGCGATCGATTCGGCAAATCCCGGTTTGTTTTGATTGCCCGGGCCAGTGAGGCGGAGATGTCCGGAAGCAACGACTGTATCGGTAGAGCTCGCCAATAGATCATCGTCATCAAACGGATCGGTCCATGTAATTTCTTTCGGTGCCTGATAGGTATAGACGGTTTTGTTGGAGAGCAAGTCAATGGCAAAAGTGGACGCGGTCGTTGCACCATTTACAACAGTAAGATGACCCGGCGAAGGACTGGTGTTTTCGGAGTCCGCGCTATATGTACGAGCAGTACTCTGCCCCACCTTAGTAACGACAATTTCATATCCCACTCCTTCAGGCGCACCTATGAAGGTCGCCTCGCCATAGGAGTTAGTAAGCACGCTAACGGAAACCGAAGGGGAAACATTTTCATTTACAATTGACACAAGGGCGCCGGACACAGGCTGAACATTTGCGTCTACAACATATATAGAGAGAGTACCGCCCGGTATCGCTTGTTCAACCCCGGTAGGAGAAACCCGAGTGGTCAAAGACGTACTGCGCGTTCCATTTTTGACATCCCACATAACAGTTACCTTCACTTCCTTAGAATCCGCAGTTATTCCATTTTCGTCAGCAATGCCTTCACCGTCTTTAGGATCGTCTACATACCGCACAAGAGTTTTTCTTGTATAAGAAACTCCATTTAGAGAAAGACTTTCTTCTTGTTCTATATCACCGGGGGGAATACCGCCGACAACTCCTACATCATCATAAGAGAGCGAGCGAATGAACTCCACCCTCTCTTGTGAAAGAGCGAGGGCGCCGGCCCGAGCCTTATTGTTGATAACCACATCTACGGATAATCTAAAGACCGCCGTAATACCGACGAACACAAGAAGCATAAGAGAGACCCCTATTAGGGTGTCAAGCAGAGTTGAACCGCGAGTATATGAAATAAATCTCATATACGTTTCATTGTATCGTACTTGGCGATTTATTTTTTAGAAATTCTCAGACAAAGAGTAAATAGGGCTAATCATTGATATTGCGAAAAACCCAACAGCAATTCCAATAATAATCATCAAGAAAGGCTCAATTACAGTTGCCATATCCTTTGTTTTTCGTGACACTTCCTCCTCGTAAAATACAGCTAATTGCGTGAGCATATCCGTAAGTGCGCCGGTTTCTTCTCCCACAGAAATCATCTCCGCAACCAAAGGTGGATACAGATCTTCATTTTTCATAAAAGGCTTTGCAAATGGCTCACCCTTTTGGACACTCACTGATGCATCCTTCAAAACTTCCCTGAAATATGAGTTCTGAACAACTTCTGTCGTAATAGATATCGCTGTCACTACATCAACTCCAGAGGACAAAAGCGAAGAGAGGGTTCTGGCAGTACGTGCTGAATTCACCTCCTTTACAATCACTCCGATAATAGGAATTTTTATGAAAAATTTATCCTTTGCCCGTTTTCCAAATGGAGTCCTCAAAATAAGAAACAATGAGATTAGCAAAGCCGAAACGAGAGCTATTGCAAACACTGTATGTTCAATCAAAAAATTACTAATCGCAATTACAGTTTGCGTGCTTGCCGGTAAATCCGCTCCCACTTCCTCAAAAGTTTGAGCAAGCGTTGGCACCACCTGCGTAAGCATCAAGATTCCAATTCCAATGATTGCTACAACAATTATGGACGGGTAGATTAGTGCCCCGCGCACCTTCTTCTTGAGCGTATAAGATTGATTCATTTGTTCGGCTATCCCCTTAAGGGCACCCGGCAAATCTCCCGACTCCTCTCCGCTTTTTACCATCGCTACAAACAAGCTGGAAAAAACACCGCCGAATTTTTTCATTGATTCGTGGAAGGGATTACCCATACGAACGTCACTCTCCAGACTTTCAATAACCTTCTTTAGGCGTGCATTTCGTGTTTGCCTCTCCAAAACAGAGAGGGCTCTTGCAAGCGATAGCCCCGCAGTGAGCATCGCTCCTAGGTTTCTGGCAAAAACAATCTTCTGGTGCTCGGGCACTGTCGCTATTTTTGCATTCCAGTACTGAAAACTCCAAACGTTGTCACTTTTATCCTCGTTTACCGAAATAATTTTTCCACCTTCTCTTCTTATTATCTTGTAAAGCTCAAACCTGTCCCTAGCGTCAGCAATGGCACTGTATACTTCACCATCAGAGTTTTCTGCTGTATATGTAAAACGTGCCATGAAATATTACTCACTTATTACCCGGAGCACTTCTTCAATAGTAGTGATTCCCTGCGTTGCTTTAAACATTCCGTCTTCTGCCATCGTAAGCATTCCCTCGTTTTTTGCCCGTGCTTCTATCTCGTCTGTAGTTGCATCTTTCATTACGTGCTCCTTGATCGTCTCGGTAACAGGAAGTACTTCATAAATACCAAGACGTCCAGAGTATCCATCAGGACAATCTTCGCTTTCTTTAGCTGAGAAAAAATCTACGTCTTTCCATGTTTTTGTCCTTGGCACTACCCCCTCTTCTTTCATAGCCCTCAATACCACCCCAAGGTCTACAACATCTTCCAGCCTAGACATTTCCGCACGAGATAGCTTGTGGTCCTCTCTTGTATCACAAAGTACGCGAACCAAACGCTGTCCAATGACGACACGCAAAACCGATACGAGAAGGAACGGCTCTACTCCCATATCAAGAAGACGTGCAATAGCACCTGAAGCAGAATTCGTGTGTAACGTAGACAAAACAAGGTGCCCGGTGAGTGCGGCGTTTATCGCAAGATTCGCGGTTTCTTTGTCACGAATTTCTCCGACCATAATTATGTCGGGGTCTTGTCTTACGAGAGAACGTAGGCCCGAGGAAAATGTAAATCCTATATCCGCGCGCACTTGCGTTTGGTTTATGCGTGGCATCTGGTATTCAATCGGATCTTCTATAGTAGATACATTTACTTCCGGAGTACTTACGATATCCAGAAGTGTATACAGTGTCGTTGACTTTCCCGCTCCAGTAGGTCCAGTTGATAGAATAAGACCTGTGGTTTTTTTCGTTGCGCCGTGTACACGTTCAAGAGCCTCTCCATGGAAGCCGAGTGATTCAAGCGTAAAACCCGATACGCTCTCACGCAACAATCGCATTACAACCTTTTCCCCGTAGTACATTGGCAATACCGACACTCGAAATGACACCTTCTCCCCACCGCTTTCAGTTGCGAATCTACCATCTTGCGGAAGACGTTTTTCGTCAAGTCTCATATTGGAGAGAACTTTAATGCGCGCCACCATCGCGGCATGAGCACTTTTGGGCAAAAACATTGCGTCATGCAAAATTCCATCTATTCTGTAGCGAATTACAAGATTCTCTTCTTGGGGCTCAAGGTGTATGTCGGACGCATTTTGCGCAATAGCGTGACGCAAGAGTGTATCAATTATTTTTACTGCCGATACACCTTCTGCCACTTTTTTCAAATCTGCATCATCTGAAATTTCCGTTTCTCCGAGTGCTTTAGTCTCACGTTCAATTACTGCTCCCAGATTATCATCAAGGGATTTCTGGTATTGACGAAGTGCAGATTTTATAGATGCATTGTCGGTAAGTCTTGGCAAAATTTTTAGACGTGTTTTCTTTTTTACAAAATCTATGGCAGCTAAATCGTCTGTGTTTAACATTGCAACCTCAAGCTCGTCACCTGCTCTGCTGTAGGCAATGATGCTATTTCTTCTTGCAACGGGCTCGGGAACCAAGGATAGAGTCTCGAAGTCAATTTTTATATCTGCCAAATTAACAAATGGAATTCCAAGAATATATGCGTACGTCCTGCGAAGCTCATCCTCACCTATATCCCCGCGAGATACGAGTTCTTCTCCGACGCTTTGCCCCGTCTTGCTTGCTTCTCTTTTGGCTGTTTCAAAGTCTTTATTCGAAACAAGGTTCGCATCCAAAAGAAATTCCTGCAACTGTTGGTCGCTTATAAACATATGCTCATTTAGACTTGATTTTATTATATCGCACACACAATCAAACGTGGTACGCTCTTTGTGTATGCGGATTATTTTTTACTCTGTAACCATCATTATCATTTTGGGTACCGGATTGATTTTTCAAGAAAAGATAATCTCACTTTTCCACAAACCAACTAACGCAAGTATACAAACAAACATTTCCAAAACTCCGTATTTGAATTCTTCTGAAATTGAAATAATGGTATCTAATTTGTCAGTTCCATGGGATTTCGCATTTTTACCAGGCGACGAAATTATCATTACAGAGCGAACAGGGTCCTTGATTCATATAGACAAAGAGGGCAACCGGTCCATCATAAAAATACCTGACACAATACCTACGGGAGAAGGCGGTCTGTTAGGGATTGCTCTGCACCCACGTTTTTCTGAAAATGCTTTCCTCTATCTTTATATTACCTCACAAGGAAATAACGGCCTGATTAATCGCGTTGTCCGATACACTTTTAATAGCCAAAAGCTAGAAAAACCAACTACAATTATTGACAACATTCCAGGCGCCCGATACCACGACGGCGGGCGCATTGCATTCGGTCCAGAAGATGGAATGTTATATGTTGCAACAGGCGACGCCGGTGAGGGAGAGAATGCACAAAATATAACTTCCCTTGCCGGAAAAATTCTTAGAATCAACGAGGACGGCTCAATCCCTTCAGATAATCCATTTGGAAATGAAGTATACTCATACGGACACAGAAATCCACAAGGTCTCGCATGGGACTCGTATGGACAATTGTGGTCAACAGAACATGGTCGCTCTGGATTTCAATCGGGATTCGACGAACTCAATAAGATAGAGTCAGGAGGAAACTACGGATGGCCTGACAGTGAGGGCGGTATAGCTCTACCAAACACAATAGCACCCGCTATTCATTCTGGAAGTGAAATAACTTGGGCACCAGCAAGTCTTGTGTTTGTTGGTGAACACTTCTTGTGGGGCGGATTACGTGGCGAGGGCATATACGTCGCAAGACAATCTGAAGGTGAAGTAAGATTATTATCGCCATATTTTTTTAGAACTTTCGGGAGAATAAGAACTGTGGCTTTGGGACCAGATAGATATATTTACTTCACCACAAGTAATACTGACGGACGTGGTCGTGTACAAATCGGAGACGATAAACTGTATCGCATCCATTCTGGTGCGCTTCTCCAGTAACTTGCAAGATCGTTTAGGAGGCGTAACATCTCAAGCAGATACAGAAATTGAGGAGGCTCCAATGTCTGTTGTCGAAATTGTGTGGTCAAAAGAGCGAAACGGACTCTTTTGTCATGTGAAAACAGACCCAGAGTATCTAAACTTTGGATTAACGAAAGAAAAGAAAAACGGATGCAAAATACCGCACATAGAAATTGGCTACAGCCTGCGTCAACTTGGTGTCATAGCCGTTCTTCTAAACGCTATGAAAAATATGGAGCACACGCCATATGTTCTGTTTGAAAGCAATCCAAAGAGTCTGACGACAATAGGAGTCCAGCTGGGTGTTTGCTATCCAAATAAAGACGACCTCACCGAGCTATTGCAGAAAGCCGGGGTGGACATCACCGATGCAACCGTCCAAATCAACATTAATTCGTGTAGCGGCATGATAACGAACATATCCACCAAAATAGACTCAGGAACATTTTCAAGAGTCACCGACAACTATGCACAAGCTGTAGAACTTCGTGTACAAATCGCAGAAAAAATTCCACACAGTACATACGGAATGTCTGTGTGCCAGTTTCAAGTGACGCATGTCAAAACGATGACGAGAGACCTCTAAAAATCAACGCCGGCGCGCTTAAGTGCGCGCCGGTGATTTCTTTTTTACCAACACCTGACCGGTTCAATACCGTATGTATCCCGAATGTATTGGTCCACCTCTTCGAAACTACCCACCTCGTCAATAAGTCCTTTCTCCTTTGCCATTTCCCCTAGCATCACCGAGCCGTCGGCAAGTGTCCGCACCTCTTCAATCTGAAGACCGCGATTTTCAGCGACACTTTTTACAAATACATTATGAATGATATCCAAATCGCGCTGAAACATTTCATACTCTGATTCGGTAAGTGCTTTCGCAGGATTTCCAGAGTCTTTAAACTCTCCCGTGCTGAGCTCATAGAAAATTTTTCCTTCTCGAGCATTCGCGCCGCTCTCTCCCACATAGGAATAGGTAACGGCCAAGCTCCCCACCTCTGATACTTCTGTTGCAAAAATCACATCACCTGCGGACGCAATCCAATACGCTGCAGAGTCTGCTGCTTCGCGCACCTGAACAATGATTGGTTTAGTGACCACCTCATTCATCATCTGTACTACTTCATACGCCGCCGTTGGACTTCCGCCGTACGAGTCTATTTCCAGAACAATCACCTCAATGTTTGGCGTCGCCTCTGCCTCTCCAAGATAGTACATCAAACTATCGGCCGAGACAGAAATACGTTCTGATTCAGGGCCCGATTCGTAGAACGTATACAAATCACCAAAGAAAAAAACGTCAGCTACATTGCATCCCGGCGCCGCGTACGAGACCACGGGGAAATCACTGCCTTCATAATTCCCTTGTGGATAATAACTATCAAATCCAAAACGATATTGCACTTCATTCCAGATAACGATAAGTGAGGCAATTGCCACCAACAAAATTAAAAGCATCTTTAACGTATTGTGCTGTTGTCCTTCCATTGATTGAAAGTATACCGCACGAGAACGCGTTTCGTGCCTAATTATCCAAAAATCTGGGAATGACTTCCAATATCAACAAGTACCAAAATCAGTTCTTTTTTATTTCGTTGATATACAAGGAGTAAATCTCCCTTTATGTGACATTCACGATATTTTTTCAGCTCTCCTTTTAGACCGTGTTCTTTATGTATTTCGGGGAGTGACCTCCCCTCGGCGAGCATGTCAATTACCCGCTCCAGTCTAGCCCGCACATCTTTATAGATCTTTCCCGAACGGCTCAGCTTTCTGAACGATTTTTCAAATACCTTAGTCCGACATATCGAATACATGCATAGTATTATAAGTCAGCAAGTGCTTCTTTCCCGGTTTTGTAAGACTTTCCTCTCTTGGCATTACTAACCTCTGTGTCCCACTTCGCACGAAGTGCTGCTGGATTCTTTGTAGGCTGAAACGGGAGTCCTTTTTCAGTCGCAACCTGGTGCAGAAAAAGCTTCACTCCACTTGATAAGTCGAGACCGATATCAGAAAGCGCCTTCTGGGCTGCTTTTTTTGTTTTCTCTTCAATTCTTATGTTCAACTGAGTCATACTGAGGAGTATATACAATGTATATACAATGTCAATACGCTTTCGCACATATCGGGTAACCTTTATTTTCCACGCACGGCAGTCACCCGCATTGTATCTTCAAGGTCATCTGCATCAAGGCGAAAATCTCTCTTATGCTCCTCAAGCATATCGTTTGCCAAATTAACGATTCTTTCAACTTCTTTTTTTAATTTCTCAAAATCACCATTTTCCGGACCAAACACACACCCTTTTTCATGATCATCAATTGTGTATGTAATTCCCTCTTTTTCAGCAAATTTTTTAATAACCTCACGAACTTCACGCACTGTTTTAATTTCAAAAATTCCATCACCAATAGGAGTTCCTTCCCGTATCTGCCATGGCGATTTTGGCTTCTCCATATAAAAAGTATACCGCGCTGAAAGCACACTGGCATTTCCTTTTCCCAAATAAGATGTACAGTAGAAACAGAAACTGGAGGATTCAACAATGGACGAAAACGTAAAGAAGGTGTTTGATACCCTCGCCAAATACGGCGGGCAGGATAGCGCCAACAGGCTCCTGTACGTGAGAATCCTGATGAACGAATACGAAGATCTCCAGAACAAATACCTGGAATGGAGAAGGCAGAAGCCGTTCGGATTCGTCAGCAAGTGCCAGTACGCAAAGAAAATTGTCCTCGCCATGATCCACACCGCCGAGGATATACAGAAAGTAGATCCGTCACGCCTTGAGGAAGGGTTGATTGAAAGCTTATATAGAGAACTCCACCTCCTTCCGCCTCCAGGAGGACCTTCCCATGCCCCACCTCGGGGCATGGTTTTTATTTATTTTTTAAATCAACGTCTCCTTTTTTCAAGTCAAATTTAACTACAAAGAATTCGAAAAATCCTTTCTGCCCAACGATGCAGTACGACATTACGCGTCCAGCGACAGCAGACATAAACCCAGCGTCGATTTCATGTGTCCATCCACCGACTTCTATCTCTACTCTGTGCAGAAAAAATATCGATGATTTTCCACCTACACCAAGAACTTCTTGTCTCTTCCCTTTCCTAACGTCAACTCCAATTGCTTTGCCGACCTCCTCGTCGAAAATGCAGAGATCAGCACCGGAGTCCACAAGCACTTCATATATAAGCGCTTCATTTTTATTAATTACTTTTATCGGAATGACTGGTCGGAGCGTATCGGCTCCGTATCTCTTGTACTTGAATTTCATTGTGTCCCAACATACGCCGTGAGGTTTTCCGGCATACGAGTCATGATAGGGTCCCTATGTCCTTTTTTCGCAACCCTATCAAGAGTTTCCACAAGCGTTTTGCCACTTGCCAAAACGGTTTCCTCGTCTTCAGCAAGCGCGACCCATTTACCTTTGTATTTTTTATATATTTTACTCCAGTCTTTAACCATATCGATTATTGTGATGATAACACTCAAATCAGGAGATATCAATTTTATCTATTTCTTTCATCACTAAATCAATTCAACTGCCTTGTACTTTATAAAAACCCCCTTTTTTTCAACCTGCCTGCCATAGGCAACAGTAAAACAAACCCGGCGCAGGTTTAGGAACCTGCGCCGGAAAATGTTTCATTCATCCACTTCATAAACAACTTTGGCATTGTGCCACTCTTGAAATAGCGATTCACTGTACGAGTGACAATGCGTTCGTCCACTTTGCCGTGCGTTTCTTTGAGCGCGAGCTCAACAACCTCACGCTCCGTGCCCATAATACCGAACGTAGGTGGGCAATGCATCAGTGAATGTAGCATCTTCATTTCTCCCCAATAATTATTTCCAGAAACTCTTGGACCGCTTTCAACTCTTCTTTATCAAGAATTCCGAATGATCGAGAAAGCTTGATGTAGGTGAGAAGATCCGTTGCCTCACTTTTTGTGCACACCTCTTTCAAAAGTGCAGTACCAACCTTCTCAAGAAAATCAACCCGCTCATCATGGAATTGCTTAGTAATTTCCATGATAAGAAATAGGTTGATGCGCATCAGTGCAATTTCAATATGTAGCATCATCGTCTTTGCCTCCTGCTATTCTTCCAATCTCAACCTGCCACAACCACCAAAATTTTCCAACATGCCTGCTATAGGCAGGACTAAAACCCTAAATAACGGGCAAACAAACCCGGCGCAGGTTTAGGAACCTGCGCCGGAGAGAAATCTACGCTCGCACCATCATGAGATGCCTAACGACTGCGTCCATTGCGCGCTCTCTATGCGTGCTCCAGCCCCTGCCGGCACACTTGTACACATCGCATAGTGGGACACCGTAGTCATCCACAAAAAAAAGCGAAAAGAAAGGAAATCCCTTCTCGCGAATCTGAAGTGGTTCCTCTAGAATCCTACCTTTCAGAACTCCTTCAAAGAGCTTCACTTCGCCCACGCGAGTACCATTTTCTCCAAGCACGCCGAGTGCAACTACAGTGCGAAAACGAGCGCCTCGCTTCTCGTACGGAGTACCATCCAGACGCTCAAGCGTATATTGGATAACTTCCTCGTCGGTCATTTTTGTTTTTCCATCTTTCCACCGACGAACAAAAATTCCCGGCTCTCCATCAAGCGCGTCAATCTCAAGACCCGTATCGTCAGAGATCACTATTGAATTTGAGAATTCGCGCGAATGTGAAAGTAAACCAAGATAGGCTTCCGTTTTGAGTTTTGCATTCTCTCCAAGCGTTGTACCTGATTCTTCCACATCAAGCACGCCTATACTTGGATCGAAAACATCCATTATAGGAAAGCACTCCCTAGCAAAATGCCGACGCACCTCGCCTACCTTTCCTATATTTGAATTCGTGTAAATAATCCGCATCTATACCTCCTTTATTTTTTTGCGCTTGCCGTAGGACGCACCCACACGACATTATTTCCCGAAGTTTTTGGTACCGTTCCGTTTGAAACGGGAGATGATTCCCAACGTCCGTTCATTGATGCGTATACGTCGCTTTCTCGTATGACCTCATCCGGCTCCAATTTGCGCCCCTCAACCGTGGCACCTGAGACAGGGTGTCTGATAATCTGATTTTCCTTCATCCACCTCACTCCACTTTTGCTTCTCTCGCGCTATCCTGCCATAAAATACAACGCCCGCCAAAGGGCGGGCGCTATTTTCAATACTACTTTCGTTATTCAACATTTGTTTCAGCATTCGCGTTTGCACTCACTCCAAACTATACGTCGCGTACACGCTTGAGCACATTAGACAATAACTGGAAAAGACGTGCCTGCTGACGAACCTCAAAACTCGTTGTCGTTTCAACTTCCCCCTGAACTTCCGCCAATACAATTTGTTGTAGTGTCTCCACACGCACACTTTCATCAACACTGAAGAAAATACGGTGCCATGGGAATTTCACCTTCACGCGCTCAGACATATTATTCGTTTCAGCTCCTTCGCCTCGTGCTTCAACCGTTACGCTGGCAGGAAGTCCCGAGCTGAAGATGCCGAGGAATTTTGCCGGTACGCGATAATGTACGGTTACCTCGCTTTCATTTGCCTCTACCCCTGTAACATTTTCATCTTCAATGAGAATGCCTTTGGCGAAGTCCTCAAGATCTTGATTGGACTGAACTTGTGCATGAGCTTTCACCCCCGCAAGAAATTCCTTTTTCGTTGTTGCATCCCAGCCGCGAACTTCAACAGCGCTCGCTGAAACGCCTCTACTAATAAATTCCAGGTCAGATTCTTTGTGTTGAGTGCCCTGTGACTGATTTTCTCCAACGCCAATGTTAATGTCTGCCGTACCTCCCTTTTCTCCCGATTCTTTTCTCTCTTCACTTGCATTCGCACTTTCCGCCCTCATATGAGTTTCGACTTCCATCTTTGTTTCTGCATTTAGTCGCCCCTCTGCCCCAGGCTCATCTGATGCATTTTTGTCGCTGCTGGTCGCAGACCCATTTACAGACGCGTTGATTGATATGTCGGTAGATGCCCCGACTTGTGCGTGCGCAAGCGCCACTGTGACCGCTAACGCCACGAAGAATGTAGTTAGCGGAAATATGTATGTATTTCTTATCATAAATTTTGTGTTACTACTCTAATCTAATAAGTACCAAGTAATGCGTATTATACCCACATTTGTTATAGACGAACGACAAAAGAAAATATTACGGAGTCCTCTGCATGAATATCCTCGTCCCTACGAACCTTCGCCTTAAGAGGCAACACGTACGTTCCTGACTGTTTATCCGGAAAGATAGAAGTCTCCCAGACGCTTTTTCCGAGCGTAACCCTAACTGGAATGGAGCCAAACCCACGCCCTCCGTGACCATATTTTTCTTTGATCTCTACTGACTGTTTCTTATCAACGCTCAAAAAGTGCCATCCTGCCATCCCTATGTACAGCCAAACCTTTGACTTTACTTTGTAGATTTTCTTTTTCATCATAGATACATCTTCTCATATTTCTGCATAAGTTCAGAAACATTTGAGACTCCATAACAAAGCGGAGTCATGAGACAATTCAACATATTTAGAGGTACGAAGGGCTGGTTGTTCATATGGGAGCATACTGTACGCTTTCTCAATATGAGAAATGAAAAAGAAGTACGTCGTCGTGCAAAAGCACTAGACTTCTGGAGAGATCACGGGCTCTTGGCAACGGTCGATG
>Ga0210050_1001840_pt1 | contig 21752 bp, 21 predicted proteins | sample CryGey132114_all_FD_185463 | JGI IMG/M metagenome (GOLD analysis project Ga0210050, IMG submission 185463) | Groundwater microbial communities from aquifer - Crystal Geyser CG22_combo_CG10-13_8/21/14_all (SPAdes) (version 2) | ecosystem: Environmental > Aquatic > Deep subsurface > Groundwater ... | reverse complement strand
GTTTTTCTCCTACAGCTGGATATTATAATCCATTTGGCGACGGAGTTATTGGATTGTGGCAAGGAAATGAATATTATACTTCTGAAGATGGTTTGAATTTTCAAAAATATTTTAATCCTATTGGAACATTAGGTCTTCCAATTAGTTTTATTCCTGATGTTGTTTATACACATGATATTGGTGGGAATTTTCTTGGATTGTGGGACAATTCTCAAGCTTCTGGAAGTAAATATTATGGGTGGAATGGTGCAGGAAAATCTTTTAAGATTAATCTTCCGACGATTCCTGCCGAGGATAATATTATTTTAGGTTATTGGCATAAATTTGGTGGTGTTGGAAGAGTAACTTTATTTAATGATAAAGGAGATGCTTATCTTTGGGATTCGAGTGAAGGAACAATTTCTAAATTAACTGACCTTGGAAGTTTTGGACTTCCAACAGATAGAATTCCTACAGTTGCTTATTATTATAATTTTGATGGAATGGAAAGAGTAGATATTTGGTATGGGCGTGATTTATATAGAAGTAGTGCAACTCCTCAAGGTTTTAGTGGGGATTTTGTAAAGGTTGAATCTATTACTGGAATTTCAGGAATACCTAAAGTCGGTTATTGGGATCAAAAAAGAAATAAGATTGTTGTTTGGGTTGACAATAAAGTTTTTGAATCTGATGATGGAACTAATTTTGTTGATAATGTTGTGCCTCCTATTGATGAAGAAGATTTAGTTAATGCTGAATGGGCTCATCTTTCTCTAATTTCGGTTGAAACAACAGCAACTTCAACAACTTTTACTTATGAAATTGATGGGCAAGTCAAATCTGGAGCAACTTCAACTAGTGATAAAATTAGTGGTACTTGTACATCAGGAAGTGCAGATGTAAATAGGGATGGAGTTGTAAATGCTTTAGATATTCAAATGGTTATTAATAACGCTTTATCGGTTGGAAATTATGGAACTTGTGATGTCGATGGAGATGGGGATGTAGATGCACTCGATATTCAGAGGGTTATTAGTGGGGCTTTGGGAATAGGAAATTCTATTAGCCCAGTTGGTTATATTTATGAAGAAGGATTATTATCTTTTCCAGAAGATGAAGGAAAGCATTCTTTCCTTGAATGGCCATTTGTGCTTCAAGAATGGTTTGCTAATTATGGACACTTAACTGCCGAGGATGGTTCGAAATATTCTTTTTTTCTTACATTGGTAACTTATGATCCTTTAGAAGATGAAAGATTAGTACCCATAGGAGATAGAATTTATGATGCATCTGGAATATATTTACCATTTGGCCAAAGTTTTTTCCCACATAAAATATTTACTTTAACAGATGAAAGGAATGAAAAAGTATATGGGATGGTTGATTACGAAAAATTAAATCGTTTTGATGTAGGTCATGTGAATGTTGAAACTAAAAGTGGAGATTATTTACGTTGGAAAGGAATGGATAAACCTTTTGAATATGAAATGTATTCTGCAGGTTACTCTTATATTGAAAACGAAGATCGTTATATTGATTATGCTTTAAATTTAAATCTTAGAATGGTTAAACCCCCTCTTGTATTAGATGGAGGAGGAAATTGTATAGGATATATTAGACAACCAACTGGGATTAGTGGTTATTATGCATTAACAAGATTACAAGCTGATGGGACTATGACTCTTGATGGAATAACTAAAAAGGTGGATGGCATATTATGGATGGATAGACAATTTCTTGGGTCTTCATTCGCGTTAAATGTTAATGATCGTTATGAATGGTGGGGCATACAATTAGACAATAATGAAGAGGCAATTCTTTATAGAATTTGGAATCTTGAAACACATGAAGTATCTTCAACAATATTACAAATTAATCATGCTGATGGTACGCAAGAAAATGTTCAAGATTTTCAACTTGAAAATTTAGATTATTGGATAAGTCCTCATTCAGGAATTAAATATTCTTCAGGATGGCATCTTTCTTCTACTTCTGCTAATTTAGATTTGAATATTATCCCTACATTTCAAGATCAAGAAACAAAAAGACCTATGTATTTTTGGGAAGGAAGTTCTAAAGTCAATGGAATTGTTAAGGGTAAAGCTGTAACAGGCGTGGTTGCTTCAGAATTATTATACTTTTATAATTATTTAGATGAAGATTATAAAGACCCTAATTATATTGATACTAAAAATAGTAATACCAATCATCCAAAATTAATTTACCCTTCATTAGATACTGGAGATGTTTTTACATATTCTATTAACCAGGAAAAATCTTTTATTGATTGTTTACCAATCTAATCTAATTCAGTAACTCTTAGAAAAATAAACTTCGCAAGTTGCTTTCTTTTTACAATGAATGCAATCTGATTTTGGAATTTTTGAACCGAAAGGAACACATCGTGTTGTTGCGCCTTTTGTTTTTTCCTTAATTTCGTCTTCGCAAGATTCGCTTCCGCAGAAAGGAGCTAGAACTAATTTTCTTTCTTCAATTCCTTTTTTCAAATCATTGAAATTTTTAGCAGATATTATCTTTGATTTAAGAAATTTTTCTGCTTTGTCATAGAGGTCTTTATGCATTTTTTTTAATTCTTCTTCAACAACTTTTTTTAAATTTTTTAGAGGAACGAATTTCTTCTGCCCGTTGTCTCTTCGGATAACAACTGCTTGATTTTTTTCTAAATCTTTAGGCCCTATTTCTATTCTTATAGGAATTCCATTTAATTCATATTCATGATATTTCCAACCAGGAGTATATTCTAATCTATCATCTAAAATTGGATTAAATGATTTTAATGTTTGTTCTATTTCTTTGGCCTTTTTCAAAACTTTTTTATCTTCTCCTTTAATTATGGGAATTATTGCGATTTTATTTTTTACAAGAGTTGGAGGTAAGACTAAACCTTTGTTATCTGAATGAACCATAACTATTGCTCCGATTAATCTTGTTGACAACCCCCAAGAATTTTGCCAAGGGATTTCTGGATTTTCATTTTTGTCTGTGAAACTTATTTTGAATGCTTTTGCAAATCCTTGTCCTAATTCGTGGCTTGTTCCACATTGTAATGCTTTTCCGTCGGGCATAAATGCTTCAATAGTATAAGTTTTTTCAGCTCCTGCAAATTTTTCCTTTTCTGTTTTTTGTCCAACAATTACTGGAATAGCTAATAGTTCTTTACAGAGTTTTTCATAGAGTTTGATGTAATTTATTGTTTCTTTTGAACATTCAGATTCTGTTTCATACGCGCAGTGCCCTTCTTGCCAGAGAAATTCTCTTGAACGTAAAAATAATTTAGTGGCTTCTGTTTCCCAACGGACAATATTGCACCATTGATTTATTTTCATTGGTAAATCTCTATAAGAACGAATCCATTTTGAGAAAGAATCATAAATTATTGTTTCAGATGTTGGGCGTATTGCTAATCTTTCTCCTTCGCCTGTGACTTTTTTATCGAGCCATGCGACTTCTGGTTGAAAACCTTCGGCGTGTTGAGATTCTTTTTTGAAAAATGATTCAGGAACAAATAAGGGAAAGTATGCATTTTCAACATTAGTTTTTTCAATTATATTTTTATTAAAATAATCTTGAATTTCTTGCCAGATTTGATAACCTCGAGGACGAATTACCATTGTTCCTTTCACGCTTCCATAATCTGCGAGTTCTGATTTTAAACAAACTTGAGAATACCATTCTGCGATGTCTTTTTCTTTTTCAATTGTTATTCCTTCTTCTGTTTTTTTCGCCATATTATTTTTACGTATCTTGTGTTTTTAATGGTTTTGGGATATTTGATTTTAGAAATTTGGAGAAAATTTTGCTGATGTTAACTTACATTTCCTTGTTATCCATCCACAACCCCGACCGCCACCCCAGAATGAGAAATGTAATTTAAACTTTAAATTTTACAAATTGAGTAAGCTGATACGGTAAACTTGAGTTGCTGATGTTTGTAGGATTATTAATTGATGATAAATTTTTTAGTAATCTGATATGTAAACTTAAGTTGCTCTTTGATTGTGAGGAGATTAATTTACGAAATTAATTTTATACTCTAATTGTTTGATTTTGTGCGGCTAGGATATTGTTGATTGATTCGACGGCATAATTTGATTCAAGGGCGAAACCTAAATTTTCCGAATCTTGTAATTTGAAATTATTTATCCCGATTACTTTTCCTTGTTTGTTTACTAATGGGCCTCCAGAATTTCCAGGGTTTAGAGGAGTGTCGATTTGGATGTATGCTTTGAGATCATTAGGCCCTGCTCGATTTAATGCAGAGACTATTCCTTCTGTTACGGAAAATGATAACCCTAAAGGATTTCCTAAAGCGATTGTTTTTTCTCCAACTTTTATATTGTCGGAATCGTCAAATTCAAGATAGTCAAAATTATTTCCCGAAATTTTTATTATTGCTATATCTAATACAGGGTCATATCCTATTGGTTGCGCTAAAACCCATTCATTTGATTCATAACGTAATATTTTTGCGTAACGAGCACCTTCTAATACATGATAATTTGTAACTATATACCCTTCTTGAGATATCAAAAAACCTGAACCTTGAGAAATATCTGTTCCAATACTTACTACCCTTGGAATTACCTCTTCTATGATTCCAGAAAAGTCGGAACTTGCAGACGCTTTTATTTCGGAAATTTCATTCGAGAAATCTTTTTTTACCGTCAATAAAGAACTACTTATTTCAACTATTTGGGATTGTAAATTTTGTTGATTTGAATTTATTTGAGCTTCTAATTGTTGTTGATTTTGTTTTGTTAATTCTAAATCTGTTTTGATTTCTATTAAATTATAAGCAATGTAAATTAAAGAACTAATTATTAAAATTTTAAAGATTAAAAGATAAACCGCCAGTACGATATGTCTCTTTTTGTATTTTCTTAGAGGATGATTTACCATATTGAATTTAGGTAAAAGTGATTATTAAATTTAACTGACTGAAAAAATTTGGACGCATAAATTTAATAATTATTTAGTTAGAATTTGAAATATCCTTGAGTATATAGTAATTCTGCATTTAGTATCCCTCCACCGGCAGCTCCTCTTATAGTATTGTGGGATAATCCAATAAATAAAATTTTATCTTTTGCAATTCTTAATCTTCCTACACTTACTGCCATTCCGTCTTCACTATCTCTATCTAATTTTGGTTGAGGTCTGTCTAATTCTTCTCGATAAATAATTGGGTGTTTGGGTGCAAAAGGTAATTCTAATTCTTGAGGTAATGCTTTAAAATTTTTCCAAATATCAATAATATTTTCAAGAGAGGGATTGTTTCCTGAAAATTTTAATTTAACACAGGCTGTATGTCCGTCTGTAACATTATCTCTATTGCATTGAGAATAAATTTCTAACCCTTCGCGGTTAATAATTGTCCCATTAGAAATCTCTCCTAAAATTTTAAGTGGTTCTCTTTCGGTTTTTTCTTCTTCTCCAGAAATGTATGGGATTCTATTATCAAGTATGTCTAAAGAAGATACTCCTGGGTGGCCTGCTCCGGAAAGAGCTTGTTGTGTAACAATATCAATCTCTTGAATATTGTATCCTTCTTTCATTAAAGCATAAATCGGAGTCATAAAACTTTGTATAGAACAATTAGGTTTAACGACGATGAAACCTTTATCGAAGTTTCTATTTTTCTTCTGGAATGGAATTATATCTATATGTTTTGGATTAATTTCGGGAATTAACATTGGAACATCATTTGTCCAGCGATGTGCAGAAGTATTGGAAACTACGGGAATATTTTGTTTTGCATATTCTTCTTCAAGTTTTGCTGTTTCTTCTTTTTTCATTTCTAAGGCGGAAAATACAAATTCGCAGTTTTCTAAAGATCTTGAAACATCATTAGCATTTTCCACAATTAAATTTTCAATTCCTCTAGGAATTTCTCCAGTCATATGCCATCTTCCTTTTACAGCTTCTTGATAAGTTTTTCCCGCACTATTTTGACTTGCAGCCACATAGGTTACTTTAAACCATGGATGTCCTTCTAATAAAGAAATATATTTCTGTCCGACCATCCCTGTTGCTCCTAATATTCCTACTTTCATTTTTTCAATTCTTTCCATAAAAATTAGACTAATTGCTAGTTTATAAATTTTAGAGGGTTTTATTGTATAGGATTTTATTATAAATTTCTCCATTAAAAATTCTTTTAAGGCAGATTAAAAATAACTTTATTATTTATTTGTTATTTATTGCTATGTTTCTTTCTTTTTTTGTTGGCAAATCGATAACTGCGTATATTATCTTAGTAGTCATAATTATTGTGATAAGTATAGGTTTTTTTCAAGAGTATAAAGCTGAAAAAGCAATTTTTGCATTGAAAAAAATGATTACGTCCATTTCTATTGTTATTCGGGAAGGAAAAGAAATAGAAATTCCTTCAAGAGAAATTGTTCCGGGAGATATATTAATTTTAAGAACAGGAGAAAAAATACCTGCAGATTGCCTTATTTTAGAAGCAAAAGAATTAAGAGTCAATGAGGCAGTTTTGACAGGAGAATCACAAGAAATAAAAAAAATTGAAACAAAAAGTGAGAGAGATTACAAAAAAGAAAATCAATTGTTAATGGAGACTTTAATTGTTAATGGAAGATGCTTAGCTAAAGTTTTACATACAGGAATGAATGCTGAATTTGGAAAAATAGCAGGAATGATTTCAATTGCTGAAAAAGAACTTCCCTTACAAAAAAATTAATAGTATAACTAAATATATGGCTTTTGTTGCTTCATTATCTATAATCTTTGTCTTTGATATTTTAAAGAAAATAAATAATAAAAAGAAATTTTTTGATATGGAGCATATTTAAATAAAAATAAAATGGGCCTACGAGGAATCGAACCTCGATCAAGCGGGCCGAAACCGCTTATTCTATCCATTAAACTACAGGCCCTTGATTTTACAATACATAATCTATTTAAAACTCTTTTGATTTTATTAGTTAAATGGGGTTTGATAAAAGATTTTGGGCGACGGCTTTTACTTTGACAGGGACGGTTATAGGCGCGGGAATTCTTGGATTACCTTATGTTTTCGCGAAGAGTGGTTTTTTTGTGGGATTATTCTGGCTTATTTTTTTAGGAATTATTACAATTTATTTTAATCTTGCATTGGGAGAAGTTACTTTGAGAACAAAAGGCGTTCATCATCTTCCGGGACTTGCTGAAAAATATTTAGGTAAAACCGGAAAGAAAATTATGTTTTTTGCGATGGCGTTTGGAATTTATTCTGCACTATTGGCTTATTTAGTTGGTGAAGGAGAGAGTTTATCTAAAATTATTTTTGGAAATAGTAATTATACTTTGCATTTGGGATTTGTTTTTTGGATAGGTATGACTTTTTTATTAAGAGAAGGATTAAAGGGATTAAAAAAAGTTGAAACTTGGGGAGTGATTGTAATTATTTTGATTATTCTTGGAATTTTTGTCTGGATGTTTCCTCAAGCGAATTTTGGAAATTTGAATAGTTTTGATAAAACCAAATTATTCTTTCCTTTCGGTGTTGTTTTATTTTCCTTGTTAGGTTTTAGTTCTATTCCTGAACTTCGAAGAGAAATTAAAGGTAAAGAAAAATATTTGAAAAAGGCAATAATTGTTGGAATGTTAATCCCAGTTGTTCTTTATATTTTATTTGCGTTTTCGTTTGTGAGTGTTCTTGGAAATTCAGTTCCAGAAGTTGCAACTCTTGCATTTGGGAATATAATTTTATTGCTGGGAATTTTTACAATGATGACGAGTTATTTTGTTTTGTCATTTGTATTGAAAGAAGTTTTTACTTATGATTTTTATGAAAGGAAATTCATTAGATTTTTCTTTGTCTCAATATTTCCTATTCTTCTTTATTTAGTTATAATCTTTTTTAATTTTACAGATTTTGTTAATCTTCTTAATTTAGGGGGTGTTGTTTCTGGAGGACTTAGTGCAATATTAATTTTAATTATGAATTTGAAAGCTAAAAAATTAGGAAATAGAAAACCCGAATATTTAATTAAAATTAATTGGTTTATCATCGTTGTTTTAAGTCTTGTTTTTCTCTTGGGAGTTTTTAGTTTTTTCTGAGGATAAAATTTCCTTTGGAAATTTTAAATTCCTACCCACCATCACCCTCCTTCCTCCTGAGTAAATTGATGCGGTAAACTTATTAGGGAAGATTTGATAAACAGGTTATTTATTAATTTGAGCTAACTTATTAGATAGAGTTTTATTGGAGAAGGGTTTTTATTTTTTAAGAAGTTCTTTCAAAATATCGCTCGCGATTTTAAAATCAGCTCGGCGATTTGAAGATTTCATTATTTCTCCCATCAAATAATTAAATGAATTCTTCTCTCCTGCTTTGTAATCTTGAACTGCCTTTGAATTTTTCTTAATGACTTCTTCAATTAATTTTGATAATTCTTTTTCGTTTGTAATTCTTTCAGAACCTTTTAATTCTGATTTTGGAGAAAATGATTTTGGAATAAATTTGTTTAGTATTTGTTTTCCTTTAAGTTCTGTTAGTTTACCTTGTTGGATTAATTGGAGGAGTTCTATAAAATGATTTATTTCTATTGCGACTTCGTCGAGAGTTTTTTTATTGTAATTTAAAACTCTTAATAATTCTACATTTATCCAAGGTAAGGCAAATTCTGGTTTTATTTTGGTTATTACTGATTCAAAGAATTCTACAAGTTCTAAATTTTTTGAAAGTGTTTCTGCGTGTTCTTTTGGAATTTTATGTTGAGTTATTAATTTTTTCAATTTTATTTCTGGAGATTCCGGAAGATTTGACTTTATTTTATTTACATCTTTCTCTTTTAATGAGATGATGGTTAAATCTGGGTCTGAAATAAAACGATAATCTGCGTGAGATTCTTTTGACCTCATTGGTTCGGTTTTTTCTTTTTGAGGATTCCAGCGTCGGGTTTCCATTTTTTTCGGGCGTTCTTTTTTTTGTCGTATTAATTCAAATTCAATTACTTTTGCAATATCTTTAATTGAATGGACATTTTTGATTTCTGTTCTTTCACTAACGCCTTCAATATTGACATTAACATCTGCTTTTATTCCAGCTTGTTTGTTTATCGCTTTAATATATGAAAGAGTTATGATTAATCTTTTTAGCCAGTTAGTTACTTCTTCGCTGGAAGTGAAATCCGGTTCGGTTACGATTTCGATTAAAGGTGAACCTGAACGATTGTAATCTATACAACCTGTTTTTGGGTCCCATGACGCAGGGTCTTCTTCTAAGTGTAATTCTCTTATTCGAATTCCTAAAAATTTTCCGTTTTCTCCGATAGGCACGGCGTAAGTTCCTGATAAAGTTGTTTGATAGCCTTTTGGTAAATCTGGCCAAGAATAATGTTTCCTTTGCCAAATTAATTTTTTCTTATTTTCAATAGTGTTAATTTTTGTGTTAAGCATTAAAGCTATTTGGACTGATTTTTTGAGAGCTTCTACATTTGGAAGATTTGGTTTACTTCCAGGTTGGCCTGTGCAAATTGGGCAAATTAAAGAATTTTTTCTTTCGTTTTGAGAATTCAAACACGAGCAGAATAATTTCTCTTTCGTATCAAGATAGCCATGAATCTCGAGTCCTATTTTTGTCATTATATGAAAAAGGAAGCAGAGTTTTTATATTTTAAGGCAAGATTAATTTTTCTTTATATTTGATAAACTGAACAAAACATATAAATACTAGTTTGGCTTTCAATGTAAACTTTATTTTGGATGTTTTCAATAATATTTAGTAGAGGAACGTAACGCGGATGGATAGGATTATTAAAGAAAAAATCAGTGCTGACCACTTACTTTATGTAAGTTTGAAATATACTAAGACTTCGGAAGTAATTATGAATCTTCTTCTAAGATGGGCGATTATGATTGAATATGGTTTTGAGACTATGTTGAAACACGCTAAAAAGAAAAAAATGATAAAATCCATTCCTGTTTCTCCTAAACCGATGATGGATTTAATTCGTGAGACATTCAAAGACGAAAAAGTCATTATTGAAACTTTAGATTTATATGAGATGTTCCGTAGAATTGAAACTCTGAAGAAAGAATCTGAAGGGGAATTTAGAAAAAATGTTGCGCTAAAAGTGAATTATCGGGGGGAAGTGATTAAAGTCAATCTTGAGCTACTTAAGGATTATTCAATGAAACTAGAAAAGTTTATAAATTATTTAAAACAATTTCTTTCGTCTTAATCTTGTCATAAGATTACTCAGTTAATAACATGTCAAATTTTATTGTTGTCACATCTGGAAAAGGAGGAGTCGGGAAAACTACCACTGCAATTAATTTAGCAATTGCGATGAATTCTTTTGATGAAGATGTTACTTTAGTCGACGCTAATCTTACTACTCCTAATGTTGGTTTGCATCTTGGAGCCCCTGTTGTTCCAGTTACTCTGAATCATGTTCTTTCTGGGAAGGCGGATTTAATTGATAGTATTTATGAACATGAATCTGGGACAAAAATTATTCCGGCATCCTTGTCAATTAAGGAACTTAAAGAATTAAATGATAGAGATTTAATTACAACTGCTAGGGATTTGAGGAAAATTTCTGATACTGTTATTTTTGATTGTGCGGCGGGTCTTGGAAGTGAAGCGCTAACTACTATTTCTATTGCAGATGATGTTATTATTGTTACAAATCCGGAAATGCCGGCCGTTACAGACGCTTTGAAGACAGCTAAAATTGCGGAAGAAATGAATAAGAATGTTTTGGGTGTTATAATTACTAAAGTTGAAGGTAGAAAATCCGAAATGTCTTTAGAGAGTATTTCTGAAATGCTTGAGCTTCCAATTTTAGGAGTTGTTCCAAGAGATGATAAAGTTCAAACTGCGTTGGCGATGAGAAATGCGGTTTTATTGACGCATCCTAATTCTAAAGTTGCTCATAGTTATATGGAAATTGCCGCGAAACTTTTGGATAAAGAACTTCCAAAGAAAAGGGGATTTTTTTCTAAGTTATTAGGTCTTTGATTAGTATAATAATTTTTAAAAAGCATTTAATTGTTTGAATTTTATGGTTAATTTAGAAGAATGTATAATTTTGAGTAATACTGAAGTTGAAGAATTATCTCGAGGTTTAGAGGAATCTGATGAAAATCTTGAAGATACTGTTCGAAATTTATTAGTTGAATCCTTGAATTTACCTAAGAGAAAAGTTGAAAAATTAATGGAAGAGAATTACCTGGTTAATTTAGAGGATGGTGATGCTGTTGCGAATGTTTATTTATATGGACTTAAGAAAGAAGGTCATAAGAATTTGATTTCTGAAGGAAAATTATATTTGCCAGTTCATGGTAAATCTGTTTTAACTATTGGGCGTTTGGGAGGAAATGATTTAGTTCCATTAATAGAAGAAGAAAGAGATACAAGTGTTTCTCGGAAACATGGAAGTGTAGAGGTTATTCGGGCAAATGAAGATGCGGGATTTTATATAGGTTATAGAGATGATTCAACTAACGGGAGCTTTTTTAATGATATTAGTAGATTTTCTAAGGGGAAAGTTACTCCTTTTGATAGTTTTTCTTTTGTTTCGTTTGGAAGTAATGTTTACAATACATTTGATGGCGAAGGCAATTTGAATAATAAAAGACCGAGAAATTTTAGAATTGAATATAGTCTTACAAATTATGGAAAAATGATTGGAATTAATTCTTCGATTATAGGAAAGGACTAATTTTATAGAATAGTAATTTTTATAAAGCCTATTTAATGATTTTTCTTATGAGATATTTTGAGATTAAGATTGATGAATTTGATAAGACTGGAAGAATTATCTTAGTTAAGGATTTTGGTTTTTGCAAAATTCCTAAACTTGAAGATTGGGCATATAGTGGTTCTGAAGAAGCATATAAAATTAATTTAGTTGGAGATACAGATGGAGGATTTGTTTATGATTTGGAAGCTACAGGGGTTAAATGTATTGATAAAAATGAAATTGGAGATAAAACTCCGACAATTTTATCTCTTCAAGTTAATGATAAAGGATATTTGAAAGTTATAGATTCTAGAGGAAGAGATGTTGAATCTTGTGAGATTTTAGAGAGTGAAGCAAGAAGAGTTAGAAGAGTGTATCAATAGTGTTAGTTAATTTTCTTTCCACTTTCACATTCTTCAGAAGTTGTTAAAAGAATTGGTTTGCCGTCGTTATCTGCTGCTAAAAGCATTCCATTACTTTCAATACCACGTAATTTTCTCGATTCTAAGTTTGCAATAATAATTATTGTTTTCCCAATTAAATCTTCTTTTTCATAGAATTGTTTAATTCCTGCTGCGATTGTTCTTTTCTCTTTTCCTAATTCAAGAGTTAGCTTGTAGAGTTTGGTTGCATCTGGAATGTCTTCAACTTCTATAATTTTTGCTGTTTTCAAATCTAGTTTTGTAAAGTCTTCATAGGTTATTGTTTGTTTTTTTTCTGTCATTTTATTCTATTTTTTTGAAAAGGATTTCTCCTTTTTTTATTTTACTTATTTTCAAAGGTTGAGAAATATTTTTGTAAGTGATTTCAAATCCAAATTGTTTTGCTATTTTTTCAGAGGTTTCTGGAATGAATGGGTAGAGTAAAATTGTGATTGCTTTTATGCTGTCTGCTAATTCATATAATATTTTTGTATCTTTTGTTTCCCAAGGCTTTTTTTCTTGAACATATTCATTGCATTTATCGACGAAAGAGAAAACTTCTTGAAGAGCTTTATCAATTTCATAATTCTCAAAATGTTTTTCTATTTTTTTCAAATTTAATTTTTTTATCAATTTATTTTCTATTTTAGTTAGAGGGTATTTTTCTGCGAGGCTTGAAACTCTTGAAATTAAATTTCCTAATTTATTTGCTAACTCGTTGTTGTGTCTTTCTTTTAGGATTTTTTCTGAGAAATCTGAATCTTCAAAGATGGTGTTTCTTAAGAGTGCATATCTTACAGTATCTGAAGAATATTTTTCTAAAAGCTCTAAAGGATCAATTGTGTTTCCGATGGATTTGCTCATTTTTTTACCTTCTATATTCAAATAACCGTGGACGAGTAATCTTTTTGGAAGAGGATAGTCTGCTGAAAGTAGTATCGCTGGCCAGATTACTGAATGGAACCAGTTTATTCCTTTACCGATTACATGAACTTGGGCAGGCCAGTATTTTTCTTCTTGTTTATCAAGTCCTGAAACATAATTTATCAGAGCGTCAATCCAAACCCAAATTTTGAACTTTTCATCATTTGGAAAGCTAATTCCCCATTCGACGTTTTTTCGACTAACACAAATATCTGTTAGTCCTTCTTCAACCCTCGCTAAAACTTCATTTGCTTTTGATTTCGGAGTAACATATTTTGGAATTATTTTTAATAATTTTTTTTCATACTTACTTAATTTGAAAAAATATGCTTCTTCTTTTCTTTTTTCTGGAGCTTTATCATGTTCAGGACATTTTCCGTCAATTAAATCTTTTTCAGTGTAGTATGTTTCACAACCTGTGCAGTATAGTCCTTCATATTCTGATTTGTATATATCTCCTTTATCAATTATTTTTTTTACAATTTTCTGGACTACTTTTGCGTGTTTGTCTGCAGAGGTTCTTACAAATTCATCGTGAGAAAGATTTAGTTTGTCACATAATTCGATAAAGAGGGCTGTATTTTTGTTTACAAATTCTTTTACAGATATTCCTTGCTTTTCTGCTGCTTGAACATTTTTTTGGGCGTTTTCGTCGACACCTGTTAGAAAGAAAACATCTTTTCCGTTGAGACGATTCCATCTAGCAATAACGTCAGTTATTGTTTTTTCAAATGCGTGTCCGACATGGGGACGCGCATTTACATAATCTATTGCAGTCGTAATGTAAAATTTGTTTGTCATAAAATATTCAGAGATGGTTAATTAATAAAATTATCTAATTTGGGGATTTGTTGATTGAGTTAATTGATATGGTAAACTTATTAGTAAATTGTTGAAATAAACTTGGGTTTCTTAATGATTGCGAGAGATTTAATTATTGGGCCAATTGATGAGGTAAAATTTTTAGTAATCCGATGCGAGTAAACTTGAGTTGCTTAATGTTTGAATGTTGTTTGGATAAATGTTTGAATGTTGTTAACTTAATTGTTCAGAGACATAATCTTCTAAACTTAATTTTCCTTTGCGTTCGTATAAATTTGCATCTTTTCGTATTTTCCCATTATAGATCTCAGACCAATTTATTTCACCTTTTCTTGTGTTGAATGTTAGGAGATTATACTCTAAATTAGAATCTTTTATTTTTCCCCGGAATTCTCTTAATTCATCAATCATTTGGAGATGTTCTAAAATCCGTGATTGATATGTTTCTATTTCTCTTGAATAATTTACTATTAGAAAAAACCATTTTGCTAATTCAGGGTTGTCTTCTGATTGTCGAATATTCCATCTTATGTGGGCTTCTTTTGGAATTGTCATTTTTTTAATTTTGATTTCTTGTTTATAATTATTTCGTTAGTTTTATTAATCTAATATTTTTTAGTCTAATAAGAGATGGTAGACAAAAAACAAAAAGCTTTGGTGATTAGTAAGAGAGAAGGAGCGTTTGCGGCGGTTAATTCTGGAATTGTTCAGAATTTTATAATTCCTTTTGCTTTAGTATTACAAACAACTAATTTTTTAATTGGGATTTTGTCAAGTTTTATTGGCCTTATTGGACCGATAGCCCAAATTTCTAATTCTCGTTTGATGGAACGTTACACTAGAAAGAAAATTATTTTAGTTAGTGCGTTGATACAAATTTTTATTTTAATTCCGATTATTGTTTTAGGGATTTTATTTTACTTTGATATTTTCGTTGGTGCTTTACCAATTTTATTAATCCTATTTTATAGTTTATATGTTGCAATAGGCGCGGTTAACGCACCTATTTGGTTTTCTTGGATGGGGGATTTAGTTCCAGAGAAATATCGAGGAGATTATTTTTCAAAACGTAATCGTTTAATTGGGACTATTGCAATGGTTAGTATTCTTATTGGAGGATTTTTCCTTGATTTTTTCAAAACACAAGGACTTGTTTTATTTGGATTTGCAATTTTATTTTTTATTGCATTTATTGCAAGATTTATTTCTATTATAATACTGTCAAAACAATATCACCCTAATTTTAAATTGAAAAAAGGGTATTATTTTTCTTTTTATGATTTTATTAAATATTCTCCTAAAAATAATTTTGGACGATTTGCAATTTTTGTTGGAGCGATGTATCTTGCTATTGCCATTGCCTCACCATTTTTTACCGTTCATATGTTAAAAGAATTAGAATATAGCTACGCCTTATTTACTATCGTCAATTTGTCTGCATCTGTTTTTTCTTTAATGACTCTTTCTTTTTGGGGAAAATTTGCAGATAAGTATGGTAACCATTTAGTTTTGAAAATTTGCAGTTTTTTTATTCCTTTGGTTCCTTTATTGTGGATGCTTTCTCCTAATCCTTTTTATCTTATCTTTGTTCCATCTCTGATATCTGGAATTTTCTGGGGAGGATTTAATCTTTCTGTTCTAAATTTTATTTATGATTCTACTAAACCAGAACATCGGGCTTTGTGTAATGCTTATACAAATGTGTTAAGGGGATTCGGAGTATTCTTTGGAGGATTAATCGGAGCAGGGATTGTGAAATTTGTGCAAGTAGATTTTTTACCGAATATTTTCTTGTTTATATTTTTAGTTTCAGGAATTGCAAGATATCTTGTTGTTTTTATCTTCATGCCTTCATTTAAAGAAGTAAGAGCAACTAAAAGACCGCCTATTTTAATTAGAGAATTGAAACATATTGGAAATGTTGAACACGGAGTGCATCATTTTAGAGATTCTTTATTCCAAGATAGTTATTTATTTTATGGGCCTGCTAAACATGTTAGAAAAACAATGGATATGATTTTTCCTTAGTTTAATATTAATAACTTAATTATGAATTTTTTGTGACAATGTTTTTAAAGATAGAGATGTTTAGTTTATAGAGGGAGATGGTAAAAAAATTAAGGTTTTGGAAGAATTATTTTTTGTTTAGTGTTTTTCTAATTTTATTTTTTTTAATAATTTTATTTGATTCTTCACTTATAGGATTTGTAATTGGCGCTCCTGGGACTTTAAGCGCTTCAATTATTGTTGATGGAGATTGGGGAAATCCTTCATTTAATATGACTCGTTATTATTCCCCTTTACCGGTTTTTTTTGAAGGGTGGAATTCTACACCTCGAGGAGAAATTGTTGAATGGGCTTGGGATTTTGAAAGTGATGGAACAGAAGATTTCATTGGATTTAATGCAGGGCATATTTACAATAATTCTGGAAATTATACTGCAACTTTAAGAGTTATGAATTATGTTGGAACTAATGCTACTGCAACTATTGGAATCGAGGTTTTAGAAAGAAATGGTTCTATTTATTATGTTGATTCTGTTATTGGGAATGATAGTTGTGATGGGCTGAATAGTATAGTGTTTAATGAAACTCAATGTCCATGGAAAACTGCCTCTAAGGCCTTTGTAAAAGTGAATACCACAGATTATATTCCTGGAGACCAGATATTATTTAATCGAGGACAAACTTTTGATTTTAATGAAACTGTGAATGCTCCGAGAGGACAAGGAATTTTATTTGCCGATTATGGTTCTGGAAATAAACCTATAATTAAAGCAGGTAATTTTAATGGACGCTGGTTTGATAAATCGGTTGGAAGTACTGCGTTTGAAGATATTACTTTTAAAAATTTAGTTTTTAATGGAGCAAATTCTTCTGGTGGAGCAACAGGAGCGTTTATGTTTATTAATCCTGCTGAAGGGAATATTAAAAGTTTGTTGTTAGAAAGTGTTGATTTTCAAAATGCAAGTTCTTTTTTTGTTTTTAATGCAGATCCTCATTTGAATAAAACTTCAGATAATGTTTATTTTTCTAATTCACAATTTTTTAATAGTTCTGCAGGAATTATGTTTTTTGGAGAAATGAAAAATTTTATTTTAATTAATAATACTTTTGATTACGCACCTGAAAATCATATAGCTTATATTGCTTATTTGGATACAGGGATTATTGCTGATAATGTTTTTTCAAGGTCTGCCTTTGGAAGAGCAAGTTTGAGAGTTGATTCAGATGTTACTTCCTCCCCTCTACCTAGTTCTGCAATCACTTCTGTTTATCATACAGAAAATGTTCATATTTTAAGAAATAAATTGTTGGGATGGGTTGATCCTACAGATACTGGAACCTCTCCACATAACGGAAATGGTCGAAGGTATAATCAAGCTTTGGCAGAAATTGAACCAAATAAAAGAAGCAATCAGACTTTTGGAGATGTAATTTTTGAAGAAAATATTTTAACTAATTTTGAAATTGGGTTAGCTATTGGAGCAAATGAAAATCTTACAATAAGGAATAATTTATTTGTTTCTCCGACGAATTCTACAAGTAATAAAGTGATAACTATTTGTGCAAATTTTTGTGATAAACCAGTTAAGAATGTTAGAATTATTGGAAATACTTTTGTTATTCAAGGTAATAAAGAGACTAGTGCTTCAATTCCGTTTATTGATGTTTATAATTTCTCCGGGACTATTTATCCAGAATTTAATAATTTAAGAAATCACGAGAATATTACTCTTTTGAATAATATTTTTATGGTAGTTTCAGGAGGAGGAAGTCTTATGGATATAATGGCTAACGATTCTGCTTTAGTAAAAAATATTACTACTGATTATAATATTTATAATTTTTCGACGACAAATTTAATTTATACTCCCTATAGCACTGAAATTTATAATTTATCAACTTGGAATATTAGGACAACTAACGATGCAAATAGTGTTCTTGGAAATCCTGGTTTTGTAAATGCGATTTCATTATACTCTCATGCTCCGGGCGAACCAACTACTTTGACAGATTCTCTTTTGGAAGTAACTAATTATACTTCGATGTTCGTGTTAGCAGGAAATAGTCAGGCGATTAATCGTGGAACTAATTTAACTATTGATACTTTTTATGATTATAATCATGCTGTTAGAGTTTGGGGAACAGATATTGGAGTATTTGAAAATATTTCTGGTGCTCCTGCTTCGACAAGTTCTGTGAGTCTTTCTCCTGAAACTACAACTGCAAGTTCGGGTAAAGGAGGGTGTACGGTTCTTTGGAATTGTAGTCTTTGGAGTAATATTAGTTACGAATGTGGAACGAGAATTTGTACTCGTGCTAATAATTGTAATATTGATTCTATTAAACCCTTTGAAAATTTAGATTGTTCTTTGCTTAAAACCTCTGAAAGTTTTTGTGGAGATAGTATTTGTAATGGGGACGAAACAAACGATTCTTGTTCGTTTGATTGTTCGTCTGATTTAAAATTTAGAAATGAAATTTTAAAAAAATTAATTGATTTTGTTAAGGGTAACACTATTAAATTTATAAGTAGTGTTTTAATTTTTATTCTTAGTTTAGTATTAGGGGTTTTAATAATTCGTTTAATTCGGGTTAAATTAAAATTAAGACATTAAATTTCATAAATCTTCAGGATAGTTAATTTTTTAAATCCGAGATTATTCAATAAATAAGGAGTTAATATGTTTGGAGAAAAATGTTTTAAATGTAATGAAAGAGTAAAGAAAAAACATAATTTTTGTCCGTATTGCGGAACTAATTTGAATCAGTCTGAAGAGTCGGAAGATTATGGTTTTTTAGGAAAAATGGATGATTCTGATTTTAAATTGCCTTTCGGATTTAATATGTTAATGAAACCTTTGATGAAAGAATTGACAAAGCAAATGATGGAATTAGATAAAGAATTAAAGAAACAACCAAAGGAGTCAAATCAATCGAATAATATGAATTCGGGTAAAAGATTTACAATCCATATTGGCGTTCCGGGAAGTCAACCAATGAAAATTAATACAGGTAATAATAATTCTCAAGTTGTTGCTAAACCAATGCACTTAGATTTGCCGAAAATTTCAGGAGCTAATTTGAATAAAGCAAAAGATTTTCCGAGAAAAGAACCGACGACAAATGTAAGAAGATTGTCTGATAGAGTTATTTATGAGGTAGAAATTCCAGGAGTGGATTCTGCTGATAAAGTTAATCTTTCTGTTTTAGAAGAAGGTTTAGAAATTAAAGCAATCGGAGAGAAAGTTGTTTATATAAAATTCATTGATATTCTTTTGCCTCTTAAAAGATATGAACTTAGAAAAGATCTTTTGATTGTTGAACTTGGGTTGAAATAAAAAAATTTTTAATTTTATTTTGTAATCTGTAAATCAAAGGTTATAAATTAGTAGGGAGTTATTAATTTTCAAAAATTTAGAAACGAGTTTTATATGGATAAGAATGAATAATCTTCGCGAAGCGATTAGGTTCAAATGAGCCTGCACGGATTTGAATAACAACCTCCAGCGGGTTCTTAGAGTCCAGCAACCATCAATTCTATTTGTATGAGCCTGCACGGATTTGAACCGTTATGTCGGAACTTTGTGACGATATTCGCGAAGCGATTAGGTTCAAATGAGCCTGCACGGATTTGAACCGTTATGTCGGAACTTTGTGACGATATTCGCGAAGCGATTAGGTTCAAATGAGCCTGCACGGATTTGAACCGTGGACCTCTGCCTGTCTGACATTTGTAGCTTTTTGATTTCGTTATCAGAGCAGCGCTCTAAACCTGGCTGAGCTACAGGCTCGTTTTTTGAGTCTGCAACTTACTCTACAGGCTCATAAACCATTTAGAAAATTTAGGTTTATAAGGGTTTGCAAATTTTAAATTTATTGTAGAAAGTTAAATAATTTTTCCTTTACGGAAACTTTAAAAAAGAGCAACTAAGTAAAAGTTCAGATAGGAACTTTTAAAAACCAAAATCTTATAGAATAAAGATGGTCGGAATGTACAAATATATTAAGGAAGCATGGAAGAAACCAGATGCTGTTACTCTTAAAGCTAGAATGGTTGAATGGCGAAAGGGAGATGCCGTCGAGAAAGTTGAAAAACCTTTGAGATTGGATAGGGCAAGAGCTTTGGGTTATCGAGCTAAAAAAGGATTTGTTGTTTTCAGAGTTCGAGTTAAAAGAGGCGGACATAAAAGAACAAGACCTCATAAAGGTAGACAGACAAGAAAATTAACAATTAGAAAAAATCTCGATTTGAATTATAGAAATATTGCTGAGCGAAGAGCGCAAGCGAAACATATAAACTTGGAAGTTTTGAATTCTTATTGGATTGGAAAAGATGGAATGCATTATTTTTATGAAATTATTATGGTAGACCCAAAAAGAAGTGAAATAAAAAACGACCCTAAAATTAATTGGATTGCAAATAAGAAAAATTCTAATCGTGTTCTTCGAGGATTGACTTCGAGTGGAAAAAAATCTCGAGGATTGAGAGCTCGGGAGTGATTATGGAACGAGGTATTGAAACTATTCATAATAATCTTTTGAGTATAATTAAAGCTGGAGATATAATTTCTGGAATAAATTATTATCGGGAAAATTCAGATTCTTATTCAAATTTATCTCATAAAGATGCTTGTATTTATTGGAGACAATTATTTGCTGAAATTGAGAGAAGTGCTGGAATGAATCATATGGGAATGAGTGTTCATATTTCTAAGACTAAGAGGGATTATACTGAGGAGAATTTATTTTCTTTATCTGAAGAGGAACTTTATACAATTAGAAAGAAAGATCGGATGGAATGGAGACGTGATGAAAATTTAACTGCTCAAGGAGTGTTAACTTATTTGAGTATTTATGAAGATGATTTGAAAATGTTAAATGAAATGAAGGATATTGTAGAATTAGGTGTTCTTTCCGAAGAAAATCCAGGTTTGAATTAATTTTATTTTTTGTAAATTCTTCCTCTTTTATCAAATACTCTTACAAAAATGTTTTTATTACTAATATCTACATCAATCAGTGCTCTATAGTTTCCTATTCTAAATTTATACCCCTCTCCTTCGTAATGTTCAAGAAATTGAAAAGGATTTTTAGAAAATTCAAGAAATTTATTTTTTATTCTTTCTTTTAATTTTTGATCTAATTTTCTTATAAATTTGGTTGCTTGAGAGGAAAATTTGATATTGAAACTCATAGGTCTTCTAAGCTTGTGTAGTTCTCTTCTTTTTCAGCTCTTGCTTTAACTAATTCTGTTTTAGCATAATCTGTTAGTTCTCCTTCAGACATCAATATATTTTTAATTAATTCAACATCTTTAGCTAATCTAATTAATTTTTCATTAATACTTTTTGTTTCTGTTTCCATGTTTTATTATAATTTTTGAGATTTATATAATTTGTTATTGATTGGATTGATTTTTTAAATTCCTCTTTGAGTTAATTGATGCAGGTAAACGGAAGTTACTGAATGATTGAAGGTTGGTTAAGTAAACTGATGCTGTAACTTTTTTAGTAAATTGACGAAGGTAAAATTGAGTTGCTGATGATTGTGAAAGATTAATTTGCTAAACTTCCTAAGATAATTTAAGTTATAACATTTGATTTACAGATTACAAAATAAAATTAAGAATTATCTTGTCGAAGACAAAATACTAACTAAAATAATATTCGAGCGAAGCGAGAAATTAGTTTTTGAAAATATTCTTTGCAAAAACTTTTTTTACAAAATATTTATAAACCTTATTTTCTTAAGACATTGTCCGGAGTCGGACAATCTTTAATTATGAAAATAAAAAAAGTTGAATCTTCTTTAACAATTTTTTCATTAAATTCTATATTTCTTCTTATGTTATAAAATAAAATGTGCCACCCCATTTCTCTTT
>Ga0210050_1001837_pt1 | contig 21779 bp, 22 predicted proteins | sample CryGey132114_all_FD_185463 | JGI IMG/M metagenome (GOLD analysis project Ga0210050, IMG submission 185463) | Groundwater microbial communities from aquifer - Crystal Geyser CG22_combo_CG10-13_8/21/14_all (SPAdes) (version 2) | ecosystem: Environmental > Aquatic > Deep subsurface > Groundwater ... | reverse complement strand
ATTCTTATTCCAGAGGACGTTTCTCAATTTCTAGAACACTACAACCAAAGAAGAATGCACATGGGGATTAATTTCAAAACACCTAATCAAATGCTATGAGTGATTCCAAGGTGTTGATTCTAATACACCTCATCAAAAGCTATTGGCCTGTCAAATTTTAAGCCAAATCAATGGCCCCAGATAAATTTCTGAGGCTGCCTGTCTTTCTCGTCCATTCTCACTAGTTCGTGTGGAAAGAAGCGGAGTAGAAACGCCCTTCGTTGTTGTGGAAACTTTGTTTTCTTTCCTTCATCTTTTTCGTTAGGACTTTCCTCTTTTTCGCCAGTCTGCTGTGTCACAATGAAAAAACATTCAAACCTTTATTCAAACTAAAGGCCGTACGATAACCCGTGGGGTTTTCGTTTAAAACACACCAACCTAGTTCTATTTTATATATTCCATTCCCGCATTACTTATTACACCAAATAACTACGACCGTGTAATTTTAGTGTATGTAGGATTATTTAAAATTTATTTATTATTTATAATAAATGGCCGATTCTAAGGTTAAACCTTAGATACATTTTACTGGCGACTTTCTATTATAGTTTGAGCCACATTAGCGGGGACGATAGCATAGTGGTCAAATTCCATTGTGGAACTTCCTCTACCTTCCGTCATTGACCGCAAATTTGTTACATATCCAAACATTTCAGAGAGTGGGACGAGCGCGCTAATAACTTTGAGTTCCCCTCTTTCTTCCATTCCTTCAATCTGGCCTCGCTTTGAAGATAAATTTCCCGTAATGTCTCCCATAAATTTTTCCGGTACAATTACCTCTACCTTCATAACAGGTTCAAGAATAACGGGCTTTGCTTTTCTGGCTGATTCTTGAAGCGCTTGAGAAGCTGCTATTTTGTAGGCAATTTCAGAAGAATCAACATCGTGATATGAACCGAAAATGAGTTCAACAGAAATATCGGTAAGTTTGTATCCCGCCACCACACCTCTCTCCATACCCTCACGCACCCCTTTCTCTACGGCTGGAATAAATTCTTGGGGTATAACGCCTCCTTTGATGGAATCAATGAATTCAAATCCCGACTCACGATGAGCGTTCTTTGGCACTTTTTCTTCTGGGTCATATTTGGGTAGTGGTTTGATTTTTATTTTTACGTGTCCGTATTGTCCTTTACCACCGGACTGTTTGATGTATTTTGTTTCTGTTTCCGCTTCGGCAGTTATTGTTTCTTTGTAAGCAACTTGCGGTTTCCCGACATTCGCCTCAACGCTGAATTCCCTCTTCATCCTGTCTACAAGAATTTCCAAATGCAATTCACCCATTCCCATAATAACGGTTTCTCCCGTTTCTCCATCACTTTTTATCTTAAATGTAGGATCTTCATCGGAAAGACGTTTCAAAGCCAAGCCCATCTTTTCTTGGTCGGCTTTTGTCTTTGGCTCAATACGAAGCGATATGACTGGCTCTGGGAATTTAATTTGGTCAAGAATTATTGGATGATTTTCATCAGAGAAAGTGTGTGATGTCTTGGCATTTTTCAAACCAACCGCAGCAGCTATTTCTCCAGCATAAACCTTTTTTACCTCTTCTCTTTGGTCAGCTTGTAATCTTACTATTCTACCGAGACGTTCTTTTTCTCCTGTGGTTGAGTTGTAAAGATATGTTCCAGATTCTATGGTACCAGAATAAACTCTAAAGAATGTCAGCTGTCCCACAAACGGGTCAGCTTGAAGTTTGAAGGCCAAAGCGGAAAAGGGCTCTTCGTCAGACGCATGCCTTTCCACCTCTTCACCAGTATTTGGGTCTATCCCTACGATTGCGGGCACATCCAAAGGAGATGGAAGGAGGTCTACCACTGCGTCAAGAACCAATTGCACACCTTTGTTTTTCAAGGCAGAACCGCAAAGAACGGGGAAAATTTTGTTTTGTATGGTTGCAGATCTAAGTGCCTTCTTAAGTTCTTCAACGGAAATTTCATTTCCTTCAAGATATTTTTGCGTCAATTCATCATCACTCTCTGCGATCTTTTCAACCAATTCATGATGGTATTTTTCCGCATCAGCTTTCAAATTTTCCGGAATATCTTTTTCTACAATATCTTCACCGAGTTTGCCTTCAAAATAGTACGCTCTCATTTTAAGCAAATCCACTACTCCTTCGTGGCTACCCTCTTCGCCAATGGGTATCTGAAGTCTCAATGCGTTTTTGGAAAGTCTGTTTAAAATTGATTTAAACGACCTTTCAAATGACGCACCGGTTCTATCCAGTTTGTTTACAAAACAAACCCTTGGGACATTCGCTTCCTCGGCGTATCTCCAGTTTGTTTCACTTTGTGGCTCAACACCTGCCACTCCGTCAAAGACAACCACGGCTCCATCCAACACCCTAAGCGACCGTTTGACTTCCACAGTAAAATCAATGTGTCCAGGGGTATCAATAATATTAAAACGGTACTTGTTCTCTTTTTTTGTTCTATCATCAAGAGGCAGATAAGTTGGCCCCCAAAAACAAGTGATAGCTGCCGCAGTGATTGTAATACCGCGCTCTCTTTCCTGCTCCATCCAGTCAGTTGTGGTTTCTCCCTCGTGTACCTCTCCTATTTTGTGTTGAGAACCGGTGTAATACAAAACACGCTCGGAAGTGGTTGTCTTTCCGGCATCAATGTGCGCAATGATTCCAAAATTTCTTACTCGCTCTAAGGGGTAGTCTCTTTCCATAAATTTAAATTCGCAACTTACCAAGCAAAATGAGCAAATGCCTTGTTAGCATCCGCCATTTTGTGTGTATTTTCCCTTTTCTTTACCGCGTCTCCCTCGTTTTTTGAAGCGGCCATTATCTCTTCGGCCAATCTCTTGTGCATTGGTAATCCTTTTTTTGATTTAGCGGCTTCTATTATCCAGCGCATACCCAAAAATAATCTTCTTTCTGGCCGCACTTCTCTTGGAATCTGGTAATTAGCCCCTCCGACACGACGAGAACGAACCTCCATCGTTGGTGAAACATTTTTCAAAGCCGTTTCTAGCACCTCAATCGGGTCTTTGCTTTTTTCTTTTATTATATCAATGGCTCCATAAACAATTTTACGCGCGGTATTTTTTTTACCGCTACCCATTACATAATTGACCATTTTTTCCACCTTAACTGAATTATAAATAGAGTCAGCCGTGACTATGTTTCTATTTTTTACTTTTCTTCTCATTGCTTAAATAATTAAATTAAAAATGTTTGATTTACTGATTTACTTGGTCCTCTTCGTTCCATACTGACTTCTTCCCTTTCTTCTTTTTTCAACTCCTTGAGCATCCAACACGCCACGCACCACGGAATATCTCAAACCGACATCTTTTACCCTCCCGCCTTTAAGCAACACGACCGAGTGCTCTTGTAGATTGTGTCCCATTCCGGGAATATAAGCCGTAACCTCCATACCGTTGGTAAGTCTTACCCTTGCGATTTTACGAATGGCAGAGTTTGGTTTCTTGGGAGTTTTGGTCGTAACTTTTATTGCCACACCCCTCTTAAATGGGGAGTTGTAAAAAGTCGGTCTGTTTTTATTGGTATTAAAACCACGAGTAAGAGCGACAGATTTTGATTTTCTGCTTATTTTTTTTCTCTTATTTTTTATTAATTGATTTATTCTAGTCACCTTATTATTAGAGACTTTTACACGGACGCCATAGTAACATACTGTTTAATTTATTCAAGAGAGCTAATATTATCTAAACTACGCCGGTAATGAGTGAGAAAACCCAAAAGACTATTGGAAGAACCAGTCTCCAAAGGAAAAATATGAAGACTATTATCAGAAACAAAGAGTATCTTTCAATGGTGTGGCGAAGTTCAATCATGCGAAGAGGCAAAATTGAAAAAAGAATTTTAGAGCCATCCAACGGAGGAATGGGTATCAAATTAAAAATAGCCAAAATAATATTTATAAATACAACAATTTGAGAAATCACGACGAATGATTCGGGGAGAAAACCGGATGGCCCAAGAAATCTTAGAGCAAGACCAAAAACCAGAGCGATAAAAATATTGGCCAACGGCCCGGCGGCAGCAACAATCGCCTCACCCCAGCGCTGACTGCGAAGATTGTACGGGTTAAATGGGACCGGCTTGGCCCAACCAATAATAAAACCTCCCGCAAGATAGGTCAGAGTGGGTACTATAATTGAGCCGAAGAGTTCAAGGTGAACCAATGGATTTAATGTCAGCCGACCTTGATACTCGGCCGTTCTGTCTCCCAAAAAGAAAGCCGCATAACCGTGCGCCACCTCGTGAATAACAACGGAGAGAATTAAAATTGCGATTTGAAAAAATAAATCCATCGTTCCCTTATCCTAGCATAAATCACACCCACCATGCTTGTTTCTTGCAAAAACATTATATATTGTGTTAATATCGTACTCCATTGAGTTTATTTTAAATCAAAATATTTTTATGAAAGTTTGCCCAATTACAAAAAAAAGTTCTCAAGTCGGAGGCGGCTATAGCAATCGCACTCGTGCGACACAATTTAACCCTACAGGAAAAACTCGCAAGTATGCCAACCTTCAAAAGAAAAGGATATATGTCCCTGAACTTAAAAAAACTATCGTGGTAACCATTTCAACAAAGGGTCTTAAAACTATACAGAAAATCGGAGCATACAAGACGCTCAAAAAAGCGGGAGTAATCAAATAACGATTTTAGATTTTTAATTTTCAATAAAGAGAGCGCGGACAAAAAACACCCCTCACTTGCGCCAAATTTTTTGACCATCGGAAAAAATATCTATGGTTCCAAATTCAATAGTGCTAAATACCTCGCTATCGTAAGCCGCCAATCTGTCCAGAGTATCTTTGTGCGGATGACCGTACTGGTTGTTTTTGCCTGCCGAGATTATCACAATACTGGGATTAACCGCAGAAAGAAGAGGGTCGCCCGTTGAAGTGCGAGAACCGTGATGCCCGGCTTTCAGAACCTGGCATTTCATATTTTCTCCATAGAGTGACACTAGGTAGTTTTCAATTTTTTGAGGCGAATCGCCTGTTAACAAAAAACAGGAGTTGCCATAAATATATCTAGCTACAATGGACGCGTCGTTTGTATCCAAACCAGAAACATCTCTGTCCGGAAAAAGAATTTCTAAATAGGATCCGTCACCTAAGCCAATAGTTTGACCCGTTCTGGCAAAAATATTGTTTATTTTTTTCTTATTAAGAATCCTACGCAATTCATCATCAACGGAATTGTCAGACTCAACTCCCGGCTCAATAAAATTTTCCACACGATATCTACTCAAAACTTCCGGAAGTCCGCCTATATGATCTCTGTCTGGATGTGTTTCAATGACTACATCAATGGATTTGTCAAAAAATGGCATAACTTTGGAAAGGCGATTTAAAACAATCCTATTTGGACCGCCGTCAATCAAAATTTGGTTACCGTTGCGACCTTGTATTAAAATCGCGTCACCTTGCCCTATATCAAGGAAAGAAACTTTTACAAAAGTGTTGGGTTGGATCCCAAAGAAAATTATCCAGACGATAATGTTGGTAAAGACAAGCAGAGAAAACAGACTGACAACCAAATTTTTCTTTAAAAAAGACATTTATGAAAAATATACAATAATGTTATATTATAATAATAATTATTACTAACCTTGTTGTATTTATGAAAAAATTTGAAGAAAGAAAATTTAACATCCCTCGACTCAAAGGCATATCAGAAAAAAATATAGAAGAACACCTAAAACTCTATTCCGGGTATGTAAAAAACACAAATTCTATACTGGAAAAAATTCCGGAATATAGGAAGTATGCAACAGAAGACGCTTTTGCGCCTTATGTAGTTGGTGAGCTCGGTCGTCGTTTTAGTTTTGAATACAACGGCATGCGTAATCACGAGGTATATTTCTCGTCCTTTGAAGAAGGTTCGAGGCCTCTATCCGAAAAATCAGAATTGAGAAAGGTGGTTGAGAAAGAGTGGGGGTCATTTGACTCGTGGCAGAATGAATTTAAGACACAAGCCACATCCACGAGGGGTGTCGGTTGGCAAACTCTTTGGTATGACCCTAAAAATGATAGACTTTTGAACTCGTGGATAGACGAACAACACTTTGGTCTGTTGAACGGTTGTGCGATGATACTTGGTCTGGATATGTGGGAACACGCTTTCGTAGCAGATTACCAACCGTCAGGTAAAAAACAATATGTGGAAGATTTTTTTGCCAATCTTAATTGGGATGTAATTGAGGAAAATTTTAAAATAGCTTCCAATTAGTTCTTACCGCCCGCGACTCGTACCGATTTAAAAAATCTATGTCATGTCCTTTTCTTTTAAAATATTTAAATTAAAATCGTTGCCGTTTTTTACGTACTTCCAAAATACAAAACCGTATAGAACGTAAACGACCGCCATTAGAGAAAATGGAAAATTGGAGATTTTTATTGAAGCTAGTGGCAAAGACCCGAATAATTCAACCACTTTTATGATATAGAAAAGAATAATTTGTGAAATTGCTGAAAACGGAAAAGCGACTGTGTGCGAAACGAAGCCAAGCACCCCGGATATGAATCCAAAGAACATCACCAAAGGAACGAGGGGCAAAACAAGAAGGTTTACAAAAACCCCGACCAAAGACAGTTGCCCCGTTTGATAAAGAAGGAGAGGAAGAACAAATAACTGTGTAGATATGGTGGCAGACACTATTGTTCGCAAACCCAAACGCTTCGGAATAAAATTCAATTTATCTTCAAAAAATGGGGCTACCCAAATTAGAGCCGCGGTCGCAAGAAATGAGAGTTGGAATCCGAAATCAAAAACCAATATTTTTGGATTCCAAACAATCATCAAGAAACCCGCGAACACAAGCGCGCGAGTGATGTCATAGCGACGATGCAAAACATTGGCAAGCAGAGCCAAAACGCCCATAAGAGAAGCTCTGATAACCGAGGGTTCTGCGCCAACCATTATTGCAAATAGAGCTATGCCGATGATGCTGGCCCAAAGTGCTCTCCTACGAGGAATAAAAAATAACAACCCCATCATAAACTGAGCGACAATGGTTATGTTGTATCCGGAGAGTACGACAATGTGAATAATAGAGGTTTGTCTAAGTTTTTCTTCCAAATCTTTTCCCAACGCCCCCTTGACACCCAGAACTATTCCGCCGAGAAGCCCTGATTCTGGTTCAGAAATATTTCTATTAAAATTATCTATAATTTTGTTTTTAAATCCAAACAGGGCTTCTTTGGTTTTGTTGCCCTCCCCTTGCGCCAATATCTCAATTTTAGCAAAAGATAGAATAAAACGAATATCGTCTTTGCTTAAATATTTTTTGTAATCAAATTCCCTTCCCGCATCTGTAAGAAATGTTTTTGGTTCATCAACACGCCCTTCCGCTTTTATACGATCACCATAAACCGCCTTTGGGTATAGGTCCGCTCGGACTAAAATTTTTTCTCCAGTATTATAAAATTCGTTTGAGTTTATTTTTTCAATCTCAACAATCAACTGTGTGTACGATTCTTCGCTCTCCGGCTCTTTTACTATCAATCCTTCAATCAATGCTTTTCCGCCGACTAACTCATTTAGACTAGACGGAGTATGGTGGTCTTTGATCTGAAACCTTAAAATACCAAGAGAAACAGCGAATATAATAAGCGGTATAAGAATAAGTTGTGATTTTAAATTCTCATCTTTTATGGCAACAAATAAATAAAGAATTAAAACAACAACCACAAAAATTAGAAAAACCGTAGTGTTTATGGAAAAATTTAAAAAAGACGAAAGAAGGACCCCTAATACAAATCCGAATATAATTACAAAAAATTTATTGTCCTTTAAAGAGGTGAATCTTGTTGTAAGTGTGCCACGAGCCATTGCTACATAAGCATTGAGCTTTTGTAAGTATTTGAACCTTTTTTCTTGCTCCATAATTTTAAGCTTCTACTTAAAATGTGATTATGATTTCTAGTTGGCCCATTGAGCTTTGATATTTTCTTCGTCATCTAAGGAATGGGATTTCTTAAACCTTGCTCCTGATTTTCCTTTTACTCTTTTTTCGCAATCCGCCCAAGTTCTGTGAGTTTTAATGATTCCGCCAACCAAACTAACATACGAGTACGCAATTCCTTTTTTTGTTCTTGGCTTTCTGTCGGTTGATATGCCCGATTGACTCGGTACAGACAAATCTATTCTATAATTCTGCAGAATACCATAATAGAGTTTTGGTCCCCTGCCAAGGGCAAATGATGTCGCAATATCATCACAACGCTCGTTGCCCCTAACCCCGGTATGCCCTTTCACCAACTTCCAGTTTATTTGAAATTCTGGTAATAATTTCCCCAATTTCACCCAAAGATCTTTATTTAAAACCTCTTTTTTGTTCGCTGTTTTCCATCCGGATTTTTGCCAACTGTGTATCCAGGTGGTAGCCCCCTTGAGAACATAAGAAGAGTCTGTGTTGAGATGAATAAGGAATGAGGAATGAGAAATAGCGATTTTTTTGGATACAAACTCCAAAGCTTTTATCACGGCCGTGAGCTCCATACGGTTATTTGTTGTCTTTATTTCCCGTCCTCCGAGCTCCTGAACCCATTCATCATTCATCATTCGTTTTTCATCATTCACAATCATTGTTTTTCCTGCAGGAAAAACAATGATTGTTCCCCATCCGCCTCTCCCCGGATTCCCCCGTGACGCTCCGTCAGTAAATATTTTTATTTGCTTTTTCATACTGTTCATACTATATGATATCCACTATCCTCAACCTAAGTTCCAGGTAGGATCGAAAAGTGGAGTTTTCAATGGATGCAATCAAGTTTATGGGAACACCCTCTTTGGGGGTTTTACTGAACTTTTCCGGACTGGAAAAAAAACTTATAGCTTTTATTTTATTGCCATTTGAGTTTTCAAAAACAATTTCCATATGATTTTTTTCTTTGCCAAATTGTTTTAGGATCTTTGGAATTACACCCCTCAGAAGAAAGGTGGGCTTTGGGTTACCAACACCAAACGGGGAAAATTTAGCGATTTGATTGTAAAAATTCCAATTTATGTCATCAAGAACAATGGCATCATCAATATATTCCGATTTACTATCAAAGGTTGAAGTATCTTCACTTTTTTTCATTTTATCGAAAGCAACATTTAGATCCAACTCCAAAGTGTGAACCTTGTTTCTTTCTACAGAAAAACCTCCCGCCATTTTGTGACCTCCAAATTGAGAGAACGAATTCTCCGCTATCCCCATCAAAGAAAAAACGTTTGTTTTACCCTCTGAACGGCACGACCCCTTAAGTTCATTGTCGCCATTCCTTCCCCAAAGAAAAATGGGTTTACCGATATCATCCATAATGCTATTAGCGGCCAAACCGAGAAGAGATGGCTTCCAGTTAGGATTACCCAAAACAACAATGTTGGACAATTCTCCGCGTTTTTCTAGCTGTTTTTTTATTTCTTTCACCATACTCGCGACCACTCCCTTTCTCTCATCGTTTATTTTATTTAAGTGATCACTCAATACATCGGCTTCTGCCTCATCTTTGGTCGCCAGAAGTTTAAAAGCATCCATGGGATGATCCATGCGCGAAGCGGCATTAATTCTTGGAGCAAGAGAAAATGTGATATCGTCTTCGCGCAAATTTTTCTGCAATACCCCCAACTTTTTCCACAACTTTTGTAGCCCCGGTCGTGGTGATTTTTGTAAAACCTTAAGCCCGAAAAAAGATAGGGCCCTATTTTCATCCACCAAAGGAACCATATCGGAGAGCGTCGCTACTCCGACTAAATCTAGAAACCATTTTTCCCTTCCGTCTTTAAAATCAAAATCTCCCTTAGACAGAACCGCTTGAATGAGCTTGAAAACAACCCCCGCTCCGCAAAGACCATCAAACGGATATCCGCCCTGCGGATGTTTGGGGTTAATAAGCGCCAAAGCTTCCGGTAATTTACCATTCAGTTCGTGGTGATCGGTGATTACAACATCCATTCCAAGACTGTTTGCCAGCTTTACCTGTTCATAATCCGCTGTTCCGCAATCTACCGTTATGATAAGCTCGGTCTTACCTTTCGCCAAAGATTCTATCGCATCCATGTGTAAACCATAACCCTCCAGATGCCGATGGGGAATATAGTTTTCAACCTCTCTGTGTCCAAGCGCCTCAATAAATTCTCGCAGGATAACCGCCCCCGGAATTCCGTCAGCGTCATAGTCGCTATATATAACAATCTTTTCCTTTTTCTCTATCGCTTTTAGCAACCTTTCTACCGCTTTATCCATTTCATAAAGAAGAAACGGGTCATGCAGATCTAGGTTGTAATCGGGGTTAAAAAAACGTTCTGCTTCTTCAACATTATCAATATTTCTATGAAATAGAAGTTTGCGAGTAAGAGTGGGGTAGGGAGTCAGGATTTTGTCTATCTCTTGGGGTATTTCTTCTCTTAGCCGATATTCTTTCGTCATTATAGAAAACATTGTATCACCCCGAAAGAATTTCTTATAAGAAAATAGATGGTATAATATCGTCTAGTTAGGGTTTATTTCCTGTTAGCTCAATGAATAAAGATAAAAATTCCAACGGGGCAGGTGGTTCAATAAATGACTGCGTATTTTGTAAAATAGCTGACAAAAAAATACCGAGTAATTTAGTTTTTGAAGACGAGCACAGTATGGCTTTTTTGGATATCAATCCTGTTCAAATGGGGCACACACTAATAATCCCCAAGAATCATCATCCCCAAATGACGGATGTGCCAGAAGATTTACTGGCGCGACTTTTTAGAACTGCGAAGATGATAATGCCACGTCTCAAAAAAGCAATGGGTTCTGATTTTGTTGTTTTGACTATTGTAGGAACCGATATTGATCATTTTCATATACACCTTATTCCGAGATTCAAGAACGATGGGATACCGACGTTTCCTCCAACAAAAAAATACGGAAGTACCGAGGAAATGAAAACTGTTGAAGAAAAAATCCGTAAAGAGTTGTGACTATTATTAATTCCTTAATATATCATATATGATACATTAAGGAATGTTATTTTGTATACAAAAATTTCCAACGCCCTCTCCCCACTTTTGGAGGTAGTCCCATCCTTATTATCTTTTCAAACAAATCCCAAGTCATTTCATCAGATAGTTTTAGACTTCTTATCGCATGTGAATATTTTCCAATATTCTTATTCAGCGACATTCTGTAAATCGTGGCCGGACTCATAAGCAAAACTTCAGCTATGTAAGAGGGTGGAAGGTTTTTAGACAAGAGGTACACAACAGCGAATCTCTTTGCAAACATTATTTTTTCAGTTGGGGTTAGGAAGTCCTCAAAAAAAGAAACCGCGGTTCCTTTTTTACTTGCACCTTCTAACTTTGACATAAAATGGCCGTATATTTTCTGCAAATAATCTTTGTGTAATTTTTTTGATGATATGTGTGGCATTTTTAGAAATATACTATATTTATTAGTATATCATATATGATACATTAAGAAGCTGTGGGTGAGAAAACACACTCTATTTACCGTTATTCAAAGCTTCAATCCCAGGCAATGTTTCGTTTGCAAGGAAATCAAGCATTGCTCCACCGCCTGTTGATACAAAAGTAAATTCTCTTTCAATACCGAGAGAAGCTATTGACGCTACAGTATCACCTCCTCCAACAATTGATTTTGCGGAACTTTTGGCTATTTTTTTTGCCAGAGAAAATGTCGCTTTTTTAAAACCATTCTCATAGTTACCGAGGGGTCCGTTCCAAAGAATAAATTTTGACTTGCTGATATTAGAGTTAAGATTCTCTATAGATTTTACTCCGACATCAGCTATCACATCACCATCCCGCACATCTTCTGACTGTTTAATTGATACCATTTCGCCATTTTTGACAACAAGATCAATCGGTAATATCAATTTTTTATTAAGGAAGTCCTCCATGGGTAATTTTTCCTCGGACAAAAGTGAACTGCCCGTGTCTAACCCTTTGGCTCTAAAGAAATCGTTAGCCAAAGCTCCGCCGATAAAAACTTCATCAGCGAGTGAAAAAAACTTTTTTACTAGAGGCATTTTGGTTTCAAACTTGGCGCCACCAAGAATAAAAAGAAAGGGGTGGTCAGGATGAAAAGCTTTTGACAGGTTTTCTATCTCTTCCTCAAAAACAAAACCCGCAAAGCTGGGAATATATCTTGGAATTCCTATTATGGAGGCATGACTTCTGTGAGAAGCGGGGAAAGCTTCATTTACATAAAAATCGGCAAACGAAGCGATATGTTTGGAAAATTTTTCGTCATTTGATTTTTCTTCCGAATATTTTCGCAAATTTTCCAGCAAAAAAATGTCGCTTTTGCTGTTCTTTAAAACCTCCGGCGCTGACGGATAGTAGTTTTCAACAAAAGAAACGCTATATTTTGATTCCAAATATTCACAAACAGGCCGAAGACTTGTTTTCTCTTCACCTATGTGACTTCCGATGACTAACTTGGCTCCCTTGCCTAATAGAAAATCAATTGTAGGAAGGGTTTTGCGAATTCTAAAATCATTGCCGATAAACCCGTCTACAAGAGGCACGTTGAAATCCGCTCTGACAAATACAAATTTACCTTTTATGTTTCCGATGTCTCTTGCGCTTTTCATACTTTTTACCTATTGCCACTAACAATCCTCACTATTTCTCCGAAATCCCTGGAAGAAAGGGAAGCGTGGCCAACAAGAAAACCGGAGACTTCCCCGCCCCTCATCAGCTCTCCAACGTTTGAAGACTCGGCTGAACCGCCGTAAATAATTGTCACCCTGTCAGCATTATCCCTTCCATACATATCCGTTAAAACTTTTCTAAAGAAAATGACCATCTCGTGAAGCTTGGGAGGGCTCATTGCGTCTTTACCACGCTTGCCTATTGCCCATATTGGTTCATAAGCAATTATAATTTTTTTAATTTCCGTCTTTGAAATATTCGTTAGAGATTTTCTAATTTCGTTCTTTAAAAATTCAAGATAAGAGCCATGGTCATCTCGTTCCCTTTCACCCACACACAATATGGGGGTGATATTGTTCCTCAAAGCCGTTCTAATCTTTTTTGCAACAATTTCATCACTCTCACCCAACGCCCTTCTTTCGGAGTGTCCAACAATCGCGTATTTAACAAAAATATCTTTCAATTGAATGGCGCTGACCTCGCCGGTAAAAGAACCCTTTTCTTCTGAAAATAAATCTTGACTACCGTACAATAGCTTTCCTTTTTTACCGGAAAAAAGCTCACTTTGATATACAAACGGTACCGCCACGACTACATTAACCTTTGGGAAACTGGAAGCAATTTTTTTGGTTTGCGCAAAAAGCCGCTTGGCTTCAAGACGACCGTTCGGATTCATTTTCCAGTTTGCGATTACAATTTTTTTAATCATATTATTCAATTTCTTTCCAACTAATTATATCCCATCCTCCCGAGGGTCCCGAAGAAAAATTAACATCAGCAAGGCCAGATTCATAGGTAATGGTGGCGTTGTTTTCCAGTTCTAATTTGTTGGCAACCGCCTCTTTGGCACCAGAGTTATTACTAAACCTTACCGATCCCTTTTGAGCATTTATAATTACCGCGCCCGCGTTATTACCCAAAGTAACCGCCCTGCTCCCAGAACATGAAACACTCAAAGGGCAATCGCTTGTGGACAAAAGCATAAGATAGCTTCCCGTTTCTCCAGAACCATTAAATTGAACATTGTTTGAAATGTCCGTCTTTCCGTCAACTATGATTAAACCGCTATCTGTTCCGAAACCTGAAAAAAGATTGACCTCCGAATTATTTGTAATTATAAATTGACCCTGAACCCATATTGTCCCAGTTACAACCAAAATCGCTCCGTTGTCCAACGATAAATCTCCAGTGATTTTAACCGGACCGAGAGATGTGCTTGTCGCAACAACGCTTACGCTGCCGTTTATTGTGCCACCAGATACCGCATCATCTTTCCATTGAGCTATATTGCCATCAGATATTGGAAATGGTTGCGGGGTTGGGTTGCTCTGGCTTGTGTCGCAAGCTTTGTTGTTGCCAGAACCAGTTTGACAATATAAATTTCCTCTAATTGTAGAGTTTGTAACGGTATCCGCCCAAGCATCCCCGACACCCTCGGTACCAACTGTAACAGAGTCTATAGTCGCGGTCACACCACCAAGTGAAATGCTAAAATAAGCATCTAACCCTGAAGGGTTGGTACTGCTCCATGTCCCATTATATTTTCCAACTTTAGCCACTCCGGATGTATAAGAATCATTTGCTCCGACAGTATAGAAATTATTTGATGATTGGGAAGAGCTGTCAATTACGAGCCAATAATCAATACTGGGCGATAAGATTTCATTATCAGAAAAAACCGCATTAACGAGTGAATAACTGCCAGTAACCTGAGAAGCAATGAGTGTCCCTGTAGTAATTGTGTTATTGGAAGGAGACCCGCTGTTATCAGTCGTTATTCTTACCGTGGCATTTGAAGGGTTACCTGTCTTTTTTATGTAAAACTGCGCTTGCTTTATGGGTGAAGAGCTGGAAACTTGAAAGCTCTGCGCCACGTCCTGGCTTGACGAAGTGTTACGAAAATTTATCCAGTTGGGCGGAGGAATGGGTGCCAAGTTTGATTGGTCTGTGGTCAGAGGGATACTGTCCGCCGCGAATGCCGAACCCGTAATAAACACCCCGCTACTTCCTTCAATACTACCGTTGGAATATACATTGCCAATAATCCCCGCGTTATTTTCCAATTCCAAACCCCCGTTTCCCACCTGTACTCCGTAATTAAAAGCAACGCCAATTCCTGCGTTAAGTTTTGTTTCAATTTTTCTTACATTTCCAGACCAATTAGCCTCAGTCGTTATCACCTTTCCTCCGGGGCTATCCGTAACGGTGCTACGCGCGCTAAAACCGTTTATAAAAACTTCTTGCCCGGAAACTATCGGCAATTTATTTTTCAAACGGTATACAACATCTTCAACACCGGCTTCTGCCAAAAAATAACTGTCTCGCGAACGAATAAGGTCTGAAACGATTCCTGATTGACGAATTACAGGCCCGGCTAAACCCAGAAGGATGGTTATGGAAATAAGAACGAAAAAAAATATAGCCGTAATCATCACCTGACCTTTTGTTTTTTGTCCCCCGCGCCTCACTCTATCAGCTATATTGTTTTGTAAATTTTTATATTTCATTTATTAATATGAATCCTTTAGAATAGCCGTGGAGTAAAAGTTCTCGCTCTTGTAAGCATCGCCTTCCCCCGACTCTATGGTCATCTCCACCCTCACCGCTTGAGAATTGCCTGTCGCTATATTTCTAAATACCAGGTTTGTAACTCTTGCGTCTTTGGGAGTAATCGGACCTTGTAATACTCCATTTTCCCAAATTTCAAGATTGGAAGATGATTGGTTGAACTTAACCGTTTTTGGGCTACCAATCTGATCCGTCGTATTGACGATTAGTACGCCCGGGTTAACTCCAAACGAAGAGCCGAGAGTTTCAATACTTTTTGCTCCCCGAACTTCTCTAATGATTCTGTCAAAGCCAAAAATAGCGGCATTTTCTATATTTTTTGACGCGCGAAAGCGTTTCTGCGAGCTAGCAATACCCGAAAGAAGAGAAACTATGACAATTAGAAGAAGGGAGAGAATTGCGACATAAACGAGCATCTCGGGCAAAGAAAACCCCTTCTTGCGAATATTAGGTTTTGTATTAATTTCGGGCATAATTAATTTTGAAACAAGTTTGTTATAAAAGTTGAAATAACTTTAGTGCTTGTTGCTCCTTTGTCATTCCAAGAAACCGTTACCGTAACTTTCTTTGTATTTGGGTCCAATGTCCCGCCAGATTCGGTTATGTCGCTTGATGCGTCCCTGTTAACATCCGATAAAACAAAAACTCTATCAAAAAAATTATCAATCATTGATGCTGATGTTGTCGCCACCCATGTCCCACCGGTAAAATCAATATAGTGGTCAGTACCGGAAACTATTGGTCCTATTTGACTTGACCATTCGGTGTCTCTCAATATTTTTACCGCCTCTATTCCCTCTACCGCCAAAAATGTGGCTCTAACTTTCTGAAGATTTGAAAGTGATAAGTTGAGATAAAGACTGTAAGCTCCTATGAGCGCGGTCAAAAAAATCACTATGATAGAAGTCGCTATGATTACCTCAACCAAGGAAAGTCCTTTTTGGTTTTTCGTAATTTTAAGATTCATATACTCATTTATTATACAACTTATGAGGTGGTTTCTTATTTTATTTCCGAAACTCCGGTGGGATAAATAATCACGCTTTTGGTCTGTGCCAAATCAGAGGAAAGAGAGATTGTGGTGGTGCCGTACTGACTCGTAGCCCCTGTTAGTCTGTCAAACACCAGGTCACTTCCTCCGCCAGAGAGCTCAATGTTTGTAATTGTAACCAATGGATTTAAGCTGGTCGTGATGTTGCCGGGGTCACCTGAAGAATACGTATCTCCTTGAAAAATTGTTACCTTATCGGCTTCAAGATGAACTCCGTACTTGGAGGCGTTTTTGGATGAAAGGGTTAAAGACCTCGCTTGGTCAAAAATTGACGCCACCTGAAGGGCTTCCTTTTTTAATGCTTCGCGCCTATTTAAATTTGAAAAAGAATTCAAAGTAATAACAACCAAAAGAACAGTAACCCCTATCACCACCAATATCTCCATCAAAGTAATTCCTGCTTTTTTTTGTATTTCCATTTTATATGCTGTCTACCAAGGAATATGTAGGCAACAACATTGATATTGCAAAAATACCGACCCCTATGCCTATTATTATCATCAAAACCGGTTCTATTATCGTGGACATATCTTTGGTTTTTTGGTCAACCGAATCTTCATAAAAAGTAGCCACATTTATAAGCATTTCTGACATTTTCCCGGTTTCTTCTCCGACGCTCATCATTTCTCCGACAAAAATTGGAAACAGTTTTTCGTGCTGAACAAAAATTGAAGACAGCGTATCTCCTTTTTCCACTCCGATTTGCGCCTCTCCCAACACGTCTTTGTAGTAAGTGTTTTGCAATACGTCTTTTGTTACGCCAAGCGCTACTATAATATCCACCCCCGAAGACAAGAGAGAAGAGAGTGTCCTCGCGGTTCTCGCGGAATTAACTTCTTTGACCATACCACCTATGACTGGTAGACGCAGAACAATATTGTTTAATATTCTTTTCCCTTTTTTATTTCTGACAAAAAGAATGAAGAGAGCTATCAAAAATATAAAACCAAAAATGACAAGAGCAAAGTGAGCTACCAAAAATTGGCTTGTCCAAATTATTACTCTGGTAGAGAGTGGCAATTCAACACCCAGCCCTTCAAATGTTGAGGTCAGGGTCGGCACCATATAAACCATCATCAATATTCCAATGACGAACATCAAACTTATTATTATCGTCGGATATATCATCGCCCCTCTTACTTTCTTCACTATGGCATAGGACTTATCCATCTGGAGAGCTACTATTTTAAGCGAGCCGGCCAAGTTTCCGCTCTCTTCTCCGGCTCTTACCATAGAAACAAAAAGAGGAGAAAATATGTCGGGTTTTTCTTTCATAGAATCTCCCAATGTTTTTCCCTTACTGACATTATCAAGCAAATCAGCCAGAGTTTGTTTCAGCTTTTTGTTTCTTGTTTGCTTCTCCATTACCGAAATAGCGCGTGTAACAGACAGCCCGGCTCCTATCATTGAGCTTAAGTTGCGCGCGAAAGTTATTTTTTCTTGAGTCTTAACCTTACCAAAAAATGACTCTACCTTTTTTAGAATGCGAGCCCCACCCGCGGTTTCTTCTTTTACAAAAATAGCGGTTTGCCCGTCTGATTTGATTTTGCGATAAACCGCGAACCTATCTGGAGCGTCTATTTGCCCTTCTATCGGCCTACCATCTCCCGCAATTGCTTTGTAATTAAAAATCGGCATTTTAAATTTCAGAAGTTACGACACGCATAACCTCCTCTACGGAAGTTATGCCCTGGACTGCTTTAAATATCCCGTCCTCGGTCATTGTAATCATTCCCTCCCTCTTCGCCTGCTCTTCAATCTTGTCCGTGGCCTCACCCTTTATTATTAAATCCTTAATGGTTGCGGTAACCTTCAAGACTTCGTGTATTCCGATTCTGCCTTTATACCCGTCCTCCGACTCCTCCGAAGGTTTGGGTTTATAAAAACTGATTTTTTCCCATGTCATATTTTTGTCCACAATTTTTTCTTCCTTTAGTGTTTTTAGGACTCTGTCCAAATCAACTATCTTGCCGATAGATTCAATTTCTTCTTTGCTTGGTGTGTACTTGTCTTTCTCTTCATGAAGCCTTCTTATAAGTCTCTGGGCGACAACGACAGTAAGGGTAGAGACCAGAAGAAACGGCTCCGCTTTCATATCAATAAGTCTGGCTATCGTACCGGCCGCGGAATTGGTGTGGAGAGACGAAAGAACAAGGTGTCCGGTAAGAGCGGCGTTGATGGCAAGGGACGCGGTTTCCGTGTCTCTTATTTCACCGACCATTATGACATCGGGGTCTTGTCGTACCAATGTGCGAAGTCCGTTCGCGAAAGTGAATCCGATTTCCGGTTTTACTTGCGTCTGATTTACCCGCTTCATTTGGTATTCTATCGGGTCTTCAATGGTTGAAATATTTACATCCGGAGTATTGATAATATCCAGCATCGTGTAGAGCGTGGTGGTCTTGCCGGAGCCGGTCGGCCCTGTAGTTAGAATCATTCCGGTCGCGAGCTTGGCTGATTTGTGAAGTTTCTCCAATCCCTCTCCGTGGAAGCCCAAACCTTCCAGAGTAAAGCCGGAAACCCCCTCGCGCAAAAGTCTCATTACCGTTTTTTCACCGTAATATGTAGGCAGTGTTGAGACACGGAAAGAAACCTTCTCTCCGTTCATATCAATTTTGAATCTGCCGTCTTGAGGAATTCTTTTTTCATCAAGTTTCATATTTGAAAGAACTTTTATACGCGCCGTGATACCTCCTGCCACATTTTTGGGCAAGACCATGGCGTCGTGAAGAATGCCGTCAATTCTGTATCTCACCAAAACCTGGTTCTCCATCGGCTCAATGTGAATATCGGACGCGTCCTGAATAATGGCGTGCTTCAAAAGCGTGTCCACTATGCGCACCACCGGAATATCTTCGGCAAGCTTTTTTAAGTCGTCTTCCGTAATTTCTTCATCTCCCGTTTTTTCTGTTATGGCTTTGAGAGAATTGGCTTCTTTCTGAATAATGTCACCAAACTCCGCCTTGAGACTTTTCTGATAGCTTAGAAGTGCTGTCTTCATTGACTCCCCGTCAGTCAAGCGGGGGAGAATTTTCATCGCTGTTTTCTTGCGTATGAAATCCACCGACGCCAAATCATCAGTATCAAGCATAGCAACCTCTAAGTTATTTCCGTTTTTGCGAAAAGCGACAATGTTGTGGTTTCTAGCTATCGGCTCCGGAATCAAAGAAAGAGTTTCTATATCCAAGTGCTGTCCCTTGAGGTCAACGAAAGGGACGCCCAGTATGTACGCCTGCATCCTGCGCAAATCATCTTCCGAAATATTACCCTTGCTTACGAGGATTTTACCGACGCTTTGACCGCCGTCTTCCGATTCTTTTTCGGCTTTTGAGAGTTCCGCTCTGCTAACCAAGCCGGAATCAAGAATAAATTCTTTAAGCTGTTTTTCGTTTATGACCATTGAGTTGTCAAATGATGTTTCTTCCGTTTTATTGTACCAAAAAAATCAAAACTGTGTTTGGCATTAAACTTTGAAATTTACAAAATCTCTAAACCTTAGACAGCAAACATTAAGTACATGGGGCTACTCTTTGTATATGTTTGGTTTTCCTTTGTTTTGTTATCTGGTTGGAATCATAGCGCCCCCTTGACATCCAAGCAAAAAGGTTCAGGATAGGTATTAACCCTAACCAAGGAGGTGAGAGAAAATGAAGGAACCAGAAAATGGTCCCGACCATGACGATTACGATGAGGAATCAAGCCCGTGACGGCTGACTCAGACGCTTTCGTCAACACCCCACTACTGTTGTCATGATGATGATGGTGGTGGGATTTTTCATTTTTGATAATTTCCACAAATGGCGGTAAGGAAATTTGTGGGTATAAAATATTTATCTATGACAAATTTTATATCTTTAAGGTCTATACTCCCTATTGTCTCTATGTAATTCTCAACAGTGTGTAACTCTAGTGGAGTAAATAATGCCTCCGTTTCATGGAAATTGACCCATGATTTTGATGTTTGGAAATCACTGACCGCACCCTTTGAAATCTTAGATATGGTATTTTTTAATTCTGAATCGGAAATGTTGTTTTTCAAAATCATAAATTCCTGGAATATTAGATCCCTAACCTTCTCAAAGTTATCCCTATGACAAGAGAAGGTTATTGATAGAGTCCCCCAGTCAACTGTACTAAACACATTGGCAAAAATTGAATAAACGAGCCCTTTTTCATAGCGGATTTTTGTAGTTAATCTTGACCCTCTTCCCAAACCAAGCACGTTAACCAAAAGCATCAAAGCACAATATTCTTTATAATTTTCTATACTGGTACGAGTAACAAGCGAAGCATGGACTTGATCACTTTTGTCATAAAATTCAATGCCCTCAGTCGTTTTTTTATATATTGGTAATTTTCCTTCTACAGTAAATCGTTTGTCTTTTGGAAGGTTGACCAGATTTAACTTATTTTCCAGATTTTCTATCTCTATATCACCACTTGAAACAAAACACACCCTGCCTGAAGTAATAAATTTAATAAAATAATCCACAATGGTTTCCTTGGTTATGGAGTTAATATCAGACTCACCACCCAAAGTGCTTCTTGATGCGGTAGTGCCTTGAAGGGCTATTTTTCTTCTTATCTCATTTAGATATTCTCTGGGATTGCTCATTTTGCCTCTCAACTCCGAGATTATTACTTTTTTTTCGTTTTCAATAGTTTTTTCATCAAAAATTGATTTTGTCAGACACTCTGACAAGACATTTATTCCCACATCAATATCCTGCGCTTCGGGCACTTCAACGTATAATCTAAGAACATTATTATCAGTACTTGCGCCAAAATCACCCCCCACTCTCTGGATATAGTCAGCTATTATGTTTTTTGTAGGAAATTTTTGAGTACCCGCAAGCAACATATGCTCAAGGAAGTGGGCAGTACCTGTTATCTCATCAAAACGAGATCCAGCAAAAAAAACAGCTTCTAAATATATGGGCATGCCCTTTCTTTCAAAATGAAAAAGATTGATGCCGTTTTTTAGTGTTCGTTGATGGAATGTTACTCCAAATTTCTTGAGTTCTTTTTTCATTTTTATACACTAATTATACATTAGGCCACCCAGAGAACTTCTGGATGGCCTAGCATCAACGAACCTCAGGGAGTCTTGTCATTTCTCCCTCTGGATATTCTTCAACAAAAGCAAACTTGTTGGGGTCCAGCGGGCGGTTATCGTAATATGCTGACATCTTGGGCTCCTTGTTTCTGTGAGTATAAATGTGTGCTACTTACGAGAATAGTATACATCGTCAGACAATTTTATCAATCAAACGGTCAAACGGAATGCGTCATGAGCTTTGCTACGCCACAAATAGAGGATTTCCAAGGACAGTCCTTGGAATATATTTTACGGCAAATGCATAAGGCCACATACATATTGCACTCTTTAGGAAACTAAAGAACATGCATATTTTCAGCAAGTTTCGTGGCACAAAAGGCTTCATTTCGACATGGGAGAGAGTGATACGCTTTCGGTATATGATT
>Ga0210050_1001822_pt1 | contig 21833 bp, 23 predicted proteins | sample CryGey132114_all_FD_185463 | JGI IMG/M metagenome (GOLD analysis project Ga0210050, IMG submission 185463) | Groundwater microbial communities from aquifer - Crystal Geyser CG22_combo_CG10-13_8/21/14_all (SPAdes) (version 2) | ecosystem: Environmental > Aquatic > Deep subsurface > Groundwater ... | reverse complement strand
CTACCCAAAGTAGCTCTGTTCTAAGAGTGAGATGCATAAAGTAACTTATTAATGAGATTATGTCCGAAGCCATACTTCACTTTTTGCGTGTAACGAATTGATAGTTTAATAATATATGCCCCTGCCGAAGATAACCCCAGTTTGCGATAATCGTGGGCGGTTTTATATACAACAATTATACAACATTTACAGACAATCAGGATTTTTAAGGATTGTCGAGATAGAATGGATATAGCTTATACAACTTTTTCTTTAATTTCTAAAATAAGAGATTCAATTCTATTTAATTGAGGAATATCCTTCAGTTTTCTTCTACATACTTCTGAAACGGAGATATTATTCACTTCCGCTAATTTTTTTAGTTTCTCTAAAAGTTCAGTTTCAAGGTATAAATGAATTTGAGAGTTCTTTTTCATCGTTATATTTAATTTTCTGCCTCTCGAAATAGTCAATTAGCTCTTTTAGCCTTAGGATAATCTCTTCTGTGGATATTTCATCCATTTTCAGCCTCCTTGACTTTCTGAACAGCCATCCTGAAATATTTAGAATCCTGTTCAATCCCCAACCATTTACGATTGCTCAAATGTGCAGCCAGGCAAGTAGAACCACTACCGCAAAAAGGATCGAAGACTAAGTCCCCTTCTTTCGAACTATGCTTAATCATCTTAATCAGCAAATCTAGGGGCTTTTGATGCGGATGCGTCTTTTTATTATGCAGGATATATTCCGCATCCTGAACATCTGAAAAATTAGTTAAGGTATATTTTGGATTCAATTTATCTAAAACTAAGATTAATTCAAACTGATGTCTGAAAGCATAGCCCATTCCAAAGCCTCTCTTTCTCCAGACTATAACGTGTCTAATCCTGAATTTTGTATAACGCATAATAAATTCAGTAAGGAAAGGATAATGCTTCCAATTGGTAAAATTATAAAGAGTTGAGTTTTTCTTTAGAATCCTATAACATTCAACTAATGCCTGACAATTAACCAGAGGATTCTGATTGTTCACTATGGTCTTGTTCAAATGCCCATAAGCGACGTTATCTCCATAAGGAGGATCTGTTACAATTAGATCAACAGAATTGCTCGGCATCTTTTTCATTAGCCTAATGCAATCCCCTTTCAGAATCTTATTTACCTCCATCAAAAATCCTCCTTTTTGCAAGCCTTATGTAAGAAGCATTCAAGTCAATTCCAATGAATCTCTTTCCTTGTTTTAGAGCAACTAACCCAGTAGTCCCTGCCCCAAAGAAAGGATCCAAAACAATTCCATTTTTAGGACATCCTGCACTAATGGGAATCTCGCACAATTTCTCAGGATAAACAGCAAAATGAGCTCCCCTAAAGGAATTTGTATTTATTGTCCAGACAGCCCTTTTATTTCTTCCATCTGGATGGCACATCTTGCTTATGTCCATTCCTTCAAAGCTTGATTTCTTTTCCCTATGCCCATTCCATCTATATCTTGTTCTAGCAATGCTTTTATTCTGATGAGGTTCTCTTTGAGTTTTGAAATAATATTTCTTATTTTTGGCAAAAAGAAAAAGATACTCAAAATCAACTGTAAATCTATCCTTAGCTGAAGAAGGCATACAATTTGTCTTGTACCAAATTATTGTATTCCTTAAAATCCATCCTCTCTTAACCATTTCAATGGCAAATCTAAAAGGAATAAGTGTCAGGCATTTGCTCGGAAGAAGACCAAGACCTCTTGCTTGATTCGCCCTAGCCAGTCCGCACTCAATTGCTTTATGTCCCCTTAATCTATCATCTTTGAAGTCATTTCCTGATTTGCTATAATAAGTATCTCCAATATTCACCCAACAAGTCCCTTGCTTTTTCAAGACTCTTTTAACTTCATCAAAAATATCGCACAATTTAGAAATATACTCATTAAAATCAGGCTCAAGCCCTAATTGCTTTTTATTCCTATAATCTCTTAATGCCCAATAAGGCGGAGAGGTCATTATCATGTCCACGCTTTCGCCAGGCAATTCTTGCAAGACCTTTTTAGAATCCCCAAGATAAATCTTATTGTCTCCAAGTTTGATTTCTTTCATGCGGAGAAAGAGTGAAAATTCTTTATAACAAATCAGAAACAATTTAGTCAACTTTTTAGTCAACTAAATAGTCTACTTTTTTGTTTCCGAGTTCATTTATAATATTAGCATTTAAGGGTGTCATGAAGAAATGCGTTATCTGCAACATAGAACTTGAGGATGATTCAGGCATCTGCAATACCTGCCTAGAGTTCATCACCTGGAAATATGAATCAGATGCCCAGGATGAAATACAGAGATTTAGAGAATCAGAAAAATACATGGAAGAATGGCGCTCACAAAGTGAAAAGGAGGTGGAAGAATGAAAGCTCAATTTTTCGCTGTTGCTTTATTGCTGTCTTTGATTGTCATGCCTTTAGCAGCTGCACAATTCAATGAGACTATAAGCCCTGAAGACAAGGCAACCTTTGACCAGATTCTGGAGCCAGTTTTGAGAATCTATAATCTGGTAAAATATGCTGCAACATTCATCGCAGTTATAGTGCTTGTCTTGGCAGGAGCAAATTACATCATGTCTGGCTCTGATCCTAAAAGAAGAGAGGGAGCAAAGAACATGGTAATGTATGTGCTTATAGGCTTAGCAATAATCTGGGCAGCTCCATTAGTTGTAGAATTCATAGTAGGCTAAAATGAAAGAAGTATTTTACGCCACAGGGATAGCGATTGCTCTCCTGATCGTGATTGCACCTCTTTCATTAGCCTGCCCTTTCCTTGAATGCGCCAATTTCACAGGGCAGAAACAGGAAGATTGCAATTACATCAGCTCAGAGGGATTCAACAAGGATGAAGAGCAACAGCTATTCTGCGCTTTATGGGAACAGGAATACGGCTGGGAAGGATATCATCCTCCGGATTATCCTCCTATTGACCCAGACCTTTCTTTGGATTATAATGAGATAGACACAAGCAGATTCATTCTGGCATCTAAAATAGTCTTATTCCTGCTTTTCAACTATTTCCTCTATTGCATAATAACTAAACCTTCCTGGAGTAAAAAATGGCTGAGTGCAGTTTAATTAATCTTGGAGCTTGCCTCCCTGAAAAGTTCTTTGAATTTTTATTAAGTATTCTGAATGCTCCAATAACTCCTTTTCTTGATATAACGATAAAATTATTGTCAGAGCCAATAGACCTTTACGTCTTTGGAGCGATATGGGTTATCATAGTCTACATGCTTTCAATGTTTTACGCCTTATTGTTAATTTCAGCAGGATATAGCTTCATGATATCTGGCTATGACTCATCAAAAAGAGAAAATGCAAAAGAATGGCTGAAAAATATTATTATAATGATTGTTCTTGTCCAGGCTTCATTTTTCCTTTATCAACTGTTCATAGACCTGTCTTCAGCCATGACTTCTGCAACTCTAAGTCTTGTAGATGAAGATTTCTTTCTGATTACAATAGAAGACATTGGAGATTTAGGGTTGGCAATTCTGCTAAGCCTTGTTTATATCATGACCTTAATCCTGACATCTTTAGTATTGACCTTAAGATATGCAATCGTGGCGATAGGAGTCGTTTTGTTTCCGATAGGTATATTCCTTTATTTTCTTCCGCCTCTAAAACAATACGGCTCTTTAATCCTTAATTTTCTTGGGATAGCTGTCTTCATAACTTTTTTTGACGCTATAATTCTAATAGGATTTTCCAAGCTAGCAGATGTTTCAGTATTCAGCGAAATGAAAATCCTTGTTTTAATTTCAGCTTTTCTTTTAATTGATGTGATAATGCTCTTGCTCATGCTTTTCTCTGTTGTAAAAGGAGCATTCAGCGTTTATGCTGATGTTAAGAGCATTGGAGGAAAGATATAATGGCTTATGAAATACCCCAGCAATTAGAGTATAAGGAAAAGATAATGTTTGGGCTTACTTTCAAGCAGCTTGCTTATCTCTTCCTCTTCGCACCCACAATCTTATTCATTGTTTTCAGAACAGATTTGCACATAGCAATTAAGGCATTTTTATGCGCTAACTTAGGAGCTCTTGCAATAGGTTTTATCTTTCTAAATCTTGATCAGCATATTAGGAATTGGCTTCATTGGTATAAATCAAGAAAAATAGAAAAGCCCCATAGAATGGCTAAGTTTATCCCGATAAAAGAGGTCAAGAATGACTTCATAATAACCCACGATAACAAAAGATTAGCTATTCTAAAAATATATCCAATCAACTTTTCAATAAAGCCAGATGAATCAAAGCAGGCAATAGCTGCTGCTTTCCAGAAATTCCTTAATTCTCTTGATTTCCCAATACAGATAGTCATGAATACTGAAAGCCTTGACCTTAATTCTTATTTGAAGGAAGTAGAAGAAAAAGCAGGGAAATCCAAGAAGTTCGAAGAGTTATTTGTAGGATACAAAAGACATCTTGAATCAATAATAAAAGAAAGCGATGTCATGAATAGGAATTTCTTTTTAATTCTCCCTGAAAAAAACGACATCAACATTCAACTGCAAATCTGTCAGGGCAAGCTTTCCAATATTGGTCTTAAGAGCTTCAGATTAAAAGATGGGGAGATTTCAAATTTTCTAAGAAGATTTTTTGATGCAAAGAAGGGATTTTATCCTTTGAAAATTGAGAACTATCCGACTTATATCAAGATCGTAAGAGAAGAATGGGAGGTAAAAAATAATGTTGTGGAAAAGAAAGAAACAGGATAAGAATTTAGAGATAAAGCAAGATGCTGTATTAAGCAGGACAATCTATGCTCATGGCTATCCTAGAAGCGTGGAAACTGGATTCTTAGATAAAATTGTCAGCACATTGGGCAATTTTGATTTATCCATTCACATAGATCCTTATGACATAGAAACAATGATGATTTTCCTAAATAAAGAATTGCAAAAGCAAAGATCAGACTTGTATGCAGCCAAATTAAAGAATATAGCCAACCCAAGCCTTGAAATCAAATATCAAGATACAAAAGCAGTTCTTACAAATTTGCAAAAAGGCAAGGACAAGCTATTCAATGTCAGTTTATACATAAATTGCCGAGCCAAGACAAAAGAAGAACTGGATTTATTGACAAGAAGAATATATGCAGAACTCAATGCCTTATTAATAATCCCAAAACAGCCTCTTTTCAGAATGGCTCAAGGATTCCAGTCTTGTGCTCCACTTGGAATGAATAAACTAAAGCAAAACAGGGGAGTCCCAACAGAAGCCCTTTCAGCTTTCTTCCCTTTTACTTCTTCATTCCTGCAAGCTGACAAGACAGGAGTATGGCTTGGCTTGAATAGGAACAACATTCCGATAATTAAGGATATTTTCAACTTAAGTAACCCAAATGGCTTGTGCTTAGCAAGTTCAGGGTCTGGAAAGAGCTATATGGCAAAATTGCTTATTTCTCGCTATCTGCTCAACGGCACGAAAGTCATGGTAATAGACCCACAAGGCGAATACAAGGCTCTAGTAAAGCGATTCAAGGGGCAATTAATAGATTTAAGCACTACATCTGATACAATTATCAACCCATTGGATTTAATGGGGCATGATTATCCCGAAAAGAGGCTTGCCTTAATGGATTTGATGCCTATAATGCTTGGAGGCCTGTCTGATCCGCAAAAAGCCATAATTGACCGAGCTCTAACTACAACTTACGAAGAAAGAGGGATAAAAATGGATTCAGTTGAGTCTTGGAAGAAAAAGCCTCCGATTCTGGAAGATGTTGTTAATGTGCTTAAAAAAATGGAGAAAAAGACAAGCCCTTCAGAAAAACAAACCATTAATAGTCTAATCAGCAGGATGGACATTTATGTGAATGGAGTCTTTTCTTTCTTAAACCAAGAAACAAGCCTGAATTTTAATAATCAGTTTGTATGCTTTGATATAGGAAATCTGCCAAAGCAAGTAAAGCCAATCATGATGTTTCTAGTTTTAGATTATATTTACATGAAAATGAGAAAGGATTTGGATAGAAAACTGCTTGTTATAGACGAAGCTTGGTCTTTGCTAAGAGAGGCGCATGACGCCTCATACATTTTTGAAATAGTCAAGACATGCAGAAAGTTTAACCTAGCGCTATTTCTGATAAACCAGGAAGTAGAAGGCATGCTTGATTCAGAAACAGGTAAATCAGTCTTGGCTAACTCTTCTTATACGCTATTAATGAGACAAAAACCAGCTGTCATAAATAACATAAAGAGAACATTTTTCCTGAGCGATTCAGAGGTCAATCATCTTCTTACTGCTGGAGTCGGAGAAGGCATTCTGATAATGGATGACGAACATTCAGAGATAAAGATAGTCGCTTCCGAAGAAGAGCACAAAATAATCACAACAAAAGCAGATGAATTGCTTGATTCTCAAAGAGTTAGTGATGATAACAGATTAAAAGATTTGCAGAAAAAATATGACGAACAGAAAAAAAGAAAGAATAAAAGATCAAAGATTCAGGTAAAAATCAGCACAAACGAGACCTGTTGTAAGCTGAAAAATCTCAAAGAAGATGAGGCAAATTATCTAAAATCGAAAGGCTATAAAGAATGTTCATTCTACAGTATATTATCTCAAAAGAAAGAAAAATATCTAATCCTGCCAAGAAGAAGCGAAAGCCCACAACATATTTTCCTGATACATGACATAGAATCATACATAAGAAAATTCACAGATAAAGTTTGGACTTATCAGACTGTTAAGCCAGATATAGTATGCAGCCTAAACGGAAAAGAATATGCCATTGAAGTTGAAACTGGAAGCATGATTAAATATAATAAAAAAGACTTGAAGAGGAAAATAGAAAACCTAAACAAAAATTACAAGGATAGATGGTTCTTTGTTGTGACAAATAGAAATATGGCTTCTAGATACTCAAAATTGGGCAAGACATATGACAAAAGATATATTCCCGCACTAATTAAGCGTCTAGTCACCAAAACTGCCAAGTGACTCACACGAGTCACCAGATTTTTAGGGTGTTTTCCACTATTTTAAGCATTTTAACGTCGATTAAAAATAATTCCAAAAGCCAAGAGTCACTAAAGGAATTCTCTCTTTCTCTCTCACTCTCTCTGGCTCTGCGCCTAGCTCACCATTGTTTCGACTTCTATCTTGTGCTTTTCAAGAGTTGCCTTACCGATTATTTTGTCTATATTGCCCATGATTTCTTTCAATTCCTTGCTATCTTCAACCAAGAAAGCATAATACAAATTAACATAACCTACTGCTTTTATCACAATAATAAACCTAGGATCCTTTTTTATGTATTCAATGAACTTATCTACATCTTTGCTTTTCGATGGGTCAATTCTGGAGATGAATGTATATTCAGTATAACCTATTTTATTCATATCAAGAATAGGATAGAACCTTTGGATTATCCCCTTGCTTTGCATGAACTTAATTCTTCTTATTACTGTATTTATGGAAGTCTTTATACTCCTAGATAAATCAAGATAGGAGATGGTTGAGTTGGATTTTAATTTCTGGATTATCTTCCAGTCAGTTTCTTTGAGATTGATATTATCTTCTTCAGATTTTATATCTACTTTCGCCTTGGCATTTGGATTAAGTCTTCTGGCAAAATAAGTATAAGACTTAACACTCTGAAAGGAAAGATAATTTACAAGATATTTCTTGAACTTCGTTATTATCTTTGTCTGGATTTCATCATATCTCTCTATTGTTTTTGTCCATACAGAAATGTAAATCTTCCACTCACTTATGTCATGAAGCATATAGCAGCAACTTACTTCCTTGATGTCAGTTATTTTTGCTAGATAAACATCCACTTCTTTAGCAGATACAGTTTTAAGGTCGAGATAGAGCGAGTGCCTATGAAACCCGAGCTTCGAGTAATCGAGGTTTACAGTATATTTCTTTATTATCTTATCTTTCTCAAGCTTTTTTATCCTATAAGTAACAGTCTGCTGCGGAATCCTTAGCCTCTTGGCAATTTTGGATGCAGGCTGCCTACAATCCTGAAGAAGTTCAAACAGGATAAGTTTGTCTGTCTTATCAGTCATTTGTTTATTAGATATATTCATTATTTATAGAGTTTATGTATTTCTACCAATTTTTCCAGAGATGTGTTTAATTATTGTTTTCCTTTATTTTAGTCATGGAAGAGGAAAAAGAGATGAAACCCTTGCGCCCAAGCAGAGAAAATATTGTAGCAAAAGGCAGAATTTCTTATAGAGAATCTTCTCAGGCATGGAGTCTTATACAAATAAAAAAAGAGATTCTTCAGGAATTCCCACAGCTAAAGGAAAAACGCAGCAAATTCGCCTACAAAATGATTTTGTATAAGGGTTTCAAGGAATTAGGTAAAAGTATAAGAGAAATGGAGAAAAGAGGCGACAGCGTGCCTTTGTTGCTGTTTTTCGGCAGAGAAAAATAGATATATCCTTTTCATATCAAAATATGATGAAGATTAAAAGAGACCTTATCAATGTTTTTTATATTATTATTCCAGCCCTAATATGCCTTCTCATATTCAGCTTACCACTAAATTGGCAGGAGATTCTTGTTCTAAAATTTGACAATCTGAATTTATGGAGTTGGTATACTCACACTTTTGTTCACCAAGATTTTGCCCATTTGACTGGAAATATAATCGGGTATCTTGTAGGGATGATTGCTACCTACTTCATATTATCTAAGAAAGATAAAGATAAGCTACCTCTTATTCTACTGCTAATTATAGTTATTGTCCCTTTAATCCTTTTCACAAGCATTATTTTAGCTAGAACTGTCGGTTTGTTTCCCTTAAATCTTATTAATCATAGGGGATTCTCTGGCATTTCTTCCGCATCTATTGGTGTTTTAACTTTCTCTCTTGTTAGGAGATTAGAAATTAGACTTAAGCCAAAAGGACTCAATGAAAAGTTAGCCCTTTCATATTTTATATTATTGCCCGCCTTAGCTTTTATGATTTACAATTTATCAAAGATGCTCTCAATTATAGCTGGGGGAATTTGGATAATTACAATGATAAATCTGGTTGTGATTATGAGGAAAAAGTCATTAATTGACAAAGAGATTAGATTAAAAATATCAGACTTCATAGTTTTAGGGATAGGATTGTTTATTCTTCTAATGGAGGTTACAACATTAATTCCTTCACAAATATCTTCAAGCACATCAACAACAAACATCTTTTCCCATTTTATAGGATACCTTGGCGGTTTTTTCATAACAATGCTAATCTTCATTAAATCAAAATCTCTTTAAACTGTTTAGTCTTAGACTAATTATGCCAAAAGAGAAGTTTATGCTTGAAGCCATTAGGGATGCTAAACGGACAGGACATCATTTCGGGGCGGTAGTGATTAAGGGCAATAAGATCATAGCCAAGCCTGGAAAAAGGCCTAAAGGAGATGCCAGATATCATGCAGAAACCCAGGCAATCCTAAATGCTTGCAAGAAGCTAAAATCCAAGACGCTCAAAGATTGCACTTTATATTCAACCTGTGAACCATGCGCTATGTGTTTCTATATGGCTTGGATAACCGAAATTCCAGAGATTGTTTATGGATCTTCTCTAAAGGATTCTATTAAGGCAGGTTTCCCTGAGATTAACGTTACTGATAAATTCCTTAATAGGCGATCTGGGAAGAGAGTTAAGCTATCTGGGAGATTTATGAGGGATGAATGCTTAAAATTGCTAAAAATAGCTTGAAAAGAAGGATTTAGTGCCTATTTTGCTGCTTTTGGGAAGAGTTAAGGATTAATTAGCTATTAATTAAATTGAGACTGCTTGTAAAAATAATTAAAAAGGCCTTGTTCTATTGTAGCTTATGGCTGGGAAGAAGGAAATTAAGACAAAATATGGGACAAAATCTAAATTAGTTTTGTCGGATAATGAAGTAAGAGATATTATTAATCATTTGGAGAAAGGCATTCCTTTGCCAGATGAATATCGCTTCTTGCTTTTTGGAGATAAAAGAGAAGTTGAATTGCTTTGGAATGGGAAGTCTGGAGAAGTCTCAAATATCGTTCTTCCGTTTCAGACAATTGAACAAGTAGATGAACCACGAAAAGAAAGTTCTGGAGAAGAAAGGCAAGTTAGTTTATTTGATTTTAAAACAGACACGAGTGGGAGGCAAATTGGGGGATGGGTAAACAAATTAATTTGGGGAGATAATAAATTGATTCTTTCAAGTTTAAAGAATGGACCTTTAAGACAAGAAATTGAAAAGCAAGGAGGAATAAAATTGATTTATATTGATCCTCCCTTTGATGTTGGCGCAGACTTTTCTATGAAAATTAATATTGGAGACGATGAATTTACAAAACAGCCAAATGTTTTAGAAGAATTAGCATATAGAGATACTTGGGGAAAAGGGGCAGATAGCTATATTGCAATGCTTTATGAACGGTTGGTTTTAATGAGAGATTTACTTTGTTCAGAAGGGAGTATTTGGATACATTGTGATTGGCGAGTTAGTGCATATATCCGTTTAATTTTAGATGAAGTTTTTGGAAAAGATAATTTTGTTAATGAGATAACATGGAAAAGACATTCAATGATTAGTAGTGTTGCGGGAGGAATGAAGAAATTTGGACAAAAAACAGATTCAATTATAGTTTATTCTAAATCTAATGATTTACTTTTTAATCCGCAATATAAACAAGGAACAGATGATGAAAAATTAAAAAGTAGATTTAAAAATTTTGAAAAAGAAACTGGAAGATATTTTGAAACGCAACCTCTTGTGTTAAAAGGAAATGAACCTAGCTTTTTAAAATTCCCTGATAGAGATTTGAAACTTTCAAGGGGGCAGAGATTTGCATGGAATCAAAAAACACTTGACGAAAATATATCAAAAAATCCACACATAATTTTTTGGACAAGGGGAGACATTCCCCGATATAAGAAATATATGGATGAGTTTGAGGGAGAACAAGTTTCAAATCTTTGGGACGATATTTCTGCAATTTCTTCCACATCGGGAGAATCTGAAGGATATCCAACACAAAAACCCGAAGCTCTACTAAAAAGAGTAATTGAAACGACTTCAAATGAAGGTGACATCGTCTGCGACTTCTTCTGTGGTTCTGGAACAACTCTTGCAGTTGCTGAAAAACTCGGAAGAAAATGGATTGGTTCAGATTTGGGAAAATTTGCAATTCATACAACAAGAAAGAGAATGATTAATGTCCAGAGAGAACTAAAACAAGAAGGAAAAGATTTCAGAGCATTTGAAATATTAAACCTTGGAAGATATGAAAGGCAACATTATGTTGGAGTTAATCCAAATTTAAGAGATGAAGAAAAGCAAAAACAATTAGCAAAAAAAGAAGCTGATTTTGTTAAACTTATTCTTTATGCTTACAGAGCAGAAGCTGTTCAAGGTTTCAATACTTTTTCAGGTAAGAAATTAAGCAGAATGGTTGCAATCGGATCAATAAACCTACCTGTTGGAAGATTGTTTGTTGAAGAATGCATTGAAGAAGCTGTGAAAAACAAAATTACGAAGATTGATGTTTTAGCTTTTGAGTTTGAAATGGGATTATTCCCTCATATACAAGAAGAAGCAAAGCAAAGAGGGGTAGATTTAGCTTTAAAACAAATTCCAAGAGAAGTATTTGATAAAAGAGCAGTAGAAAAAAATCAGGTAGTTTTCACAGATGTTTCATATATTGAAGTTACTCCTCATTATGATGGAGATAAAATTTCAATACAATTAGCTGACTTTTCAGTATTCTATAATCAAAATTCAGTAAAAGAAGCAGAAGAAAGTCTAAAAAACAATTCCAATAAGATAGTTATTGAAAGCGGGAATATTATAAAGGTTTCAAAAGATAAAGATGGAATTGTAACAAGAGAACCTTTAGTAAAAAAATGGACTGATTGGATTGACTATTGGGCTGTTGATTTTAATTTTGAGAGCAAACAGGAAATTATCAAAGTTGAAAAACAAAAAGACCAAACAGGAAAGCTGGATTTTGTAAAAGAATACGAAGAAAAATGGACTGGAGATTATATTTTTGAGAATGAATGGCAATCTTTCAGAACAAAGAAAAACAGAGAACTTGAACTAAAGACCCCGTTTAAGAAAATTAATGGAAAAAGAAAAATTGCAATTAAGGTTGTTGATATCTTTGGAAATGATACTATGAAAATTATAGAAATTAGGGAGAAGAAAAAATGAATGAACAAGAATTCCAATTAGAATTAGAGAGATTTAAACAAAAAGCATCTTGGGAGACCAGATTGTTCTATTTTATATTGAGTGCATTATGGGGAATAATTTTGCTTTATTTCAATGGAATAAGAGTTCTTAACTTGGAGATTATTTATTGGTTCTTAATTTTGGGCTTATTTTTATTGGTTGGGGAGTGGTTAATTCAGGGTGGATGGCACATGATTGGATATTTAAATGTCCAAAAAGAAATCCTCAGAAAAAAGATTCTTGGTCAAAATGCAAAAATGTTTGATGATAATAAAATAAGAGATTTGATAGTTTTGGAAAAAAGAAAATCTAATCTGGAAAATAAGATTTTAAAAAAGAAGGCAAAGACTGAAAGGTTAGAACAGAAAATTTTAAAGATTAGCTCCCAAATAGAAGAATTAAAAAAGGCTATATGGAAGGTTAAATAATGGCACTTCACAAAGACTTTCCTAAATCCTCACATGAAATCTTAGACCCGTCTATTAGATGGTTTCCAGCAGATGAAGCACTAAGAAAAGAAGGTTATGAAAAATTGCTCCCTCCTTTAGTTGATAAAATAAGAAAAGAAGTTAAACAATGGAGAGACTCTAATTATGAGGGTGCAAGTGAGACAAGCAAAGCATTACTAAATTGGTGGTTTGAGACTGAACATCCAGTTGAAGATTCAGAAGGAAACATAGCCCCATTTAAATATTATTTTTGTCAAAGAGAAGCAATTGAATCAATCATTTATTTATACGAAGTTGTTGGCGTTCAAGACAAACACGATTTATTGAGATATGATAGTTCTGGAGCAGTCTCTACTGGAATGTTTGCAGAAACGTGGAGAAGATTTGTCATAAAGATGGCGACAGGTTCAGGAAAGACCAAGGTTTTAAGTTTAGTACTTGCTTGGAGCTACTTTCATAAACTTTACGAAGAAGATTCAGATCTAGCAAGAAATTTTTTAATAATTACTCCAAACATTATTGTATTAGATAGAATAAGAAATGATTTTGATGGGTTAAGAATTTTTTATGAAGACCCAATCATTCCACCAAATGGTTTTGAAGGACAAAACTGGAACGATGATTTTCAATTAAGTTTACACATACAAGATGATGCGAATGTTGTAAGAAAAGTTGGAAATATCTTCTTAACAAATATTCATAGAATCTTTGATAGCAGAGATAAAACTCCTTCTGCTGATGATGAAGACACCACGGATTATTTTTTGGGAGATAAACCTGTTGGAGCAACAAATGAATCTAAGGTCGATTTAAGTGAAATAGTTAGAGATGTTGATGAATTATTAATTATGAATGATGAAGCACATCATATTCACGATGAAAGATTAGTTTGGTTTAAATCTCTTGAAGATATTAATAATAAACTTCTACAAAAAGGAAGCAAAGTTTCATTACAATTAGATACAACAGCAACACCTAAACAAACAAACGGAGCTATTTTTGTTCAAACAATATCAGATTATCCTCTTGTTGAAGCAATTTATCAAGATGTTGTAAAAAAACCAATTGTTCCAGACGAGGCAAGTAGAGCAAAATTAAATGAGATTAAAAGTTCTAATTTCACAGAAAAATATAGAGATTTCATCCATTTGGGTTATGAAGAATGGAAAAAAGTTTATGAAATTCAAATTAAGGCAAATAAAAAACCTGTTCTTTTCATTATGACTGATGATACTAAAAACTGCGATGAAGTTAAAAAATATCTTGAAGAAACTTATGCGGACCTAAAAGATGCAGTTTTAGTTATCCACACAAAAAACAACGGAGAAATAGCAGAATCTCAAACAGGAAAAAATGCAGATGAACTAAAGAAATTAAGAAAAGCCGCGAATAGTATAGATAGTTTAGAAAGTCCGTATAAAGCGATTGTTTCTGTATTAATGCTAAAAGAAGGATGGGATGTTAAAAATGTTACAACCATTGTGGGCTTAAGGGCATATTCTGCTAAAAGTAATATCTTACCAGAGCAAACATTAGGCAGAGGATTAAGAAGGATGTTTAGAGGACAAGACATTGAAGAATATGTTAGCGTTGTTGGAACTCCCGCTTTTATGGAATTTGTTGAATCAATAAAAAGCGAAGGTGTTGATTTAGATAAAAGAGCAATGGGAGATAAAACCCCTGCAAAAACTCCTCTTGTTGTTGAAGTAGATCAAGAGAATAAGAAAAAAGACATTAATAAATTAGATATTGAAATCCCTGTTTTAACTCCGAGAATTTTTAGAGAATACAAAAATCTCTCTGGATTAGATATTACTAAATTTAAACATAAAAAAGTAAAACTCAAAGAATTCTCAGATGAAGAAAAAAAGGAAATTCTTTTCAAATATGTTGTAAATAAGGATGATGAAAAGGACGACACACATCATAAAACCATTTTAGATACAAATTCAATAATAAACTTTCAAGGTGCAATCGGATTTTTTACTCAAAGCATTATGAAGGAATTAAGGTTAATTAGTGGATATGATATTCTTTATGAGAAAGTTAAATATTTTGTTCAAAATGAATTATTTGATAAAAGCGTTAATTTAGAAGATTTAAACACATTGAGAAACCTATCTGAGATTGAAGCAACAAGAACAATAATTGAAACATTCAAAAAAGAGATAAATGATTTAACAATCCAAGATAAAGGAGATTCTGAAATTAGGAATTACATTAAAATAAGTAAATGTAGACCCTTTGTTGTTAAAGAACAAGGATATTTAGTCCCAAAGAAAAGCGTGTTTAACAAAATTATCGGGGACAGCCATCTAGAACTAAGGTTCGCTAATTTCTTAGAAAATTGCGAAGACATAATCTCATACGTAAAGAATTACTTTGGAGTTCATTTCAAGATAGATTATAAAAATTCTGATGGAAATATATCTGATTATTATCCTGATTTTGTAGTTAAGAAAAATGAAAAAGAAGTCTTTATCATTGAAACAAAAGGGAGAGAGGATTTAGATGTCCCACTAAAAACTCAAAGATTAAAACAATGGTGTGAAGATTTAAACAAGGTACAGAAAAAAGTAAAATATGACTTTATTTATGTTGACGAAGAAAGTTTTGATAAATATCACCCTTCTACATTTGAAGAATTAGAAAGAAACTTTAGAGAATATAAATAAAAATGACTAACCAAAAGATTTGTCCGAAATGTGGGAATGAGAAAAAACATTGGTTTAAACTTTGTTTTGATTGCAATGAAAAAGAAAAACAAATTCCTTCTTGTGAAGTTTGTGGGAGAGAAGTTCCTGAAGGTCACACCCTATGCAAGGTTCATTGGAAAGAAAAACAAGATGAGAAAAATAATTTGAAAAAGATTGAATATGTTAAAGGGAAAAAACAAGAGGAGTTTAAAGAGAAGTTCGAGGGGAAATTTTATTTTAATGGGCAAAAAGTAAAATCTAAGTCTGAGCTTTTATTATGCTATTTTTTTGAAGCAAATAAACTACGCCCGCAATATGAACCTTGTTTATATCTCAATGATAAAGAATATAGGCCTGACTTTGTGATTTCTAAGGGAGAGGATATGGTAATTATTGAACATTTTGGAATAGATGATGAAGAATATAATAAAAAGAAAGATGCAAAAATAAAAGAATACACTAAGTTAATTGAGGAAAATCCAAGTTTTTCTTTTATCTGGACAGATGAATATGATATGTACAATTTAAAAGAAAGATTAGGTAAAAAACTAAATCAAACTCCTCTTAAAAGTGTGATATGGAAATAGATAAAATGACAACCCAAAAAACGCTCAAAAAATTCACCCTCACCAAATCAAAATACCTCTTAGGCCTCGAATGCCCGCAATACTTCTGGAAAACAATCCACGAGCCTGAAATCATAAGAAAAGCCACAACAGCAGAAGAATTTAGATTTGAACAAGGCGACAAAGTTGGAGAGCTTGCTAAAACCCTGTTTTCAGAAGGGATTGATATTCAGACGGAAGATTACAGAAAGAACATAGAAGAAACTAAAGAATTGTTAAAAGAAAGAAAGCCCCTTTTTGAAGCAGGCCTTGAATTTGAAACTTGCTTCTCAAGGGCAGACATTTTAGAGCCTATAGGGGAAGATGAATGGGATATAATAGAAGTTAAGTCAGCGACTAAGACAAAAGACATAAACATCCATGACGTTTCCTTCCAGAAATACGTTTATGAGAAGAGCGGTCTGAAAATAAGAAAATGCTTTATTTTACATTTAAACAATGAATATGTAAGAAATGGAGAGATAGACCTAAACGAGCTCTTTAGCAAGGAAGATATAACATCTGAAGTAGATAAGGCAACTGAAGGCATAGAGGGCAGGATTAACAAACTGCTAAAGATAATATCTTCAGACAAACCTTCAGATCTCGGAATCCTAATCCCTAAAATATTCAAGGAAGGACATCACGACTGCCTGAACGATGGCTGTTTAAACCATCTTCCCGAAAATCATGTATTCTGCCTTTACAGGGGCGGAAAATTAAGCTGTGAGCTGTTTGAGAATGGAATTGAAACAATAAAGGACATACCAGACCATATAGAACTTAATGGAAAGCAGAGCATACAAAGAGAATGTGACCTAAAAAACCAAATTTATATTGAAAAGCCTAAAATAAAAGAATTTCTTGAAACAGTCCAATACCCGGTATATTATTTTGATTTTGAGACCTTTCAAACTGCGATTCCTATGTTTGACGGCTTGAAGCCATATTCGCAAGTACCTTTCCAGTTTTCCATACATGTTATTGAAAAGCCTGGAGCAAAGCCCAAACACCATGAATTTCTTTATAATGGAAATGAAGACCCCAGAAAAGAGCTTCTTAATGCCCTAAAAGAGACAATAGGAGATAAAGGGAGTGTAGTGGTCTATTATCAGAGCTTTGAGACAGGCAGATTAAAGGAAATGGCTGAATGTTTCCCCGAAAATAAAGAATGGATAGATAACGTCTTAGGCAGAATTGTTGATTTATGGGCTCCTTTCATGAAGTTCTACTATTATAATCCAAAACAGCAAGGTTCTGCATCAATAAAAGACGTTCTCCCTGCAATAACTGACAAAGGCTACAAAGGCATGGATATCGCAGATGGCGGAACTGCCTCCGTTGAATTTTATAGGACGGCTTATGAATCTTGCCCGGATGAAGAGAAAGCAAGGGTTAGAGAGAATTTATTGAAGTATTGTGAGTTAGATACTTTGGGGGAAGTGTGGATTGTGGAGAAACTGAAGGAGTTAATAAAGAATTAAGATTAAAAGAAAGAGTTTTAAACTCATTTGTTTAAAATAAAGAAATGGCTAATAAATTAACAAAATGGGCTTATTCTCAAGCGTTTAGAGCATTGTTCTTAGAAAAGAAATCAAATGAATTTCAAAACTTTTTTTCCACAATAATGGAGAAATCTTATCCTGCCGATTTCACTAGAGTTAGACCTTGGGGTAAATCGGGAGATGAAAAAAATGACGGCTATTTAAAATCGAAAAGAGCCCTATTTCAAGTTTATGCACCCTACGGTTTAAAAGAAAAAAAGACAATAACTAAGATTGATGAAGATTTTAGAGGAGCACTACCCTATTGGAAGGAGTACTTTGATACATGGATTTTTGTCCATAACTCAAAAGAAGGATTAAGCCCAGGGATACTTAAGAAATTATTGGATTTAAGTGATAAAAATCCTAGCATAACTTGTTGCAGTTGGGGATTTGAAGAAATACGAGGGGTATTTGAATTGCTAAGCGAAAAAGATAAAGAAGATTTATGTGGCAAGGCCCCCTCTGAAGAAGACATGGAAGATCTATCATTCAAGGAAGTAGCTCTTGTTATAGAAACTATCTCCAGAAAAAAATCTTCTATTGGGTCAATTAAACCCGTCTCAAGAGAAAAGTTAAAGTTTAATTCATTATCTGAAGATGTAGAATCTCTATTAGTGGCTGGAATGAAAAAAGCCTCATTGGTAAAAAAGTATTTTGATGAATGTTCCGACCCAAAGTTAGGAGATGAAGTAGCTGAAGTTTTTAATTCAAAATATCTAGAGTTGAAGGCTTTAAATATAAATTCCGACCTAATATTTACAGAATTGCAGAAGTTTGCAGGCGGACTCAAGAGAAGAGAGCCAAGATATGAAGCAGCAGTCTTAGCGGTTTTAGCCCACTTATTTGAAATGTGCGATATATTTGATAGCCCCCCGGAGGTAACGTTAAATGATCTTACCAACTAAACGTATTAGCTCAAGTAGATCACTATTAGCAGTAGGTGGAGAAATTTTGAAGTTGCTGAACAGACCAAAATCAATATCACTATTATGGGCAGAGTTTAAGGAAGCAAAGGGAGATAGGCTTAATTCTTGCTATATCACCTACGATTGGTTTATCCTATCATTAGATTTACTTTATATTATTCGAATAATAAGAATAGAGTCTGGGAGAATATCTAAATTAATATGATTCAAAAAGTATATAGCGATTTAAAAACCTTCAAAAACCTGGACTTCAAACCAGGTCTAAATATTTTACTAGCAGATAAGAGTCCGGGAGCAACAGATAAGCAAACCAGAAATCGAGCTGGAAAAACAAGTTTAATTGAAATAATTGACTTTTTAATGGGTGCCGATTGCTCCGCTGGCTCAATCCTAAAATCTGAAAGTTTAATCAATTCCAAATTCTTTATCGATCTAAATATACAAAATAAAAATTTAATTGTGGAAAGAAGTGGATTTGAATCAAATAAAATAAATGTTTTGATAAAGGAGACATCAAATGAAGAAAGGAAAAGCTTTTCAAATAAAGAATGGAAAAATTTTTTAAGTAATACTTGGTTTAAATTAAATGAATTAAGTGATATTGGCGTTCAAAAAAAATATCGCCCTACTTTTAGATCATTATTTCCTTATTTCGTAAGAAGAGAAAGAGAAGGAGGGTTTTTAAGTCCAACCAAAAATAGTGAAAAACAACAATTATGGGATGAACAAATGGCAGTAACTTTCTTTTTGGGTCTGGATTGGAGTATAATTCAACAATGGCAGTTAATCAGAGATCGCGAAAAAACTCTTAAGGAATTAAAAAAGGCAGTCGGAGCTGGTTTGCTCGGAGAAGTTATCGGATCTGTGGCCACTCTTAGAACGCAGTTAGCCATTTTTGAGGAGCGAGTCAGAAAATTAAAAGAGTCTACCAAAAATTTTAAAATTCTTCCAGAATATCAAGAATATGAAAAAGAAGCAGCACAAGTTAAAAGAAAATTATCTGAGTTATCTGGAGAAAATGTAATTGATAATCAATTAATTCAAAATCTGGAGAACTCAATATCTGTTGAAACTCCTCCTGCATCAGATGATCTTAAGAGTTTATATATTGAGGCAGGGATTATTTTGCCTGAAAGCATTTTTGAAAGATTTGAAGAGGTCGAAGTATTCCACAAGTCAATAATAGAAAATAGAAAATCTTATCTTACTAGTGAAATAGTAGAAGCAAAAGAAAGAATTCGTAAGAGAAGCGGAGAAATAAAAAAACTTTCTGAAAGAAAAGCAGAGATTATGGGCATTCTTCATTCGCATGGAGCCCTAGAAGAATATACTAATCTGCAATCAGAACTATCTGGTGTAGAAGCTGAAACAGAGTCTATTAGACAAAAGTTTATTGCAGCTAGACAATTGGAGGAAGAAAAGACTAAACTAGAGGGGGATAGAAATCGACTCTATTCTCAATTGCAAAAAAATTATCAAGAAGAAAGAGAGATAATAAATAGAGCAGTTGTTTTATTTGAAGAAATATCAAGCAGATTATATGGACAATCTGGAAGTTTTACGATAGAAGAATCAGGGAACGGTCCTAAGTTTGATTTTCCAATACAAGGAAGAGGGAGTAAAGGAATAGACAATATGCAGATATTCTGTTTTGATATGATGGTAATGATACTTACCAAAGAAAAAGAAATAGGGCCTGATTTTTTAATTCATGATAGTCATTTATTTGATGGAGTCGATGAAAGGCAGATTGCAAAAGCCCTTGAAATTGGATCAGAACTTTCAAATAAATATAAATTTCAATACATAGTAACAATAAATTCAGATGATTTGCCTGATGAAACAAGTGAATTTGAGGTAAAAAATTACATTCTTCCCATTTCTTTAACTGACGCCACCGAAGACGGAGGTCTATTTGGGATACGAATAAAATCTTATAGTGATAACCAAATAGAAACTGAAGTTGAAGAAGAAATAGAACAATAGATTAATCTAAAATCTAACCTATCCACTCTATCTCGACAATCCTTATCAAAGCAGCCTCACAAAATTAGGAATTATATCTTTGTGATAAGGGAGAGGCTTCTATAACTTGGAGAGAGATTTTTTTGAGAGATTTCATTTCTTCTTCTAAAATTCTTAATCTATCCGAGAGTATTTCATTCTTCTTATCTGCTTTTATTAATTTCTGCTCGATATCAGTTTTGGTAAGGTCGATTAGCATGTCTTCTTCAGATATTGTGTCTTTCATTCCTAAAAGCTCAGAGTAATAATGAATCTTATCTGACTTCTTCCAGCCGAACCTGTATTTTAAGGCAGATTCTGATTTGTATCTTGGAAGCCAATAGCAACATGAAACATGCCTGAAGTCATACATAGTTAAGTTGGAATACTTTTCACCTGCTAAAGTTATTTTGTCTCCGAATGTTCTTTTTGCTAACCTTTTCAAATATTCATTGACTCTTGTGGGAGTTATAGAGAATGGATGATCTTCTGGGATTAGTCCGTTGCTTTGGATATATTCTTTTACTAAATCAGAACAAATCATTAGCTTTATTCTTCTTCCGAATGTTTTGCTCGTTTCTTCTCGGATATTTAATTCCTTGAAATCATTATAAAAATCTGATACTTTAAGATTTATTAGCTCTCCAGGAGCCCGAATGCCTGTATCAAATAAAAACATGATTAAAAGCTTATAATTTGGTTTAGCATTATCGCATAATATTTTAACTTCTTTCTCTGTTAAATAGACCCATCTTGGCTTTTCGGCTCTTGTATCTAAGTCTATTGTGATATCAGGTATTTCTATCCCATTTTTCTTGCTGGTTTTCTGATGCCAGTGCCAAAAAGCCTTGAATATCTTCCCAGCAGTATCGGTTGTGCGGAAGTTCTTTCCATCCTTCCTTTTAACTAACCCGCTTTTCATATCAGCAAAAAAGCTGATTAATTGTTCTTCTGATACCTCTGTTAGTCTCTTTAACCCATAAAGTTCCTCAAATTTTTTAGAGAAAAAAGTAAGCCTTTCTTTTAGAGAATTTAACCGACAATAGCTCCTCCCACCCTTTACACTTACGGCAGACACATTAATGCCCTTTTCCATATTATTAAGGTAGCTAAGAATTATCTCTGAATTTTGAGGGCTAAGCCCTTCAATGCCTCCTTGAGATTTCTCTTTCCAAGATAGATACCTCTGCTTATGGTTGTATGGGTCTATTTTCATGCTTTTTATACGCTGTTTTTATTTTTAACTAACTTGTATAAAACTTGTATAGAAACCCGCCCACCAAAATCGCATGGTGGGGTTATGCCCCTGCCGGGATTTGAACCCGGGTCTCCGGCGCGAAAGGCCGACATCCTTGGCCACTAGACTACAGGGGCTTGAAATTTCCTCTTGTTCTGATGATGGAATTTTGGCTTTTAAATCTTATTAT
>Ga0210050_1001814_pt1 | contig 21907 bp, 18 predicted proteins | sample CryGey132114_all_FD_185463 | JGI IMG/M metagenome (GOLD analysis project Ga0210050, IMG submission 185463) | Groundwater microbial communities from aquifer - Crystal Geyser CG22_combo_CG10-13_8/21/14_all (SPAdes) (version 2) | ecosystem: Environmental > Aquatic > Deep subsurface > Groundwater ... | reverse complement strand
CTGCGGACACCACAGGAGTACTTAGGTCAATACGGCACACAATACCTTCGGGCAATTTCAAATCTTGGATATAAATGGTTTGGTCAAAAGAAACCAAGTTGGAAATGTCAATGGAAATGTTCTCCGGAATATGAAGCGGCGAGCATTCAACACCTAATTCTTCAATATTTTTCATCATCAAGGCGCCTTCTGCTTCAAGCGGAGATGTGCCGAACAAGACAATTGGTAAGTCCACATGGACTTTTTTCTTCGCGCTGAACGCATATATATCAACATGCATAATTGTTTCCTTTATCGGGTCGCGCGAGATTTCATGGATAAGAACTTGATGCGTTTCCTTTTTGCCTTCCGTGTCTTCAATATCAAGCGCCACCACTTCGTTTGGTTTCATGAAATGCAAAAATTTTTGCAGCTGGACCGCATCAATTTCAATAACACGGTTTTGCTTCACATCCGGACCGTATACCACTGCGGGAACCATGCCAGCTGCGCGGTTTGAAGCAACGCGCTTGCCCGTTACGGTTCGCACATGTGCTGATAATGTCTGTGTCATATGAAACTAAGTGTACCACAAAAACGTGGGAAACACAATTCCTGCATAAAATAAACGAATAATACCATTATATTTCACATGCGCCACCGCCGCACGCATACTCTTTTGCTCCGCTTGTTTCGTCTTGCTTTTCGTATAGATATAATTTCGAGAAATCAACGTGTTCGTAAATTTTTGCCAATTTTTCGTATGTTTCTTTATCTATTTCTTCATACGGCGCGAGTTGATACACATGATTATCGCGCGGCAAAAAAGTCAACCCACCGACAATTTCCCAGTTCCGATAGATCCAATCCGCTACTTCTATCCATTCATTATCCCCTACATAAATAGTTGCTGAAGGATTATGTTCGGTAAAGTGTATTTTCAATAACTTCCATTGTTCAAGCAACTCTATCGCTGAAATATCATCTTTTACTATTGATCCTTCCGGCGATTTAATTGGAAACTCAACAACAAACGTTGTCGCATTATCCGCGCGTTGACCAACTTCTGGATACACGGGTACCCCTTGATCGCGAAGCATTTTCAATATGGGGTCGGTCGTATTTATTCTGACGCGACGAATATAATACTTCGAAAAACGGGGATGCATACCAGAAGCGGTATCCAAAAACTGGGAAGAATTGCCCGATGGTTTTACGCACGTTACACACGTTGATGGACGAATTTTAGACCGTTTTGCGTACTTTCTATTGGTCTTAATTGCTTCTTTGCGCATTTCTTCAAGAACTTTTGCATTCCGCACCACTACGTTATCCCAGTATCCAGTCAAAGAAACTCCAAGCAACATTTCTTCTTTGCAATTTTTCTGCCAATCAGACGACAGATACGGAAAATACGTCAGAAGAGCCTGGTATGTTCCCAGAATAGTCGCGTATTTTATTTTCTCCAAAAGGGTTTTTCGTGTATCTTCGGGACGAATAACAATGCCGGACAAATTGCAAAATTGTTTTGAACGTAAAATAATCTCTCCGCATGGGTTAACGCCCGCCGTATCTAAATACTTTTTGAATTTTCTCCAGCGGCGTGAAGGGAGCTGTTTTTCAAGACACCCTCTATTAAAAATACCCCGTTCCCCTGTACCGCTCTTCATAAGCGCAACCCATTCGTCAAGAAACTCAGCTGTGGTTGGTTTTTGCGTATAAACCGCAGAGTTATTCGCCATGCTTCGCTGCGGCTCAGTAATAAAAAACTGACCGGCCTTCGCGTTTCGCATTTCGTTATCGTCTAAATCCGACAAAGAAATAATCGAGCTTCTACGCACACCTCCAGAAACCACAACCTCTCCGATTTTACAAATAATATCGTGTACATCAATGTTGGATAAACGTCTGCCCTGTTTTGCCAACATTTTTTGACGCGCAAAAACGAGCAAACTCTTCAATGGTTCTGGGCCAGAAGCTCTGCCACCCATAGTCTTTAACCGCGCTCCTGCTGGACGGACTTTTGAATAATCAAAGTCAATATCTTTACCCGAAGCCCATGCTGAAAGCCCAAGCGTAATTGCATTTGCCCATCCCTCCTTACTGTCCGCAACGACATGCGTTTTCAATTTCTTACCAGATTGTTTTGCTATTTGCGGTAACCCTTGCACCACGTGACTCTCCACCGAAACGCCAACTCCGGCGCCGCACATCAAAATATATGCCATTTCACCAAAATCCCTCCAGCAAGAAGGAGCAACAAAAGAACAATTATAAGCAGCCACATTGGTTTTCTTGGCCGCATCTCCGGCTGCCCAAATCAAGCGCATTGAAGGAATAATATCTTGCTCAAGAATCATCAGGTGGATTTTTTCATATTCTACATCAGTCAATCTTTTCTTCATCTTATTTTTCATAAAAACCATAAACCGGTCAACTGTCTCTGGCCATGTTTCTCTGCGTCCCTCTTTTTCAACCCAACGCGCATATGATTTGTAATATACCAATTCAGACAAAGGGTTTTTAAAATATTTCTTGCTTTCATTGAATTTCTTTCTCACGTCGTCCGGCACACCCAACCCCTTTTTCCGTAAATCAGTATGTTGTTGACGATACAATATGTACGCCTTTGCGGTCTCCGGCAATTTATGAAGCATGAGGTTTTTCTCTACCAAATTCTGAATGCCTTCTACGGTCGGTAAAAAATCTTTTTGATCCTTTGCTATAGCCAGTAAATCATTTAACACGCTATCCGCAACGCGATGAGCATCCGCTTCTGTTCCTTCCTTGGTTGACAATAACGCTTTATAAACAACTTGAACAATTTTGTCCAAATCAAAATCTTCGATTGACCCATCTCGTTTGCGAATTTTGGTTACGGCGTTTTGCTGATACATAATCCTATGAATCTTGATTAAATTTATGGCTGGATTGTATCACTCGCGCAACAAAAAACAGTGGATAAAAACTAACCGTCCCATACGGGTTTTGCCGATTTACGGCATCATACAAATTACACCAAGTCAACACATCGGCAACACAACAAAAAATCAGACATTATTTTCAAAACATTGTCAAAACACAACGCACCAAAATCAAAAAAAACGGGCGTACGCCCGTTTTTAGTCCGCATAACAAGATAAAACCGCCCCAGTACCAGACCCGCGTTGCGGGACAGTAACGGGGTTTCAGCTCTTGAAATCCAAAATGCGCAATGCCACGAATGCCAACGTGGAATACCTTATGCGGCATTCAATCAGCCCGTTGAGCTTCGCTGGGTTTTTTTCTTCGCAAAAATGCCGGCTCTTCCAAACCTTCAAACTGCTTCATCTTTTCGCTCAACATATCTTTGTGCGATTGCGATTCCTCTGTTGATATTTCCGCAATGTGTTTTTGTTCGTATCCCAATGGCAGCGCGCGCGACGCAACAGACCCGCTGTCCTCGCCAAATCCGGTTGCAATCACTGTGATTTTCATATCGCCTTTACCCAATCTATGGTCAAATGTCGCTCCGAAAATGACGCGCGCGTCTTGCGCGATGGACGCAGTAATCGTTTGCGCAGCTTGTTGAACTTCTAACATTGTGAGGCCTTCGCGGCTAGAAATATTCAATAGCACATGATGCGCGTTCTCCATAGTCATGTCCAGCAGCGGCGACCCAATCGCACGATTTGCCGCGTCGTGCGCGCGGTCTTTTCCTTTTGCCATACCGATGCCCAAAAGCGCAGGACCAGAATTTTGCATAATAGTTTTTACATCTGAAAAATCAACATTGATGAGCCCGGGTTTCATAATAATATCGTATACCGCTTGCACGCCTTCGCGCAAAATTTCATCAATATGCCAAAATGCTTTTTTCAAAGATGTATCCTGTGAAATAACATTGAACACACGGTCATTGGAAACCGTAATCAACGCGTCAACGCAGTCGCGAAGCATAGCCCACGCGCGAGAGGCAATGGCGTAACGTTGCGTACCCTCAAACGAAAACGGCATAGTCACGATTGCCACGCACAAAGACCCTTGACTGCGCGCAATTTGGGCAACCACCGGCGCGGCGCCAGACCCTGTTCCTCCGCCTAATCCGCATGTCAAAAAAACCAATTCCGAACCCTCAAGGGTTTTTGCGATTTCTTCTTTATTTTCTTCGGCAGCTTGCCTGCCAATTTCGGGGTTCATGCCCGCCCCACGACCATGCGTCAGGTGTTTTCCAATCTGAACCTTTTTTGAAGCGCGGCACATTTTCAAATCCTGCGCATCGGTATTGAACGCAATTGTTTCAATACCTTTCATAATCCCTTCCATGCGCGTCAATGCGTTTCCACCCGCGCCGCCTATGCCGACAATTCTTATTTTGGGCAAAAAAACGTTTAGCTGTTCCTGCTGACGGGAAACCAACAATTCATGTATTTGTTTTGCAGCATGTTTTTCCCGCTTCTTTGACGCTTTGTTTTGCGTTTCCCGCTGCAAGGATTTTGTCCACGCGCGAGGAGACTGCTGGTTTACCCGTAGATGAATGGTCTTCTGGCGCGGGATTCCGCGCACGGAGGACTTCATTTTGTTTTTTTTCTTCATGGAAGGAAGTTTTCAATGATTCTTTTCACAAATCCTATTGGCCCTTTTTGATACATCTGACGCTGTTCGCCAACAACAGAGTCAAAGTACCATACTACCATGCTATACACGCCGTACAGCGCAGGCGGAATTTCTTCAGGAAACAGCCGATTGTAATGATTCATATCAGCCCGGCGCACGGACATTTTCAGTTCTCGTTTGACAATATTCTTCATATACGGAAGTTCGGCTCCGCCGCCGTACACAACAACTCCAGCCGGGAGTTTGCCCGCTCTGCCGAGTTTTTTTAACTCATCATTCACAAACCCCAAAATTTCAGAAAGCCGCGCATCAATAATGTCCGCAATATATTTTTTCGAAACCGCTTCTTTCTCTCCTTCAATGAATTGCGACAATTCAATCATATCTTTCTTGCTCACTTTAGCCGCAAGCGCAGACCCAAACCCGACCTTGATGCGCTCCGCGCTGTCAAAATGAATACGAAGCGCATTGGCAATGTCGTTGGTGATATTTTGCGACCCTAACGGAATCACGACAATGTGTTTTAATTCATCATCTTCAAAAACGGTAAGTGATGTTGTTTCTGCTCCGAAATCAATCGCGCACACGCCTTGCTCGCGGTCCCGCTTGGGCAGAAGCGCCTTTGCGGTTGCGAGCGGATGCGCAACGGTCTGAACAGACCGCAACCCGACAATATTTAAAACTTTATGCAAACTAATGAGCGCTTGATTGAAAATATCAATAACCGTAGCTTCCAAACTCAACCGGCTGCCTTGCATATCAATGGGGTTTTTCACACGGTCAACCTCATCAATCACAAAATTCTGCGGAATAACATGCAAAACCGTCCGATTCTGCGGAGACGGCAGCGCCTGCACCGTATCATACATACGGTCAATATCTTCTTGTCCTATTTGTTCGTCCGGACGCGATACGATAATATTTCCTTTGGCAAATCGCGTTTCCAAATATGGACCGCCAACCAACACATGCGCCTCGGTGATTTCATGTTTATACGTCGTTTCCAATTCATTGATAAGCTCGCTTACCGCGCGGGCGGCATCTTCAATGTCAAAAATGATTCCGCGCCGAATGCCAGATGATTTTACTTGAGCGCTTGCGCAAATCGCAACCGAACCTTTTTTCACATTCACTTCGGCGATAATGCCTTTCAGCGTTGAACTTCCAATGTCAAGTGCAAATAGCGTTTTTGTGCTCATAATGATTAATGATTTATGCGCCACATAATTTATGCCACAACGATTGCTCTTTTTTCTCCATGCGTTTTCGCCGCACTTCCGAACCTTCGTGGTCGTACCCGATCAAATGGAGCAACCCATGTAGTATATAGTATATCAAAACAGGATAAAAACCAACGCGCGACTTGTGCACAGCGTACCCCGCACCCCATACTGACGCACTGGGCCTTGCGGGGCGCGGGTTGAATGTCAACCCCTGTTTTTTCATGTCTGAAACACACACGTATATTTCGCCCAGATGCCTATGAGGGCCGGTTACAAACCTTTTTGGAACTGAAAAGCTCAATACCGTGGTTGAATAGCGTTTAAATCCATACGCCGCATTGATTGCACGCATGCGCCGAGACCCGACCACAATCACCTCGCACGTGGACATTGCAGGAATATGCAATAACGAAAAAAGGATTCCCATATCGCGCTGTATGCGTGAAACGGGAACCCGAAATTTCGTTGTATTGATAATTTCCAGCATTTATCGCGCCTGCATCAATTCGCGGAGCACAACAGACACTTCGCTCATATCAGCTTTACCCCGAAGGTTCTCGGAAATTTTTTGCATCACTTTGCCGAATTGCAATCGGTCTGTCTCCGGAACTGATTCGTACAACGCCTTCACCGCAAAACGAAGTTCATCGCCATGCATGCGCTCAGGCAAATACATTTGCAAAATCTTTGCTTCCGCAAACTCTTGGCTGCTGGCGTCAGGTCTTCCCGCTTGTTCGTATCCCATAGCGACTTCTTTGCGTTTTTTTGTTTCGCGGTCAATCACAGCCATAACCTCTTCATCGTTTAAGGGTTCGGGTTCTTTCCCCGATTTGACCAGTTTCGCATGTTTTTCAATTTCCTGATTTTGCAATGCCGCAACAAGCATACGCAATACGCCCAAACGAAACTCGTCCTTTTGTTTCAAGGCATTCGTCATATCCTGTCTAATCGTGTCGTATAACGCCATATTGAGTTTGAGTAATCGCTAATAATGCTAATGGTATAAAAATAATGCGAATAATATTTTCAAACAAAGTAATCGCTAATAATGCTAATGGTATAAAAATAATGCGAATAATATTTTCAAACAAAGTAATCGCTAATAATGCTAATAAATAATATGAAAAAAAATAATGCGAATAATATTTTCAAACAAAGAAGTCACTAATAATGCTAATGGTATAAAAAATAATGCGAATACTGTTACCACCTCAACAAGTCAATTCGCGTTATTACCTGCCCTATTCGTGGTATTCGCGATGACTCTTTATTTTTTGGTAATGCCTTTCATCATCTTGCGCGCACGGACAACCGCTTCATTCAAAGCATATCCTTGTTTTAAAAATTTGTGTATTTCCTGTTCCATTTCCAAACGCTGCATCGCCGTGCGCCACCGCTTATCTTTTGACGTATTGCCTTTGTAAAACCTGTTTTTGCGCGCTTGCAAAAGAACGCCTGATTTCTGAATCCGCTTGGTCGCCCGATACAAAAAGCTTGATAACGGTTCGTTGTTCTTTCTTCGAACTATAACAGCCATAACTCTATTTGTTTTGGAGCATTAATCGTGTGTAATGAGTATAGCGTATAAGACAAAATTACGCAATATCCATGCTTTAATTTCCTATACCCTGTAGTAGATTTTTAACTAGTCGCAAAGCGACAAGAGAAAATATGGTATTGTGTAAAGAAATTGCTCATATACTAAAAGTCAATAACTTAGCTAGAATAAATGTTAATAATTAAGTCGAAAATTCACTACGGGGTATATAGAACTCAACGGGAATCCCGCTCGGGTCGTAAAAACAAATGTATTTTCTTCCCGTATACTGACACACCTCAATCCCTTTGGTTTTTCCGTTTAAAACATTCTGGTCCACTGCCTTCCACGCCTTCACAATTTTCCCATGTATCATCTCAAGTTCTTTTTCATCGGGAATTTGAATGGCAAAATGATCAAGCCCTATTTGTTTATAATCAAAAACTGCATCCCGATCGGTTTCTGTATATTCACCCCGCACCACAGGAAGCCACGGGTGTAAACCCGTGGTGCGGGGTTCACGAAATGAAACAGGAATACCGATTGAACGCAGGTGAAATTTAAAAACGCCCTTTAAGAATGTATCTTCGGTTATTTCAAGGCGCGCACTGAAAAGAACAGAATAAAACTGACATTCTTTTTGAATATCTTTTACCGTAAGAGTAATATGACTTATGCCTAACGTTTGCATTCTTACAGAACGAATTTATGTCACGCCTGACGGTTCTTCTTCGCTGCCGCCCAACACATGCATATGTTCGTGCGTAAAATGATTGTACCCGGCGCCGTTGTTTACGAATTTATATCCGGTTTTATCAAGCCCATAGTGCGCAATCACCGCAGCGATAGCCGCCATAAAATCATTCCAAAAAGCAGGAGTGGCGCCGTACATGGTATCGCTTTTTTCAATGTGGTCCTTGGGCATCACCAACACATGGATAGGCGCCTTGGGATATTTGTTTTCAATAGCGACAAATGCCTCGTTTTCCCAAACTTTTTTCCCGGGTTCTTTATTGGCAATAATCTTACATAATAAACAATCAGGATGGTACGCCATAGAACGTATGATTTATTTTATCTTTTCTCGCGAGGCGCAATCGCTCTTTGAGCGCCTCAATCATTTTTTCTTCAGGAATGCTTTCCTGAATACCGGTTTCCATATCACGAATCAACACTTCATGGTCAACCACTTCTTTTTGGCCGATAATCAGCGCATAGCGTACACCGAGGCGGTCAGCAGAACGGAATTGGGCCTTGATGCTGTCACGGCATAAATCAAATCCAGCAAAAATTCCTTGCGCGCGCAACATATCCAGCACCTGCAACGCTTTGGTCCGCGCAATATCGCCCATTTGAATAACATATACGTGCGGATTTTGTTTTTTCGTTTTTACCTGCTCTTGTTTGGCAAGCTCCACCATGCGGTCAATGCCCAACGCGAATCCAACCGCGGTTGTATCCGGACCGCCAAGCATTTTCATCAAATAATCGTATCTGCCGCCACCGCCGAACGAAAGCGGCTCCTTTTGTTGCTCGTGGCCGTCAATAGGCTGTTGTTGCGAAGGAATCGCTTTCAACTCAAACACTGTCCGATTATAATAATCCAAACCGCGCACCAAATACGGGTCCAAAAAATAATTGATTTTCATTTCATCCAAAAACTCCAGCACTTTCTTAAAATGCGCAGAGCAATCCTTGCACAAATATCCCAGTGTTTCGGGCGCGTCTTTACGAAACATCATACATGTTTCGTTTTTGCAATCCAAAAGACGCAGCGCATTTGTGTGAAGCCTGCGTTTGCAATCTGAACACAATTTTCTGCTCTTGGTCCGATAATACGCTTTCAGCGCCTTGCGATACGATACGCGGCATGCGGAACATCCGATGCTGTTGAGATACACGCATACATTCTTCAATCCGAAGGATTCTCCGATGCGCACAGCAAGTTGCATGGTTTCCGCATCAGCAATCGGATTGTCTGCTCCAAGGAACTCAAACCCGGCTTGAATATGCTGACGGTATCTGCCTGCTTGCGGGTTTTCGTAGCGAAACATCGGTCCCCAATACCACAACTTGACCGGTTGAGGCATATACATAAACCCGTTTTGGATATATGCGCGCGCAACTCCCGCAGTTCCTTCGGGCCGCAATGCCAATATATCTCTCCCGCGGGTTTTTAACACATACATTTCTTTTTCCACCATATCGGTATCTAACCCGACGCTGCGCACAAATAAATCCTTGTCTTCCAAAACAGGAATTTCAATATGCTGATATCCGTACGCGCGCGCCAGGTCCCTGACTACATCCTGCAAATCATCAAACAGCGCAATGTCCGGTTCGTATATGTCGTGCATGCCTTTTGGCGCCTGAAATGTTTGCGTACCCTGGCTGCGTTTGCGTGCTATCGCCTTTTTTGTTTTTAAAATTTGTTTTTTCTGCATACCCATAAGAAATAATTATGTTTTCATGTCTGTGTTTTAAACCCCGTTAGAAGCCTACTATTAAATTTTGGAGCCAGAAAGTGTTTTTAACACTCTTTGGCCATTGTTATATGGGCCTCGTCTTCGCAAGAACTTTGTTCTTGTGAAGACCTTACGGCGCGGGTTGATATGCAGGCGCGGCAAATACGGTTGCTGCATCAAATGGCCACAACCTCACCCACACGCGTCCTATGATATCTGTTCGAGCAAGCACTCCCCATTTGCGAGAATCATACGAAAACTGTCTGTTATCTCCCAACACAAAATATTCATTAGAATTCAATGATATGCGCATAGCGCCTTCTGTCACGAGTCCGGTGGGCAAATACGGCTCATGCAAAGTCACGCACGAAGACTCGCCTGTTGTACAAATGGCGACTGACCAGTTTTGAATTTCAATTGTTTCATTCGGCAGGCCTACAATGCGCTTCAAAAGATTCTGATTCGCGAGCGTTACGGATTTCAGTACAACTACCTCACCACGTACCGGCTCACGGAATCGGTATGACAATTCATCAACAATGACATAATCATTTTCATGAAAATTCGGTTCCATGGATTGGCCCTTGACGAAAAACGGCTGGATAATAAAAAAGCGGACTGGTACAATAATAACCAGGGAAATAAGCACGGTCTCAAGCAATTCTCCTAAAAATTCGCGTATTTTTGACATAGTAAACAATTAAAGTATACCCTGTAGTAGATTTTTAACGAGTCGCGAAGCGACAAAGGAAGCATGATTGGTTATCGCGGGAAGAAATGGCCACGTACGCTAAAGGTCAATAACGTAACGAGAATAAACGCTGATTAAGTCGAAAATTCACTACAGGGTATAGTATACTCTCCCTGTAGTAGATTTTCAACATCCAGCAAAGCGGGAAAAAGAAAATATGGTTGTATTATATAAATAAGGAGTCACGCATACTGAAAATCAATAATGCAACAAGAATAAACATTTAGTAAAGTCTTCGCAAGAACAAAGTTCTTGCGAAGACAAGACTCCGTAGGCTTCTGTGGGGCAAAATCTCTATCAACACTTTGCACTCGTGCGTAAAGGAAAGCGCTAAATCCTAAGCAAGCACCAGATCCAAGGTTCAAGATTCAGGATCCAAGGTTCAAGATTCAAGAAATGGTATGCCCTGCAGCAAAATTCCAATCCTATGAAACCGCGAACAAACATATCAAATACCGCAATGGCACGAAATTATCGTCGTTCTCCTACTGGGACAAAAATTATTCTTGCTTTAGGCAATCCCGGCGCTCCATACCAAACAACGCGCCACAATGCAGGACAATTGATATTGGATACATATTTCAGCAGCATGTCCGCTCCTTTACTGAAATGGAAACAAAACAAAAAGTGCCATGCTGAAACAATACAAATAACCATAAAGAAAACTCCCCCTGCCCGCGCAGGCGAGGTGGTATATGCGCGTCCGCTTACCTACATGAATGAATCGGGTACGGTAGCGCGAGAGTTGCTTAAAAAATACGGCGCCAGTCCAAATCACCTCCTCGTCATCCACGACGACAGCGACCTCATAACAGGAAACGTGAAGTTTACCGCATCAAGCAGGGCAGCAGGGCATCACGGCGTAGAATCAATTATACGCGCGCTTAAAACGCAAAACTTTCCGCGGCTGCGCATCGGCATCAGGCCGCCAATGTCCAAAGGTAAATCCGAAACATTCGTGCTTAAACGATTCAGCGCAGAAGAACGAATCGTGTTTGAAAAATCAGTCGCGCCAAAAGCTATCCGTCTCATGGCCTCGTGGCTCGCTTGTTGACCTATGCTTCAAAACACAACTGTATGCATACCCGCATTTCATCCGTTCTTTTTGGAAAAAGATTCTGATTGGATTGTAAAAAATTTCACGCTCATCCAACGAGCATCACGCACCCGGACATGGTGGCAATCTCATGTGCTGTTTTTAACAATCGGCGGCGCATACAAACTTGCCGTGCTGTTTCAGAAACTCGACGAACTCGGATATATCAAAACTGATTTTCCACAAACGCACGGGGAATTCGCGTTTGCAGGAGGAACACTCATTATTATTCCACCGGGTGCAAAACTCTTCCGGATTGTATTTTTAGGCAATATTATCCAGCATATCCATACAAAAAAATTCCAAACAACACTGCAAAGCGCCAAACCTCCGCACGCACTCTACTCGTTTTCCGCAAACGATTATGTCACGCACCTTGACCACGGCATTGGCATTTTCCGTGGATATACCGCTTCGCCAAACAGCCGCGCTCTTAGCGCAACATACGAGAAATTTATCAACACAACAACCAATGTGAACCGCGGCTATTGCGTGCTTGAATACGCGCCTGCCCGCACGCGCCTGGAACGCAAGCGACTGGCAGGCGGGACTGCGCGTGCAGACAAACCCGCCTGTCTGCGCATGCAAACCTGCGCAGACAGGCTTTTAGTTCCTTTTTCGCATATACAGAAACTTTCACCGTATTACGGATTTAGAAAGCCAACAATCCATAGGCTCGGAAACGAAACATGGCTGCACACCAAACAAAAAGCGAAAAAAGACATTATCCAATTTGCGCACGAACTTTTGGCATTATATGCGCAAAGAAAAATAACTCAGCGCCAGCCGTATAGCCGAGACGAGCAAGCAGAACGCATTTTGGCATCATCATTTCCATACGAAGAAACGCCTGACCAACTCAAAGTGATGAAAGACATCTCGCGCGATTTAGACAGAAGCGAACCCATGGACCGGATTTTGGTCGGCGACGTGGGATTTGGCAAAACCGAGGTTGCGCTGCGGGCAGCGGTGCGCGTGGCGCTCGCGAACAAACAAGTCGCAGTGCTGGCGCCTACGACCATTTTAGCGTATCAACACTATCATACATTTCAAAAACGGCTAAGGGATTTTCCCTTGCGCATCGCATTTGTATCGCGTCTGGTAGAACACACCGAGCAAAAAATAATTCTGCAACGCATAGCAAGCGGAGCTATTGACATCATCATTGCCACACATCGGCTTTTAAGCAAAGATGTTTTGTTTCATAACTTAGGCATGCTTATCATTGATGAAGAACAACGGTTCGGCGTCAAACACAAAGAGTGTTTGAAAAAATTCAAAAACGAAGTTGATATTCTGTCGCTTTCCGCAACCCCGATTCCGAGAACGCTGTACATGGGCATGACGCATCTGAAAACCATCAGCGTGATTCAAACGCCTCCGCCGCAAAAACTTCCCACACAAACATTCGTGATGCCGTTTTCATGGGATAAAGCAAAACAAGCCATAGAACTGGAATGCAATCGCGGCGGCCAAGTGTATTTTTTGTACAATCGCATCGCAACTATGGAAACAATAAAAGAAAAACTTTGCGCTCTGCTCCCGCATATCCGCATCGGCATCATCCATGGCAGAATGCCCGAGCAGCAACTGGTCAAAACAATTACGGATTTTCAAAACGGCGACATCCATGTTCTGCTTGCCACGACCATTATTGAAAACGGTTTGGACATTTCAAATGTCAACACATTGATTGTGGCTGACGCATCCCGCTTGGGGCTCGGGCAGACGCATCAACTGCGCGGACGAATCGGCAGAAAAGACGCGACATCATGGGCGTATTTGTTTTATAATCCCAAGCGCATGACACCGCAAGGAAAACAACGGCTTAATATACTGAAACGCCTGCAGTATTTGGGCGCGGGGTATGAAATCGCAAAACAGGATTTGGAGCTTCGCGGCGCTGGAAATCTTTTGGGCAAAGAACAATCGGGCACTATCAATGCCGTAGGGTTGAATTTATATATGCAGATGTTATCTCAAGAAATAGAGCGAATACAAAACGAAAACAATTAATCCTTGTTAGAAATTTTTCAAATTTTATCCATAGAAATCTGCTACTGGATATTCCAACATTCTCAAGAATGTGGGAATGTTTTATTTTAATTATTTCCTAAACATATTTCTGCCCCACGTAGCAAATGTTGAAATTCTATTACAGGGCAGGCCCTGTAGTGCATTTTCAACTCGTCTATATTCCACCGAAGGTGGATGTTGAAAATCTACTACGGGTCAACGCGGTGCGGCAAAAAACGCCGCGCAAAGCGTGACCAACATGATTGCAGCGCTTAAAACAGCTTCTTGAACAATTTCTTTTGAATTCTCGTACGCGTAGCGCAATACCCCATGCCTGATAAAAAACATGGAACAAACCGCGCACACAAATGCAAGCACAGCGCTGGAAACCGGCAAAAACGAAACAATCAAAAACGATTCCGCGCATACCATTAACACAACTGCCTTACGCCACACATTGCCCGCAATGGCGCGTTCGGAAACGCAAAAATCCATCACAAACGCCATACCCGCAACAACGCCAATCCATATCACCCACTCATGCGCAGCCGCAATTGATAACGCGTAAAAACCGTCAAACAATATAATCCACAAAAGCAAAAAAAACGCATACTCACGGACCCAAAGCGCATATTTCCCGCTCCGTATTGACAAGGCTATTGCTATAAGCGCAACACTTAAAATCACCAGCAACATTCCTTGAAACGCGGCTGCATGTGCAATTCCCAAAACCGCAATCACGCCGTACATCAATCGCTCGCGTGCCAGCAATCCGTGAATCAAAACAAACGCAATAGCGCACAAACCGTACGCCACCCAAATAATCCACATATCCCGCCATCCGCCATAGGTCATCCACAACACGAAAAGTGCAAGCAAAATGCCAGTGTCATATGCGCGCTCGCGAACTTGAGAACCGGACATTCTGCCAATAACCATTTTACGCTTTTATCTCAATCGCTTCGCCTTTTGCCGACACAACCACTTTTTTATTCGGTTTGAGGGTTCCTTGCATAATGCGTTCGGAAAGCGGGTCCAGCACTTCGCGCTGAATTAAACGCTTGAGCGGCCGCGCGCCGAACTCCGGGTCATATCCGCGCTGGGCAAGCGCGCGCTTTGCAGAATCCGTAATTTCAAGCGTGATATTTCGCGTACGCAACCGTTCAATGACTTTTTCAAGCTGAAGCTGGACAATGCGTTCAATGTCGCGTTTCGTCAAGGGATTAAAAATCACAATTTCGTCAATGCGATTCAAAAACTCGGGCCTGAAGTGGCTTCGCAATGTTTCCATAATTTTGTTTTTCTCATCACGATAATGGCCTTCGTCAAAAGTTGCAAATCCGAACGAAGCCATTTTTTTCAAATACTCTCCTCCAACATTGGATGTCATCACAACAATGGTATTTTTAAAGTTAACAACCTTGCCCTTACCGTCGGTTAATCTACCGTTGTCCAAAATCTGAAGCAAAATATTAAACACGTCAGGATGCGCTTTTTCAATTTCATCAAACAAAATCACGCTGTACGGTTTGTGTTTGACAATTTCGGTCAATTGCCCGCCTTCTTCATGCGCAACATATCCCGGAGGCGACCCGATGAGCCGCGCCACGGTGTGTTTTTCCATATACTCGGACATATCCAAACGAACCAGATTTTTTTCATCGCCAAATATAACCTCCGCAATATTGCGCACCAAATAGGTTTTTCCCACGCCGGTGGGACCTAAAAATATAAACGACCCAATGGGCTGGTCAACTTCGCCAAGTCCCGCGCGCGACCTGCGCAACGCCCTGCTGATTGCCGAAATAGCTTCTCCTTGCCCCACGACGCGGCTGGATAAAATTTTTTCCAGGTTCGCAAATTTTTCCGCTTCGGATTGCAATATGCGCGAAACAGGAACGCCAATCCAACGCGACACGACTCTGCCGACTTCTTCTTCGGTTACTGCTTCCTTGACGAATTTGGCGCGTTTACGCATAGATTCTTCCCGTTTCTCCTGCGTTGCCAAATCTTTTTGCGCTTGCGGGAGCAACCCGTATATAATTTCCGCCACGCGCGTCAAATCGCCTTTGCTTTCAGCTTGTTCGGATTCCTGACGCAACTGCTCAATTTTCGAGCGGATTTCATGGACTTTGCCCACCGCTTGCTTTTCTTTTTCCCATTGCGCCGAAAGTTCCGCATTCTTTTTAACAATATTTTTTAATTCATGTTCAATCTGGCGGCTGCGTTTTTGGGACTGCGCATCGCTTTCTTTTTTTAACGCCTCTTTTTCAATTTCCAAACGCCGCATACCCCGGCGCACTTCATCAATTTCCTGAGGAATACTTTCAATTTCCAAACGCAAAGACGACCCAGCTTCATCCATCAAATCAATTGCCTTATCAGGCAAATACCGGTCCGTAATGTAGCGAATGGACAAATCAACAGCCGCGACAAGTGCCGCGTCCGTAATGCGCACGCCATGATGAATTTCATATTTTTCCTTGAGCCCGCGCAAAATAGCAATCGCGTCGTCACGAGACGGCTCTTCAACTAAAATCGGCTGGAATCTCCTCTCGAGCGCAGGGTCGCGTTCAATGTATTTTTGATATTCTTTCAAGGTTGTGGCGCCGATCGCATGAAGCTCGCCGCGCGCAAGCGCAGGTTTTAATAAATTTGACGCGTCAATCGCGCCTTCTGCGGCGCCTGCGCCCACAATCACATGCACTTCGTCAATAAATAAAATGTATTTTCCCTCTCCCGCGCTGATTTCTTTCAAAGCGGTTTTCAACCTGTCCTCAAACTCGCCGCGGAATTTCGTTCCCGCAACCATAGACCCGATATCAAGCGACAGTAATTCCTTATGTTTTAATGGTTCTGGCACTTCGCCTGCCACAATCATTTGCGCAAGACCTTCCACGATTGCGGTTTTTCCCACGCCGGGTTCACCAATGAGAATCGGATTGTTTTTGGTCCTGCGCGACAACACTTCCATCACGCGCCTGAGCTCGCGCTCGCGGCCAATAACAGGGTCAAGTTTTTTGCGCTTGGCAAGTTCGGTAAGATTGGTAGTATATTTTTCAAGCACTTTACGCTTGGTTTCACCGCCTTCTTCTGTCACGCGGTCGCTTCCCCGAAGCTCCAAAACTGTTTTTTCAATATCGGCAATCGCGATACCAGCTTGCTCCAGCGCGTCGCGGGCGCGCGTTTTCATATTGGCAATCGCGATGAACAACGTTTCAGGCGTCACATATTCATCTTTTAACCGCGTCATCACTTCGCCCGCTTTTTGCAATGCCTGCACCAATTCCTGTGAAATGTAAAACTGGCCGAACGGAGACGGCTGGCCCAAGGTAAAAATTTTCGGCGCGGCGTTAATCTTTTGTTCAAGCAGTGCGGAAAACTTTTCAATATCAACGCCGAGTTTCTCCAGAGTTCCCGCAATCACGCTTTCATCCTGCCACAGCATAGCAAACAACACGTGCAAACTTGAAATTTCAAGCTGATTTTTTTCCATAGCAATTTCCTGCGCGCGCTGAAGCACTTCTTGGGCTTTATGTGTAAAACGATTAAAAGGATTCATACCCATATTATAACTTACAACGAAACAACTTACCACTTATTACCACATCACTATATCACCAAACAACCGTAGGGCTATCGTTCGCCCAATACTGCTTTGAACTCCATAATTTTGCCCTGGCGCATTACTTCAAGCGTTACGGTGTCTCCGGGGTTATGCTGTTGAATCATATCAGACAAAGGACTATCTTGCGTGATTTTTTTTCCGTCAAGCGACAAAATAATGTCTCCGTCAACTAGTCCTGCTTTTTGCGCGGGCGACGATGCAACAACCGCAGGGCTGTTTCCTGAAGAAGCAATCCACGCGCCGTAATCAACGGGCAATGCATTTTGTTTTTGTATTGTCGAAGTTATTAATCTGTACTGCACGCCCAAATACGCTGTTGTTATTTTGCCGTTTGCCAAAACCTGCTGAATTACTTTTTTTAACTGGTTAATCGGAATGGCAAACCCTATACTTTGCGCGCCGCGCGCCATTGCGGTATTTATGCCAATAACTCGTCCTCGCAAATCCAAGAGCGGCCCTCCGGAATTCCCCGCATTAATCGCCGCATCGGTTTGAATAATATTTTTCAACACTTCGTTTTCAACAGTCACGGTGCGGCTCAGCCCTGACACAACCCCGACACTTACTGTATTTTGAAATTCACCCAATGCATTGCCAATCGCTATGACGCTTTGTCCAAGTTTTAATGCGTCTGAATCTCCCAAGGGAAGTGGCTTCAGATTATCAGCATTGACTTTCAACACGGCGACATCAAGCGATTGGCCGCGGCCAATAACTTTTGCAGGTACTTTTGTTCCGTTGTTAAAGAGCACGGTGTAATCAGCCCCTGTATCCACAACAACATGCTTGTTAGTCACAATCAAACCGTTTTGCGAAATCACAAATCCTGACCCGCCGCCGATTTCCTGTTTTTGCGTTCCTTTTTGCCGATACTGCGGAATGCCAAATCCGGGCGGAACATCAAAACCGAAATCCTGAAACGGATTGATAAAATATTCTTCAACAACAGGAAGGTCTTTGGACACGATAATGCTTACCACTGACGGCGCGCTACTCTGGACCACATTTATCACTTGCTCTTCATAATCAGAAACACTTTTCAAAATCGGAAGCGGAGATGCCTGATTTTCCATAGACGGCATCGGACTTGGCGCCACGGGACTTGGCGCCACGGGCGCGCGATGCAAAATCCTTTGCTCAAATTGCTGGATTTTTTGCACAAGTGGAGCAAGCGGATTCCAATGGAGCAGATCTGAAAAAGAAAAAGCCAATGCAGATTGCGTTGCTACAATTGCAAATATAAAAATGCCCGCTGCGACGCATATGTGTTTTGTTTTTATGGTGTGCATATTTTTTTATATATTGAGGCTGTTGAATAATTTGTGTTGAGCTGTTTTTCTATTTGCGTTGATTTGTGTAGTCTACTTGATTTTTACACAGATTCACGCGGATTTGAACACAGATTTACACAGATAAATAATTGTTTAACTCTCTCATATTATTTATGTATTATTTTTTTTATTGCATCAAGGCAATATGTAATTTCCTGTTTGGTCGTGCCAGAACCAAAACTGAACCGCAAAGCTGATTCAAAAATATTTTGGGGAACGCCCATTGCCACAAGCACATACGAAGGTTTAACAAGTTTCGCATGGCACGCAGAACCAATGGATATAGCAATACCCTCGCGGTCAAATTTGTACAGCAATTCGTCATGCGTAAAACCCGGAAACGAAACATTGAATATGCCTGCTGCGTGTGGTTCAAATGAATTCACAACCGCGCGAGAGAATATTGCGCGTATCCCCTTCACAAACTCCTCCTGTAACGCGTGCAAACGACGAACCTCCTTGTTCCGTGACATCATGGTTATTTCCAGCGCCTTGGCAAACCCCACAATCACAGGCACATTCTCGGTTCCAGAATGAAATCCAAATTCTTGTCCGCCACCCGTAACCACTGGACTGATAACCGATAACTGATGACGAACAACTGATGGCTGGTTACTGATGACGTTTTTTAGTATCAACGCCCCTGCTCCTTTTGGGCCGCATATTTTGTGCGATGAAATGATAACCATATCTGTCTTGATATGTTGTATATCACACTGTTTTTCAGACGTGTGAAATATCTGCGCCGCATCAGTATGCAGGAGCGGATATTGAAGCTCAAATGGCGTGTATTTTGCTTGATTTGACAAAGACAATTTCTGCTGGCGAAACTCGCGAATCATAGTTCCGATTTCGGAAATCGGCTGAATCGCACCGGTTACATTATTAACCGCCATAACAGACACAAGAATCGTATGTGGGCGCAACGCCATACGGAGAATATCAGGCTCAACAAATCCGCGGCTATTGACCGGAACATATGTCACCTCTACTTCGCCGCATTGCTCCAAATCGCGGGCAGTATCCAAAACTGATTCATGTTCAATTACTGATACGATGATATGCGGCAATCCGCGGCCAACTTTTGCTTTGTACTGTTTTACCGCCCCCCGAAGCACAAGATTATTCGCTTCGGTTGCTGATGCAAGAAAAATAACGCCCGATTGGTCAACGCCGAAAACTTGCGCAATGCGCTCGCGGCTATTATCCACAGCAGCTTGCGCCATTCTTCCCGCATAATGCGTTGACCCGGGATTGGCAAACAGCTCGGAAAAATACGGATGCATTTCTTGCAAAACTTCGGGGTTGACTGGCGTTGAAGCTGCGTAATCAAAATAAATCTTACGGGTTTGCGACATCCTTAGAATTTGATATAATTCTTTTAATGAGAGAACCTATTGTTACCCAAAATGTTTATCATGTACTAAACCGGGGAGTGGACAAAAGAGTTATTTTTCTAGAACAAGAAGATTATTTCCGTTTTGTCCATAATTTATTTGAATTTAATGATGTTGAACCAGCGGAAAACGCCGGTTATTTCTTCAATTCTAAGAATTCTAAGGATGTCGCAAACCCGTATATTATTAAACCAAAGAGAAAAAAGAGAAAATTATTAGTAGAGATACTGGCGTTTTGCTTAATGCCAAACCATTATCACCTGATGCTGCGACCAAAACTTGATAATAGTTTACCTCTCTTTATGAAAAAATTAAATACTGGTTATGCTAATTACTTTAACCAAAAAAATAAGAGAGCTGGCGCTTTGTTTGAAGGACGATACAAAGCAATTGAGATAAACCAGGAATCACACTTTATTCATCTCCCCTATTATATTCACCTGAACCCATTAGATTTGGTAGCCCCTGAATGGCGACAAGGCAAGCTAAATAATTATCAAGGGGCAATTGAGTTTTTAGAACAATACCGCTGGAGCAGCTTTTTAGATTATATTGGGAAACACAACTTTCCATCAGTCACTCAAAGAGAGTTTTTATCAGAACTTTTTGACGGGTCAGCAGAATACAAAAAATCTACTTTCAAATGGTTGAAGGATCTCGATATGAGCAATCTTAATGAATCCACTCTCGAGTAAATCAATCTAAGGTCTTGCGATGTCGTCTATCAACATCGCAAGGCGATATATTGATTCTAGTGTTTTTACTCCACTGGACTTAAAACCGGACTTGGCTTAATAGATGATTTTGGTTGCGGCAAACTTGAATTCGGGGTTGAAGGAACTGGACTACCCTGAACTGCTCCGCCTTGTTGTTGCGCAATAATCATGCGGTATACCGCGCTGGTTTTTGCAAGCGGTGCAGTAAAAACAATCATATCTCTGTTTAATCGCACATATCCTGCCGGCTCCCAGATAGTGGAAGAAATTGAAAGTAAGCTCACGCCGCCATCCTGGCCACGCTGTAAAATGTACCCATTTTTCAAAACCGGATACGGAAATTGCGAAAGCTCTCCAAAATAAATATCGCCAGTTTGAAGATATATCACGGAATACGCAACTGGTTTTTTCTGGAAAACATTAAACTTAACCAAGACAAACGCTAATGCCATAGCAAAAATAATTATTCCTAACACTAAAACCATAACCTTAAGGGTTTTGCTTTCAAAAAACTTTTTCATAAATACTCAAAGATTTAATTATATTGTTTAATTATAACGTTTTTTCTGCATATCGTCTTGCTTCCTGCTCTCAATCTAAGGACATCGCAAGACGATATATGAGGTCTTGCGATGTTGTTAAGGTTATTTGAGTTTTGATTCAATAGCTTCAATACGCGCCTGCAAAGCATTGTTTTCTGCCTTTAATTCTCTCATTTCTTGCAGTAAATCAACGCCATCAACTATAAGTTTTTTCGTCTCAATCAAGCCAACGCGGAGCTTCCCAGTTACCAGTTCGGCAAAAGCCCCGATTTTGTCAATTATGTTGCCTGTAGTCGTATGTTGCGCAATGTAGCTACTTCCTGAGGCCACGATTTTCAGCTCGCCGGTGGAGGTCAAATACACATCCGGGTCATACCAGGAAAGGTTAATAAAAACGAGGATTTTACCAATAACGTTGGGATCAGGATTATCGTAGGGTTCCAAGGTTTTCCCGATAATCTGTCCGGCCTTGGTTGCTTTCATTCCCACCCCGGGAATATCAGAAGAAGTAATCGGGTCGCCAGCTTTTATCGAACCGTTAATAGTTGAGACTTTAGTTTCAAAAACACCGGCAAAAGTTGGTCTATAACCGTCAGTTTCGTTGTATTCGGCTACTCCAACAATATTTTG